>ERZ773139.509-NODE-509-length-51682-cov-10.870455_pt1 | contig 51682 bp, 51 predicted proteins | sample MGYA00580854_ERZ773139 | MGnify/ENA primary metagenome ERZ773139 (study PRJEB29015, sample SAMEA2737809) | human gut metagenome | biome: human gut; feature: human-associated habitat; material: faeces | place: China | collected 2012 ...
TGCAGGTCAATGCCGTAAAGGCGGAAAACGCCGTGAAGTCAGCGCAGGAAAAAATTAAAAATGAGAATTGATTATTGTCTTTGATTCGTAAATGTATAATTATCTGCTTTTCATTTTTCGTTATAAATTCAAACAAAGAATACGAGACCGTAACGATAATTTATATTTTATATCTTAATATATCGCTGATTTCTGCTATTAGGTTTATCGGGTAAGGTCATTTTAATTAGGCCGTTTTCAATCGCAGGACCTAAATAATTTTTGCGTAGAGTTTCTTTTGACTTAAGCCCTAATAAATCTAAAATAGCATTTGCAGTATATGGAGTATCATATTCCATAACTGAAAGCAACTTCTTAACATATTCAGAAAGATTATCCGAAGAAGAAACGACAGTATTTAATATTTCATCCAACACTGTACTAATCTGCGTTAGCATAAACTCAATAAACATAGTGCTTGCACCGTCTATATGACATTTAGCTATTGCATCATAATACCCTTCCTGAAACTTCTCGATTTGGCTTTCAATCGGAATAAATTCAAATATAGGTCTCCATGCGGCAAGTATTGCTGTGTGCCAAAGTCTTGCCATTCTTCCGTTACCGTCTGAAAAAGGATGGATAATAACAAATTCGTAGTGAAATACAGATGCCAGAATTAACGGATGCACCTTATCGCCGGAGTTCTTCATCCAATCGAATAAATTTTGCATCTGTTTGGGAACAAATTGTGCGGGCGGTGCCATAAAAATACACTTATCACCGTTAAAGACGCCTTCTTCTCCCTTACGGAAGCTGCCGCTTTCATCCTCTATATATTTAGTCATAACACCGTGTAAGCGCTTAAAATCTTCTAAGTTATAAATATCAAACTTTCCGATTTGCTCATAAGCGGCATAAGCATTTTTAACCTCTTGTATTTCCTTGCGCGCACCAATAACAGTACGACCGTTTATAACGTCTCTAACCTCCTCAAACGACAAAGAATTAGCCTCGATTTTAAGAGATGAATGAATAGACCTAATTTTATTGTTCTTACGCAAATGCGGTTTTGAATCTAAATTTGTGCGCTCGTTTATTTTACCGATTTTTTCTGAAATCTCAGACACAAGTGATAATATTTTATCCGTTATTTGATATGGCGGTATATATGACATTTTAACATCTCCCGACTTACTTACTATCTTACTTATTATCTTACCACATATTCATTGATTTTTCAAGGATAAAATCACAATATTTGCAATTATAAACACTTTAAAAACCGTTATTTGTAAATAAGCACAGGAAATACGTTTGATGAAATGCTGCTGACGGATGGGTTTTCATAATGGGCACTTTTTTGTTGACAAAACAGGTTCTTTTAGTTATAATAGAAGTAACAAAATACGAGATGTTACAGAGGAAATTTAAATGAACATTGCAGCATATTGCCGAGTGTCAACCGAGAAAGAAGATCAGCTTAATTCGCTTGAAGCACAAAAGAAGTTTTTTGCGGATTATACCGCCAGAACAGGGGACAACCTTGTAAGACTTTACGCAGACGAGGGGCTTTCGGGTACCAAAATTAAAAACCGCAGGGAATTTTTAAAAATGATGTCCGACGCAGAACTGCACTTATTTGATATGGTGGTTGTTAAGGATATTTCCCGTTTTGCGAGAAATACCGTTGACCTGCTCCAAAATATCAGAAAATTAAAGGCGCTCGGAATCGAAACACAATTTTTAACCGCAAATATGACAAGTATGGGAAACAGTGAATTTGTGCTTACAATATTCGGAGCACTGGCGCAGGAGGAAAGTGCAAATACCTCAAAGCGTGTTAAATTCGGTAAAAAAATCAACGCTGAAAAAGGCAAAGTACCGAATTTGGTGTTCGGTTATGATAAAATACCGGGGGATTATTTTAATCTTGCAATTAACGAGCAAGAGGCGCCGGTAATAAAACAAATATATGATCTTTATATAAATTACGGGTGCGGCGCTGCGAAAATTGCAAATGTACTTAACGAAAACGGCATTAAAACCAAAAGAAACTGCCGCTGGAGTCAAAACGCCGTATGCCGCATACTTACAAACGAACTGTATACCGGAAAGGTAATAAACGGCAAGGAAGAGGTTGAAGATTTTTTAACCGGCAAACGCGCTGAACGTGATGAAACCGAATGGATGGTAACCGAAAAACCGGAGCTTAAAATTATAGAACCCGAGCTTTACGAACAGGTGCGGCAGATTATGAGCGAGCGTAACAAGCGCTTTAAAACCGATAATGTTAAGCAAAGCAATAAGCATTTGTTTTCAACCCTTATAAAATGCAAGGAGTGCGGCTGGTCATTTAGGCGGAGTGTGCGTAAATATAAAAACACATATATTAAGTGGGTATGTTCAGGTCACAACGGAAAGGGGGCGGACAGCTGCCCAAACGCTGTAACGGTTGATGAAAATGAACTTATAGATGTTCTACAGAATTATTTTGCCGAATTACTTGCAAACAGAAAAAATGTTGTTAATTATGTTGTGAATGAATTTCGGCGTGTGTATAAGGCAAAGGATGAAAATATCTCTTATGAAAAAGAGCTTAAAGCCAAAATTGCGAAGCTTGAAAACACAAGGCAAAAATATATAGATTTATACACCGACGATATTATAACAAGAGCCGAAATGAATGAAAAAATAGGCGGAAGCAAAAAAGAACTGGAAAGACTGCAAAACGAGCTTAAAGCAGTATCGTATCATCTTACAAAGGAAGAGCAGTTAGAGGGCATATTAAACAATACCTTTAAGGAAATTGAGGATATAACAGATGTCAGAAATATGACAAACGCCCAGCTGAAAAAAATTGTTCAGAAAATTGAGGTCGATAAGGACGGCAATGTGGATATATATTTACGCTTATTCGGCGAGCTTGGCTTGGATCAAAACGTTCTAATATATGACAGCCGTACATAAAGATGTAACCGAACGATTATGCCATGAAAATCCGCAGCTTTATAAAAGTGTAAAGCAGGTGCTTGAAAAAAACAAACAGGAACGTCACATACGCGGCGGATTGGCTACACGCCGAAAATATAAAGGAAAATAGGCAATAATAAACCGCGCTGTATGCTTTTGTGCTGCAGCGCGGTTTTACTTTCTGCTTTTGGTAGGTGGACTTTATTATTAAATCATTTTATAATGAGGCTGAAAGGTGGAATTAAAGTGAATCAATACGTAACGGGTTCTCTTATAAAGGAAAAGAGAATTAAAAACGGGCTTACGCAGGCGCAGCTGGCACAGCGGCTATGCGTAAGCGATAAGGCGGTTTCAAAGTGGGAGACCGGAAATGGATATCCCGATATTTCGCTGCTTGCGGACATTGCAAGCGCCTTTAATATTTCGGTTGCCGAGCTGCTTGCGGGAAATACGGTGGATAATACGAATATTTCGGCAAATATGCTGCGTATAAGCTTTTATGTATGCCCTATCTGCGGCAACATATTTTGGTCGGTCGGTCAGGGCACGGCAATATGCCATGGTATAACGCTTACACCGCTTGAAGCAGATGAAGACTTAAACGGTCATTTGCCGAGCATTCAAACAGCAGAGGACGAATATTATGTTTCGGTACAACACGAAATGAAAAAGGAACATTATATTTCTTTTATTGCCGCGGTTTCAAGCGACCGTGTTCAGCTTGTAAAGCTTTATCCCGAAGGGGACGCGGCTGCAAGATTTAAAAAAAGCGATGTTAAATACATTTATTATTATTGTAACAGAGGAGGGCTTTTTAGACTTAAGCTTTAACAGAATAAACGCAAAGCTTAAAGTGAATTTTGCCTGTACGGTTCAGTATTTTTTATTTTGCAGGGCGATTTCGGTGTTATAAATTGCCTGAACCGCCGCTTTATCGGAATTTATAACTATATATGTGTATATTGCGTCAAAAATGGTAAGCTGAGCAATTCTTGAGCTCATTCCGAGTATAGAGTGCTTTGTTTCATCGGATTTTGTGAACAGCGCTATATCCGACGCCTCAACTATCGGGGAAGCCGCGTGGTTGGTCACGCATATTGTGGCGGCGTTGCCGATTTTCGAAAGCTTTAACGCCTCTACAATATCCTTTGAGGAGCCGGAGTGAGATATGCCTATTGCAACGCTTTGCCTGTCCAAATGCGAGGCGATTATCGCCTGCATATGGTTATCGGTGCAGCTTTGCGCGTCAAGCCCCAGCCGCAGAAATTTATGCGCCGCGTCCATAGCTATTGCCGCAGAGTTTCCAAGCCCGAAAACGGCTATTCGGCGGGCGTTCATTATCAGCTTTGCCGCATTTTCAAGTGCGGCTTCGTCAAGCACGCCTTCGGTGCTTTCAAGCGAAACGGAAATATCCGCAATACGCTTTTTGAAAATTTCAAAGCAGCTGTCTGTTCTTTTTATTTCACTGCTTATGGCAGATGTTGAGCCAAGCTCACCGGCAATACCTATTTTAAGCGCCTGAAAGCCGTAAAACCCCAAGCGGCGCGAAAAGCGCACCACTGTGGCGTCGCCGCAGCCGCAGATCTTCGCAAGCTCGGTTACCGAGCAATCGGTAATGTTTCGGCTGTTTTCAAGAATATAATCGGCTATTTTTTTCTCGGCTCTGCCCATTTCGGGGTAGAGCTTTCTTATTTTGTGTACGGTGGATTCCATTATTCGCTCCAAAATGAAAATATTTTTCATTATTATACCATTATTTTGAAAAACAGTCAATAAAATAAAAATAAATTTCATTTTGCTGTTGCTTTTATCTCTTGAATTTGGTATTTTAAAAATATGAATATAAACGGGGGGATATTATGCTTAATTACAAGGTGAAAATAGGTCTTGTGCCTATGCGCCGCAACACGACCAACCGCCCTGCAAAGACCTTTTTAACCTGGGTTTCGGCAGAGGAGCGGGGTCACAGATTTGTTGACTACATAGAAAAAAACTTTAAAAGCGAAAATGTAACCTTTACCGACAGTAAGGGGCTCGGCTGCGCCGACCTTATTTACGACGATAAATCCGCAGCCGAACTGGTGGAGCGCTTTAAGGCGGAAGAGGTTGACGCCGTTGTTATTATAAACTGCAACTTCGGCAACGAAGAAGCGGCGGCGGACATAGCAAAGGCTCTCGGAAAGCCGGTGCTTTTGTGGGCGCCGCTTGACGATGAATATTATGCTGACGGTATGCGACCTACCGATTCACAGTGTGGTCTTTTCGGGGTTTCGCGCCAGTTCCAGCGTTTTCACATTCCGTTTTCGCACCTGCCGTGCTGCCGTGTTGAGTCGGACGAGTTTAAAGAGGGCTTTGACAGCTTTGTGCGCGTTGCCTGTATGGTTAAAAACTTTAAGGGTATGCGCATAGGTCAGGTCGGTACGCGCCCCGCTCCGTTCTTCTCGGTAATATGGAACGAGGGCGAGCTGATGGAAAAATTCGGTATTAAGATAATTCCCATTAACTTTGCGATTATCGAGCAGAGAATGAGGACTGCCGAAACGGATTACGCAGACGAAATAGCGGAGTACGAGCAGTATTTCCTCACAAATTACGAGCTTGACGATCTGACGCCGAAATACATAAAGCCCATGGCGACAATGACCGCTATGTATAAGCATCTTTTTGAGGAGTTCAACCTTGATGTTATGTCGGCTGAATGCTGGACCGCAACGCCTGTTATGTTTGACGGCTTAGCCCCCTGTGCGCTTTACGGTTTGCTTAACGAAATGGGTCTTATGGTTTCGTGCGAAAGCGATATACACTGCGCTATGACAATGGCGCTTTTAAGGTGCGCAACGCTCGGAAAGGGCAGACCGCTGTTCGGAGAGTTTACGGTACGTCACCCCGAAAACAGAAATGCCGAGCTTTTGTGGCACTGCGGACCGTTCCCCGTAAGCGAAATGGCTGAGGGTACAAAGGCGCGCCTTGTGAATCAGCGCGCATGGCTCAGGGGAAGAGACGGCGAGTACACGGTTGCCCGTATAGACCAGGAGCACGGCGATTATATGGTACTGCCGCTTATTTGCCGCACGACAGAGGGACCGCAGACTCACGGCACATACATATGGGGCGAATTTGAGAATCTGCAGGCGGTTGAAGACAGACTGCTCGACGGACCGTACATTCACCACTTTGTTGAAATGCGCGGCGATTACCGAAAAGAAATTAAAGAATTCTGCAAGTATTTTCCCAACCTAAAGGTTGACGAAACGATTAAATAATTTAAAGGAGACAGAGAAATGCAATATCAGATGAACGAATTTTTATTTGCAATGATATTAACCGAGCTTGAGGACGCGGTGGGCAAGGAAAACTGCTCTACCCGCGCGATAGACAGGGTCACCCACAGCGTTGACTATTACTGGCTTTCCCGTATGTGGGCGGACCGCGGCTGCCGTATGCCGGAGGCCGACATAATCGTATGCCCCAAAGACGCCGAGGAGGTTTCAAAGGTAGTTAAAATAGCCAATTACTATAAGCTCCCCGTTACCACATGGGGTGCTGGCGGCGGCACGCAGGGCGGCGCTATACCGGTTTGCGGCGGAATACTGCTTGATACAAAGCGTATGAACAAAATTTACGAGGTAAACACCGAGGGTATGTACATAGAGTGCGGCACGGGCGCTATATATAAGCATATCGAGTGGGCGGCAAACGAGGTAGGCAAGGCAACGATGCACTATCCCTCAAGCCTTACCTGCTCAACCGTGGGCGGCTTTTTGGCGCACCGCGGCATAGGCGTTTGCTCCACAAAATACGGCAAAATTGACGATATGGTGCTGCAAATGGAGGTTGTACTGCCGAACGGCGATATAATTAACACCTCATCCGCACCTAAGCACGCCGCAGGACCTGATTTAAACCAGATATTCATAGGCTCCGAGGGTACTCTCGGTATTATAACAAAGGCTCAGATAAGAATTTTCGACCAGCCTGAGGAGCGCCGTTTCCGCGGCTTCCTGTTCCAGGATATGACGGGCGCTTTCAAGGCGGCGCGCGAGCTGTTGCAGAAGTTCAAGCCCTCTGTTATGCGCCTTTACGACGAGGCGGAGACCGCTTCGCTTATAAAGAAAATAGTAGGCGTTGAAAGAAAGGGCGCGTTTATGAACGTTGCTTACGAGGGCGACCGCGAAATGGTAGAGGTTGAGGAGAAGATACTGCTTAAAACCTTTGCAAAATACGGTGCTGAGGATATGGGAAGCGACTACGGCAAAAAGTGGTGGGACGAAAAAATCACCTTCTTCTACCCCGGCTATATGATGGATATTCCGCAGATGTTCGGCACAATGGATACCATTGCTCCCTACGGCAAGATTGAGGAAATCTACTGGGCAATGAAGGAAGCCATTGAAACGAACTTCCCGCAGGCGAAGTTTATAGCCCACTTCTCGCACTGGTACGAGTGGGGCGCAATGGTTTACGACCGCTTTATTATTGACGGTAAGGACGTACCGCAAGACCCGGTTGAGGCGCTCAGACTTCATCAGGCTGTATGGACTTGCGGCGTTCGCACGGCATTGGCTCACGGCGGCGTTGTAAACGACCACCACGGCGTGGGCATTAAGCTCGGCAGACTTATGAAAGAGCAGTACGGCCCTGCTATGCAGGTGTTTGAGGGTCTTAAAAAATCGCTTGACCCGAACGGCATTATGAATCCGTTTAAGTTAGGTCTTTAATAGGGGGAAATGAAAATGAATTTATCTGATAAAGCTAAACAGCATGTTGATTCCTGCCGCTTTTGCTGGATGTGCCACCATATCTGCCCGATAGGCAACGCAACAGGCCACGAAAGAAGCACTGCCCGCGCCCGCGCGCTCGGTATTTCGCTTGTAAACCGTAATGCTATCGAGCTTTCTGAAATAATGGATAATATTTACGAGTGCTGCACCTGCGGCGGCTGCGTAAACGTTTGCGTTACGGGCTGGGATCCGGTTATGTTCACAAAGGAAACAAGGCTTAAGGCGGCGCTTGAGGGCGCACTGCCCGAATACATAAACAAGCTTGTGGATAACTGCCTTGAAACCGGCAACGCCTACGGCGAAACCGAAATTTCAGACGAGCTTAAAAAGGCAATAGAGTCTCACTCTGCCAAGACCGATACGCTCCTTTATTTGGGTGTGGACGCACGTTATAAAGTATCTTGTCAAGCCGTAAAGGCAATAAAGGTACTCGAAAAGGCGGGAGCCGAGTTTACCGTGCTTTGCGACGAGCCTGCAAGCGGCTCACAGCTTGATTTCCTTATAAGCGCGGCTGACGAAACCAAAAAACAGATGGAAGCTGCGGCAAAGGTATTTGCCGATTATAAAACGGTAGTGCTTTACGACCCGAACGACGCGAAAACCGTAAAACAGCTTTATAAGGAATACGGCATAGAAGTAAAGGCGAACGCCGTTACATATACCTCGTTTGTAGCAGGTCTTTTGAAGGACGGCAAATTAAAGGCGCATAACACCGGCAAAACGGTTGTTTTTCAGGATCCGTATCAGTTATCCCGCGACCTTGAGGAAACCGAAGAACCGCGCGAGATAATAAAGGCATATGCCACCTTGCACGAAATGCTTTTAAACCGCCGCGAAACCGTTTGGGCAGGAAATATTTTAATGGCTGAGTATCTGCCCGAAGTTATAAAAGAAGTTGCCGCGCGCAGACTTTACAATGTTGAAAGCATACACGAAACCGCGGTTGTAACCGCCAGTGTTTCGGAATATGCGGCATTAAAGTCCGTAAAACAGGATAAAATTAAGGTTCTTTCAATCGAAGATCTGATATTAGGAGAATAATACAATGTTAGTTACTTTACAAGAAATAATCGGAATGGCGGAAAAAGGTAATTATTGTATACCTGCGTTTAATGTATACAATACAGAGACCGTTATGGGCGTGTTTGACGCGGCTGAAGAGGCGAAAGCACCTGTTATTATGCAGGTTTATCCCCGTCTTTTTAATGAGTATGTCGGTTATTATTTAGCACCGGCTATTTTGGCGGCGGCTAAAAAGGCTACCGTACCGGTTTGCTTCCACCTTGACCACGGCCCTAGCGAGGCTGAGGTTATGAAGGCATTAAGACTGGGCGCTACGGGCATTATGCTTGACGGCTCAACACATCCGTTTGAGGAAAATGTTGCGCTTACAAAGCACATTGTTGAAAGCTGCAAGGCGGTAGGCGTAGGCGTTGAGGGCGAGCTCGGTCACATAGGCAGCGTCAATGACGACGCTATGGACGAATTTACAAGCCCCGAACAGGCGGCGGAATTTGTAAAACAGGTAGACGTTACCTGCCTTGCGGTGCTTGTGGGCAACGCCCACGGTCACTACAAAAAGCCCCCGAAGCTTGATATTGAAAGAATAGCCGCAATAAGAAAGGCAACGGGCGGTATTCCGCTTGTTCTGCACGGCGGTTCGGGCATACCGGACGACCAGGTTAAGGCTGCAATAAACGCGGGTATCCGCAAAATGAATATCGGAACGGACGTATGCTGCGCCTTTGCGGACGGCACGCTTGAAAGCCTTAACGACCCGAACAGAAGCCTTGCGGTTGATATGTTTATGAAAAAGCCGATTGAAAGCGTAAAGAAATTAGCGCTTTCAAAAATAGCCCTTACGGGTGCAGACGGAAAGGCAAGATAAAATGAACAAAGCAGTAGGTATCGGCGCGTGCGTTATGGATACGCTGATAAACGTGCCGAATTACCCCAAAGAGGATACAAAAATGCGCGCCGAGTCATCAAAGCAGGCAGGCGGCGGTCCTGTTGCAACGGGACTTGTCGCCGCGGCAAAATTAGGCGCAGAAGCCGAATATATCGGCGTTTTGTCCGACGATGCGGGCGGCAGCTTTTTAATAAAGGATTTTAAGAAATACGGCGTTAAGACCGATAATACCGAAGTGCTTTCGGGCTACCGCTCCTTTACCTCGGTTATATGGCTTTCGGCTAAAGCGTCAAGCCGCACCTGCGTGTTTGATAAGGGCAATTTGCCGCCCTTGAAGCTTAATGACGAGCAGAAAAAAGCTATAATCGGCGCCGACCTGCTTATGATAGACGGCAACGAAATGTCGGGCGCGTTGGAGGCTGTAAAAATCGCACGTGAAAACGGCACAAAGGTGCTTTACGACGCGGGCGGGCTTTACGATAATGTGGAAAGCCTGCTGCCGTATGCCGATATACTTATTCCGTCCGAGGAGTTTGCGCTCGGTATTACGGGTGAAAAAAAGGCGGAAAACGCCGCTAAAAAGCTATATGAGAAATATAACCCCGATGTTGTTGTTATAACGCAGGGTAAAAACGGCGGCACGCTTTATGACGGAACGCGCCTTACCGCCTATCCGGCATTCCACGTAAAGGTTGCCGATTCAAACGGCGCGGGCGACGTTTTTCACGGCGCGTTTGCCGCGGGTTATTTAAAGGGCTACGATTTTCTTAAATGCTGTTATTTTGCAAGCGCGGTATCGGCTGTTAAATGCACCGGCGTAGGGGCGAGAGAAAGCGTACCCGATTTTGAAACGGTAAAAAAATTTTTGGAGGAGAACGGTTATGAACTTTAAAAAAACATACAAGCCGAAAAACGGCTATACGCCCATAAGCAAAATAGGCGAATGTTCTTTAAAAATGCTTGAATTCGGTATGATAGAGCTTGACGGCGGCGATTTTCTGGAATATTATACAGATGATAAGGAAACCGCTTTTATAATGCTTGAGGGTCACTGCGATGTTGAAGCAAACGGCGAAAAGTGGGAAAACATAGGCAACCGCAATACTGTTTTTGAAAACAGAAAAGCCGAGAGCTTTTATATGCCGCGTGAGCAAAAGCTTACAATTACCGCAAGGGATCACATTAAAATTGCGGTTTGCGCGTCACCCATAAAGGAAAAAACCGAGCCGCAGGTTCTGCGCGAGGATCACGTTGTGTTAAAGCTGTTGGGAGATGTGCCTTATCAGCGCGAGACCAGCTTTATTATAGACCAGAACTCAAACGCCAAGCACTTGACCGTGGGCGAGGCTTACGTTACCGAAGGCAACTGGGCGGGCTTCCCGCCCCACAAGCACGACGTGGACAATATGCCGAAGGAGTGCATAGCAGAGGAAATTTATTACTTCCTGTTTGACCCCAAGCAGGGCTTTGCGGTACAGTGCCTTTACACGGCGGACGGCAGCATAGACGAGGCTTACCGCGTTAAAAACGACGAATTGGTTGAGTTCCCCTACGGATATCATACCACCGTTGCAACGCCGGGGTATCAGACCTATTTCCTGTGGCTTATGGCGGGCGACCACCAGGGCTTTAACAGAAGCAGTGACCCCGACCACGATTGGATAGAAAAGAAATAATACATAGGGGCTGTTATTGCAGCCCCTTTTATGATAATATATAGGAGAGAAATTTATGCTTGATAACCTGAAACTGAAAAATCCCGATATTAAGCTTTATTCGGTAAACAGCGAAGAATTTAAGACCTTTGGCAGGGTTATAACGGGGCTTGATACCTCGGAAATAATTAAAGCCGCCGAAAAAATAAGCAGACCGGCGGAAGGCTCTGCCTATACGCCGAGCGAGGAAAGCTTTGAAAAGCTGTCCATTGCAAAGGAAATAGAAAATAAATTTTTCGGTACGCTGCCTGCGCAGATAGGCTACTGCCACGGACACAACAGCCTTTTAAACGCCGCCGAATGGCATATGTCAAGCGAGATCAACATTGCCGTAACGCCGCTTGTTTTAATTTTGGGACATATATGGGATATTAAAAGCGGAAAAACCGATTCTTCAAAATTCACGGCGTTTTATCTGCCCGCAGGCACTATGGCAGAGGTTTACTCAACCACACTGCATTTTTGCCCGTGCGAGGTGGAAAAGTGCGGCTTCGGCTGCGTTGTGGGGCTGCCGCTCGGCACCAATACGCCGCTTGAGTCTGAAGCCTCCGACCCGCTGTTATTCCGCAAAAATAAGTGGCTTATAACTCATAACGACAATAAGGGACTTATAGATAGAGGCGTACTTCCCGGTATTTCGGGGGAGAATTTTAAAATAAATTATTAAGGAAAATAAAATATTAAGGATTTTTAAAATGCAGGTATTTACAGCCACACTTAACCAAATGCTGGTGCTGTTCATTTTTATGGCGCTGGGTTTTTTCTTAAATAAAAAACGGCTTTTGCCGCTTGACGATTCGGTAGTGCTTTCAAAGCTTGAAACCTACGCCTTTGTGCCGTGCCTTGTTTTTTCGGTATTTTATAAATACTGCACGGTGGAAAATTTCAAACAAAAATGGACATATATGCTTTACGGTGCGGCTGTTATGGCGGTATCTCTGCCGATAGGCATTGTTTTGGCAAAATTCTTTGCAAAGGATGGCTACCTTAAAAAAATATATACATATTCCTTTGCCGTTGCCAATTTCAGCTTTATGGGCAACGCCGTGGTGCTGGGCGTTTTCGGCGAAAAGGTGCTTTTCGATTATATGATATTTACCCTGCCGCTTAACCTTTATGTTTATTCTATCGGTACGGCTTCCTTAATTCCGACCGAAAAGGGCGGTAAGCTCAGCGTTAAAACCTTTGTGAATCCCATTTTTATCGCGCTTATTTTGGGCGCTGTGTGCGGTCTTTTATCCGTTCCGCTGCCAAAGTTTATAACAACGGCAATATCAAGCGCGGGGGCGTGTATGTCGCCCCTTGCAATGCTGCTTACGGGCTTTGTTATAGGGGAGTACAGCCTTAAAACCCTTGCAAGCGATAAAAAGGTTTACTTAGCCTCTGTTATAAGGCTCATAATATTGCCGTCCGCTTTTATGGCGGTGCTGTTGCTGCTTAAAACCGATAAAGATATAATAAGGGTTGCCCTTTGCGCTACTGCTATGCCGCTCGGTCTTAACACGGTGGTGTTTCCTGCGGCATACGGCGGCGATACAACGCCGGGCGCGGGAATGGCGCTTGTTTCTCACTTGATTTCGGTTATTACAATACCCGTAATGTTTTCAATTTTTATTTAGGAGGTAAGTATTTTGAAATACCTACTCGGCATAGATTTCGGCGGCGGAGCGTCAAAAGCAACGCTTATAGACGAAAAGGGCAACATAACCGCCGAAAGCACGGCGGAATACCCCACCCTTTACCCCGAACAGGGTGCCTGCGAGCAGTCGCCCGACGACTGGATAGCGGCGCTTTGCAAAAACACCTTAGAGCTTTTAGAAAAATCGGGTATAAACCCCGCAGATATACTCTGCATAGCGGTAGACTCCGCCACACATACATTTTTACCCTGCGATAATAATTTTGCGCCGCTTATGAACGCGGTTCACTGGACGGACACGCGCTCACGCACCGAGGCTAATGCCTTAAAGAGCGAAAAGGGCGACGAAATATTTAAAAAGACCTTTCATAAACCCGACACCATATGGACCTTGCCGCAGCTTTTATGGCTTAAAAACAGCCGCCCCGAGGTATTTTCAAAAATCGGGCATATCTTTTTTGAAAAGGACTATATCCGCTACTTTTTAACGGGCGTGTTCTGCACCGATTATATTGAGGCGCAAGGCAGTATGCTTTATGACTGCGTTTCTCAAAAATGGTCAGACGAGCTGTGCGCCCTTTGCGGAATTGATATTTCGGTTTTGCCGCCTATTGTGGCGCCCACCGATGTTATAGGAAAAATACAGGAAATCGCTGCCAAAAAAACAGGACTTAAAGCAGGTACGCCCGTTATTTGCGGCACAACCGACACCTGTATGGAGGTTTTCGCTTCGGGTGCTACCCAAAAAGGGGATATTACCGTTAAGCTTGCAACGGCGGGACGCATTTGCGTTATCACCGATAAGCCCTACCCCGACCGCGACCTTGTAAACTATTCGCATATAGCAAAAGGGCTTTGGTACCCCGGCACGGCAACCAAGGCGTGCGCCGCCTCTTACCGCTGGTACAGGGATACCTTCGGCGGGGATTATAAGGAATTAGACGCCGCCGCCGCAAAAATCCCGATAGGCTGCGAGGGTATGATATACCACCCATACCTTAACGGTGAATTATCACCCTATGCCGACCCTATGCTCTGCGGTAGCTTTACGGGTATCCGCGCAACCCATACAAGGGCGCACTTTACCCGCGCGGTGCTTGAGGGCGTGTGCTATTCGCTGCTTGATTCAAAGGCGGTGCTTGATAAATTAGGTATTGAATACGGCTCTGTTGCCGCGGCGATAGGCGGCGGCACAAAGGGCGAGCTTTGGCGGCAGATGACGGCGGACGTTTTGGGAATAACCCTAAAGACAGCCGAGAGCAGCGATTCATCTTTAGGCTCTGCAATGCTTGCGGGCATTGCGGCGGGCGTATTTAAAGACCCTGCCGACGCGGTGGCAAAGTGTGTTAAGCCGAAATCCGTAACCGTGCCGAACCCCGAAAACACCGAAAAATACCGCAAGGTATTCTTAGAATATAAAAAGATACACGACGCGCTTGCCCCGATATACGACGCGAGGTAGAAAATGAAAATTGTTGTTTGTGTAAAGCAGTCTGCCGACGGCGAAATTAACCCGTTTGACGCGAGCGCTTACGAAACCGCGCTCGGCATAGACGGGGCGGAGATAACGCTTTTAAGTATGGGACCCGAAAAGACCGCGCCGTTTCTTGAAGGCTTAACGAGACTCGGCGCTGAAAGCGCCGTGCTTTTGTGCGACCGCGCCTTTGCTGGAGCGGATACTCTTGCAACATCATATGCGCTTTCCCTTGCGATAAAAAGGCTCTGCCCCGATTTTGTTTTCTGCGGCAGGCAATCGGTAGACGGCGATACGGGGCAGGTAGGTCCCTCACTTGCGGTAAGACTGGGATTTTCGCTTGTAACAAACGTTATGTCGCTTAAAAATACGGAAAACGGGCTTTCTTATACCGACCGTTTGGGGAACGGCGGCAATATATCCGCGCCTGCGGTTATAACGCTTGAAAAAAGCCGAAAACTGCGGCTGCCCAGCATTCGCTCTAAGGTGAAACCCGTTGAAATTTTCTCGGCTGGCGATATTAACGCCGATATTTCACTTTGCGGGCTTAAAGGCTCGCCAACGCGCGTTTTAAAAACCTTTGAGAACGATTCCGACCGCCGAAGCTGCACATTTATATCGCCTGATAAGCTGATGTGGGCGATAGAGGAAGGGCTTAAAAAGGGCAGACAGAAAATAAAGCCCGCCGAGAGTGCAAGCAAGCTTAAAAATGTGTGGTGTGTTGGCTCTTCACCCATAGAATTTGCAAAAACGGTAGGGGAAAATATAACCGTAATTGACCCCGATACCCCCGAAAAAACGGCGGAAATGATCCGCTCGGGTCACCCCGACGCGGTTTTGTGGGGGAGCGATATTAAATCAAAGGCTTTAGCGCCGCAGGTTGCCGCCCTTTTAAACACGGGGCTTTGCGCCGACTGCACCGCACTTGAAACCGACGGCGAAACGCTTTATATGTACCGTCCTGCGTGTTCGGGCAATATAATAGCAAAGATAAAATGCGAAACAAAGCCGCCTATGGCGACCGTGCGCACCGCAGAGGAAGAGCAGAAAAAAATTATTATAGGTATAGGCTACGGCGCGCGGGAGCATATAGCGGAGTTACGGGCATTTGCAGAAAAAATAAACGCGGGTATAGCCGCAACGCGCAAAATGACAGACGGCGATTATCTGCCCTATGAATTTCAGGTGGGGCTTACGGGCAAAACGGTAAACCCGGATGTGTATATCGCGGCGGGAATTTCGGGCGCGGTGCACCATATTGCGGGAATAAAGCAATCGGGAACGGTAATCGCAATAAATTCCGATAAGGACGCACCGATATTCAAATACGCCGATTACGGAATTACAGCCGACATATCAAAAACCGTGTGACCTGTATACCCGATCGCACAATAAATTTAAGAACGCTGTTAACAGTTTTCCACTTGACAATTCGGCACTTTTGTTATATTATTAACAAGGTCGAAAATGCGGCTTAATTCGTTTTCAAGCCGATTATATCGGTCGCAATATCTCTAAAAACGGAGGAATAGCTATGTCAATACTTATTACCGGCGGGGCCGGCTTTATAGGCAGCCATACCTGTATAGAAATGCAAAACGCGGGGTATGACGTTGTTGTTGTAGATAATCTTGATAACAGCAGCAGCAAGTCGCTTGAACGGGTTGAAAAAATTACCGGTAAACCGGTTAAGTTTTATAAGGAAGACGTGCGTAATAAAGAGGCGTTACGTAAGATATTTGCCGAGAATGAAATTGAGGCTGTTATACATTTTGCAGGTCTTAAGGCAGTGGGCGAGTCTGTCCGCGAGCCGATAATGTATTACGACAATAACCTTATAAACACAATTGTTTTGCTTGAGGTTATGAATGAATTCGGTGTTAAAAAGATCGTATTTTCTTCTTCCGCTACCGTTTACGGCGTTGCAACCGAAATGCCGCTTGTAGAGGGTATGCCGCTCGGAGCAATTAACCCCTATGGCAGAACGAAGCTGTTTATCGAACATATTTTAAGCGATCTATATGTTGCTGATAAGGATTGGTGCGTAGCTTTGCTTCGTTACTTTAACCCGATAGGCGCGCACAAAAGCGGTCTTATAGGAGAGGACCCCAAGGGAATACCCAATAACCTTATGCCTTATATTTCTCAGGTTGCCGTAGGAAAGCTTGAAAAGCTGCATGTTTTCGGCAACGATTATAAAACGGTTGACGGTACGGGTGTGCGTGATTATATACACGTTGTTGATTTGGCTCTCGGTCATGTTAAGGCAATAGACTGGGCGCTTAAAAATAAGGGCTGCGAGGCGTTTAACCTCGGCACCGGCAATGGAACGAGCGTTTTGCAGCTGCGCGACGCATTTGTTAAGGCAACAGGCGTTGAAATACCTTATGTTATAGATCCGCGCCGTCCGGGCGACCCCGATGAGGTTTATGCAAATGCCGATAAAGCCAAAAATGTACTCGGCTGGACAGCAAAGTACGGCATAAATGAAATGTGCGAGGATACATGGCGTTGGCAAAAGAATAATCCTAACGGTTATGAAGATTAAACTGCTTATAACGGAACGGTAAAAACCGTTCCGAATATCCGCCTGTGGCGCAGCTGGATAACGCAGCAGATTCCGATTCTGAAGAACGGGGGTTCGAATCCCTTCGGGCGGGCCATAATGTGGAGACAAAAAAGATGTCTCCTGCGAAAAGCCCGAATATATCGGGCTTTTTTGCTACCCAAACGGCGATTTTTCTCTGTACCAAAACGCAGATGTAAAATCGCCGTTTTCCCTTTGTGGATAGACTTGAACTCCCGAAAAGTAAATATCAGATACACAGGCAGATAGAAAGCAAAAATCTATCTGCCTTTTTTATTACCCTAAAAAGGAGAAATCAAATATGCTACAGAAAGAATTAGCCAAACGGCTCAAGGCTCGGTACGACACCAAGATGGACGGCAACGGATGGTTGGAGGTGTCCTCGGACGGCGTCCCCCTCTGCCGGATAAAATACAACGGTCAATTTCTAAGCAACGCCGACCAAAACCTCTCGGATGAATACCGCAGTAAAATTGCAGACATTCAAGATGAGATTTCTACGGTGCGGGAATATGTCGGTCTCTACGAACACGCACCGCAGATGAAAGCTGCCGATGTCTCCGATTACAGACAACTTGCCGCCTTCGGAGATACGGTGTTGGCGGCAACCTATGCCGCAGAAAGGCATCGTCAACATTTCAAAAAGCGGCGAGGTCTTCTTCTCCGCGGTGGAATCGGACGGCGTGTACAGCTTTGTTTTTGCAGATAAAGGTCTCGCAGGAGCGGTCTATGAGATTATTTGCTATACCCATTTTGTTTTATAATTTTTTAAATTTTTCTCTTGACTTTATTTAGCAGGTTTCTACAGCAATTTGAACATTGTATCCGGGCTTCATCTGCCCGTTTCGCATATGATCCTCTTTCATACGCATAAAGGTTGCATCTGTATCGGTCTTGGAATAGCTTTTCCTCTTGCCGCATATTCCTAAAGCCTCGCGGTATCTTTCTATTCTTTCAAGATGATCCGTAAGCCGTTCGCAGTCTCTTTGCAATTCGGTCTTTCTTTTGCCGCTTCCGTGCACAAATTCTATCCCATACATACCTACCTGTACTTAGGCTGAAAAGTCTGAGTGCATTTTTGTTTTATGAAGGAGCGAAAATGAAAAGAATATCAGTTGCACACAGGTTCAAGGATAGGGCGCTTGTTACCGCTGTGGTGCCTGGAATTGCTTTTTCCCTGATTACGCTTTTATTTACAACGGTCGCTTTCTTCAAGGGATTCCTGTGGTGCATTTACATTGGTTTCTCATTAACGATGGCTTTTGGTGCAAAGAAGGGCGAATATAAAAATTATGTTTGCAGCCTTTTGACGGGATATGTGTGGTAGCTCGCCTATGTATTCTTTCCCTCTTTTATGGAAAAGACATTTCATATTCCTTCCTTCGCCGCAATGACCGTCAGTGAACTGATTCTGACTTTCCTACTGCTGTTTGTGCATCTCAAATTTCTCCGCAACACCTGGCTGAATAAAATACCTATGGTGTTTGCAGGAATCACGACTGTATTTATCGGCGGCATTGACCATATTGCGTTGCGCGGGCTGTCAACCTTTATGGGAATATCTATGGCTGTGCTGACAGAGATCATCATTGTATTTCTGGCTGCGACAAATAAAGAAAAACGAGTAAAGCAATAACTAAAAAGAGCATTTTACAATGAATATCACAGTTTATCTCGGCGCAAACGAAGGCAATGATCCGGCATTGCGCAAAGCTGTTCAGGAGCTTGGCACATGGATCGGCACAAGCGGCAATTCACTGATATACGGCGGTTCAAAATCCGGCTTGATGGGAGCGATAGCTGACAGTGTTTTGAGTGCAGGCGGCGAGGTAACAGGCGTCGAACCGCAGTTCTTTATCGAAAACGAATTTCAGCATGACGGGCTGACCAAGTTGATTGTGACAAAGGATATGTCAGAGCGCAAGAATAAAATGATTGAGATGGGCGATGTCTTTATCGCTTTCCCGGGCGGCACTGGAACGCTGGAGGAAATTGCCGAGGTCATGTCAAAGGTATCCCTGAAACACTTGGATGCACCGTGCATTCTCTATAATCTGAATGGATTTTACAATGATTTGAAGGCACTTCTGAATCATATGATAGAAATGGGCTTATCCTCTAAGAAAAGGCAGGAAGGTATTTGTTTCGCGGATAGCCTTGAACAGATCCAGCATTTTTGTACAAAGCAGACTGATAAAATACGGCAGAAGGGATAATAGAAACAGAAAACGAGCGCAGCAAATACGAAGACTCTAAAACAAGATCGTTTAGGGATGGCGTTCTTTTATAAAAAATCCGGCGGCACAGTACCGTCGGATTTCCCACAACACTATTATTATATCACACAAGAAGCTGATTGGTCAATACATACAAAACGAAAAGGCAAAGTTCGTATATAAGCACAAAACAGACTGCCGGAATTCGTATATCCTGCCGATTGTTTTTTTGAGAAAAATATGCTATTCTATAGGTGCAAAGGAGAAGAGGCGATTCCAATGACCTAAGTACTCGCTCTCTTATATAAAGTGTTAAGGGAGAAAAGTTTCGGAACCGAAAGACGACATAACGCCTGACAGGCCAAGCCGCTTCAGCAGGCAAGTCCATCGCACTGCGGTGTTTATATATAGCGCGGCAGAGATTTGCAGGACACAAAAAGGTGCCGCCAAACAAGGAAAGCGAGGTACAAGAAAAGATGTTAGATATCAAGAGTGAGGGATAGCCCTTGATTGCTGAGATGAAAAGCAATCAAGGGCTATCTTTTTGCGATATGAGATGTTGAGTGAGAGATAACGGAAGAAATTCGAACTGAAAGAATTCGGATTTGATTTGTTCCGTTATTTGTGCTTTTCAAGATACTCGCAGGCGGAAATCGCAGCAATCGTGCCGTCGGAAACAGCGGTTGTAAGCTGGCGAACACTCTTTATGCGGCAATCGCCTGCGATAAATAATCCCGGAGTTTCTGAAACAGCCATTTTCTCATCGGAAATCACATAGCCGTTTTCGTCAAGCGTGGCAAGACCGACAAGCACCTGCGTGTCCGGCAGTCTGCCGAGGGCTACGAACAGCCCGGATACCGGCAGAGTTTCGTCTTTTCCGATTTTGCTTTTCAGTGCTAAGCCTGTTAATTGCCCGTTTTTCTGTATCAGCTCCGAAACGGTCATGTCGATCGAAAGAGATATATTATTGCGCTGTTTCACTCTCTCAACAAGAATCTGCTCGGCACGAAAGCTGCTTCTCCGATGAATCAGTGTTACATGATGGCATCGTTCACTCAGAAGAAGAGCATCATCAAAAGCAGAATTTCCTCCTCCGACTACAGCCACATCCTGTTCTTTAAAAAAGCTGCCGTCGCACAGTGCGCAATAGCTGATGCCGTGACCGATAAGCTCTGCTTCTCCGGGTAGTCCAAGCGTTTTCGGCCGCGCACCGCAGGCATAGATAACCGCTTTTGCACGGTATTCGCCGTCGTCTGTATCCAGTCGAAAAATTCCCGAAGTTTCTTTTACCATCTTTTGTACATCCGTAAGGCTTATCACGGCACCCGCCGCCTCTGCCTGTGCCGCCATACTGTCGCCGAGCTGCAAGCCGGATACCCTTCCGGTGCCTGGGTAGTTTTCTACCTGCGGCGCGCGTGTTATCTGCCCTCCGATGCATTCCCGTTCATACACCGTAACGGTTTTTCCGGTTCTTGCGGCATACAGGGCGGCGGTAAGACCCGCAGGGCCACCGCCGATCACCGCTATGTCGGTCATAACGACAACTCCTTGAGCAAAGCTTTGATTTGTGCTACACCGGTGTATAACACGGTTTTAACTCCCGATTGAACAGCAAGAGTGGGCGCCTGCCTGAGCCCCAGAGTCGTTGCCTCCTCAATATATTCATCTACATCCCGTTCCGTATAACAAAGTCCGGATTTATCCAAAAGCGGCTTGACGGCACGGCAATTCGGACAGGTGGCTGTGGTATACAGAATATATCCGTCCGCATCGCAAACCGACGAAATTTTATTCTCGGGTTTAGATTCGTTCTTTATTTCGCCGATATGATAGGTTTTTCTGTCCCTGAACTCCTGGCTTTTGCCGTCATTCCAGTTTTGTACCGGGCGGTAGTAACCGGTGATACGGCTGTAGACCTCGGTCTTTCTGCCGCAGTGCGGGCAGGCTGCCTGTTCCCCGGCAAGGTAACCGTGATCTGCGCAAATGGAATAGGTGGGAGACAGCGTGTAATAGGGCAGCTCGTAGTTCTCGGCTATCTTACGCACCAATGCCGCCGCAGCTTTCCAATCCGGCAGTTTTTCTCCGAGGAAGGTGTGGAATACCGTACCGCTGGTATAAAGAGGCTGCAGTTTATCCTGCACATCAAGAGCGGCGAACACATCTTCGGTATATCCTACCGGCAGGTGGCTGGAGTTGGTGTAATAGGGGGTTGCTCCCTCATGCGCTGTTATGATGTCAGGGAAATGTACCTTGTCGTGCTTGGCAAGACGGTAGGAGGTGGACTCGGCAGGGGTCGCCTCCAAGTTGTAAAGATCACCGTATTGCTCCTGATAATCCGACAGACGCTCGCGCATATGATTGAGAACACGGACGGCAAATTCCTGCGTCTCTTCATGGGTCAGATCCTTGCGCAGCCAAGCGGCATTAAGCCCTGCTTCGTTCATGCCGAGAAGTCCGATGGTCGAGAAGTGATTGTCAAAGCTGCCGAGATACCGTTTGGTATAGGGATACAGCCCTTCTTCCATCAGCTTGCCGACTGTCATGCGTTTGATCTTCAAACTGCGTGCGGCAATGTCCATCATCCGGTCAAGACGGGTAAAGAACTCTCCCTCGTCTGCCGAGAGATAGGCGATGCGCGGCATATTGACGGTAACGACGCCGATGGATCCGGTGGATTCGCCGCTGCCGAAAAAGCCGCCTGACTTTTTGCGAAGCTCACGCAAATCAAGCCGCAGACGGCAGCACATACTGCGCACATCGGACGGCTCCATATCCGAATTGATGTAGTTGGAAAAATAGGGTGTGCCGAATTTCGCCGTCATTTCAAATAACAGACGGTTGTTTTCGGTTTCGCTCCAATCGAAATCTTTGGTAATGGAATATGTGGGGATGGGATACTGGAAGCCGCGGCCGTTGGCGTCGCCCTCGATCATAACCTCGATAAAGGCGCGGTTGATCATATCCATCTCCGCCTTGCAGTCACCGTAGGTGAAGTCCATCGGCTTGCCGCCTACGATGCAGGGCTGATCGGCAAGGTCCGCCGGTACGGTCCAGTCGAGAGTAATATTGGTGAAAGGCGCCTGCGTGCCCCAGCGGCTGGGCGTATTGACGCCGTATACAAAGCTTTCGATACAATGCTTAACTTCGTTATAGGTCAGTTTGTCCGTGCGGACAAAGGGTGCAAGATAGGTGTCAAAGCTCGAAAACGCCTGTGCACCCGCCCATTCATTTTGCATAATACCAAGGAAGTTGACCATTTGATTGCACAGCGTCGCCAAATGTTTTGCCGGTGCGGAGGTGATTTTGCCGGGAATACCGCCGAGTCCCTCTTTAATGAGCTGCTTTAAGCTCCAGCCGGCGCAGTAACCGGTTAGCATGGAGAGATCATGCAGATGCAGATCGGCGTTGCGGTGCGCGTCGGCAATCTCCTCGTCGTAGATCTCGCTGAGCCAGTAGTTTGCGGTGATGGCTCCGGAATTTGACAGAATCAGTCCGCCCACAGAATAGGTGACGGTAGAGTTTTCTTTTACTCGCCAGTCGGATATCTTCAGATAGCCGTCCACAAGCCCTTTGTAGTCCAGTATGGTGGAACTCATATTACGGAGCTTTTCGCGGTTTTTGCGGTATAGGATATATGCCTTGGCAACCTTGTCGTAGCCGGCTCTCTGCAGCGTTTTTTCAACGCTGTCCTGTATGGATTCGACATCGATCGTATCATCCTTCACCTTCGGAGCAAAATCCGCCGTTACCTGAAGGGAAAGAAGATTGATTACATCCGGACTGTAAGGAATACCGGTTGCGTCAAACGCCTTGGTAATGGCGTGAGATATACGGGTTAAATTAAACTCGGCACTTCTGCCGTCTCGTTTGATGACTGTGTACATAGCTATTCTCCTCTGTTTATTGTTTGTTTTATCGTTCACACGCCGCGCAGCTCTGCGGCAGGTATATACGGTTTTACGGCTTTCAGCAATGTTTTTAGCTCCGGCTTTGCCATAGCTGATATCCCGCTGCCGAGCAGATTGCCGGAATCAACAAAGGGCTGGATAAAATATCGCTTTGCTCCACGGAGCCAACGCCCGATTTCCTGCATACCGTCAGGTGAATGAAAAGGATGGCAAACCGTTGTGCGGAACTCGTAGTCGATATTGCTGTTTTTCAGCAGTGCAGCACTTTTTTTAACCTGTTCAATTACATCTGCACCGCAGGTTTCTGCATAACGGGCGGGAGCGTTTTTGATATCTATTGCCACATAATCAAGCAGCTTTTCGCGCAGAAGATGTTCAAGCATTTCGGGAACGGCTCCGTTGCTGTCCAGCTTAACAAGAAAACCCATCTCTCTAATACGGCAAATCAGATTTGTCAGATTTGGGTATAGCGTCGGCTCGCCGCCGGTGATGCAAACACCGTCCAACTTACCCTTTCGGGAAAGAAGAAATTCAAAGAATTCTTTTTCGGAAATGTACTTCCCATTGTCCTTCGTCAAAACAAGGTCGGGATTATGACAATAGGGGCAGCGGAGATTACAGCCTGTCAGAAATACCGTGCAGGCGACTTTACCCGGAAAATCCAGCAATGTCACCTTCTGTAAGCCGCCGATCATTTCATCACCTCCGGTTTAAGAGTCTTGTACTATCAGTATACTTGATGTAGCTGCAAAAGTCAATAAAAAAATCTACATATAGTATGTGTATGAAAAATATAAGACTAAATATGGTGTTTTGATATATTGACAGACTGAATGCTCCGGAGAGAATGGGCAAACAAATCATGTATGCACGGATACAGAGAAATCTGTCTGCGGAAACTGTTTTCGGGGAGGCGGACGATAAGCGTTATGCGGTCCCTCCGCTTTTTTATCGGTATATTACGAAAAAAACTGCAAGCCTATCCGAAAAAGGATGTGCTTGCAGTTTTTAGGCTCAGGCTGTTTTTTTCACAGCTCTGTATTATTCATTCATTTTTAAAAAACGCTACAACAACAGCCCCGGGCCCAACATGGGTCCCGATAACGCTTCCGACGGTCGTATAGCGGATTTCTTTCAGGTTGCCTTCCCAGATATGACGGCTGTCCTCAATATATTTCAGCAGCAGTGCGTCAGAGATTCCGCTGTAGCCAAGCAAAACAGGTTTACTGAAATCAATGCCGCCGACCCTGTTGATTTCCTGAATGAGCAGATTGTTACCCATTTTAGAGCCGCGCGCTTTTCCGAGCAGCTGAATTTCCCCGTCAATGACGGATAGCACAGGCTTAATATTCAGCACCCCGCCGGCGAATGCGGCTGTCTTTGAAATACGACCGCCGCGCTTGAGATATTCAAGGGTGTCTACCAGTGCCACAATAATAATTTTTTCCTTTTCCTTCTCCAAAGCCTGCTTTATTTCTTCTGCCGACATTCCTTCGTCCAGAAGCCGAAACGCAAGCTCAACCAGAATTCCCGTGCCCATCGCCGCGCTTCTGCTGTCTACCACATAGACGTTTTCATAATCCGCTGCCGCAATCACGGCACTTTGATGCGTACCGGAAAATTCGGATGCAAGGGTAATAACAACGGCTGCCTCTCCTGCCTGTTTCGCCTTTTCAAGCTCCCGAATAAAGGCGGCAGGGGTCGCCTGACTGGTAGTCGGCAGCGTGTCACTTTCTATGAGCTTTTCGTAGAATGTTTTGTTGTCGATGGTCACACCGTCGAGGTATTCCTCCTGACCGAAATGAACGGTCAGGGGTACTGTATATACCCGCGCTTTGATTTCGGGACTCAAGTCTGCTGTGGAATCAACAATAATCCTTGTTTTCAATTTGATTACATCTCCTTATGCTTTGCAATTTTGGGCGATATCGTCCAAAATTCTGCTGATAGCGGAAAGAGTGCGGTAAAATGCCGCTCTTTCGTCCTTTGTGAGTGTGCAGCCGATTATATCAAGGACTTCACTGATTTTTTCGGCAATTCTTTTGCCTGCTGCCTGACCTTTATCCGTCAAATAAAGCGGATTCTTGTAACGCTTGAAGCAGTCGGTATTTCGATAAATGAATCCGTTGTCTTCAAGATAGCATAATGCACGGGAAACAGTCGCCTTGTCCTCCTCACAGTGCTCGCACAGCTCTGCCGCGGTCACACCGTCCAAGGAATAAATATAGTACAGGCAGGATATATGTGTGCTTCTCAAATGATAGGCAGTCATTTCCTGATTTTTTATTTTTCGTATGTCACGGCTGATTCTGTTGATTAGAACCGTAAATATCTCGAATCTTTCCTGCATGGCAGCACTTCCTCTCACAGATGTTGAAGTTTCAACAATTATATTTTATCACAAAAAGTTGAAATGTCAACATCTTTTCTGTCGGATTATAACCTTACAAACGGATAACGGCGGAATAATTTTATAAATGAGCACATCCCCCTTAAAGAGCGCTGCCGGCTTTAGCCTTTTGGCTGACAAGCCAGGCGGTCATATCCCGCAAGGTCTCCTCGATCGGGCGCGGCCGATAGGCAAACCTTTCCGTTGCGGCATCATGGGTAAACCGTCCGTTTGAACCAAGAACGGAAATTGAATAAGGCGTGAAGAAAAGCGGTTTTTTCTCTTTCAGGCAACGGCGTTCACAGTATGGCGCCGCAAGCCTTGCGAGTTTTAACGGCAAACATATGGGACGGTATATCAGCTTGGCAGCCTTTCCGACGATCTGCAGCATCCTGCGGATGGTAATATAGTGTCCGGACAGAATGTAACCCTTGCCCGGCTCACCGTTTTCCGCGCAAGCCAAAATTCCTTTTGCCACATCCCGTACATCTACAAAATCATATCCGCCGCGTACGGCAAAGGGCAGCTTTCCGGTGAGAAAGGACTTTGCCATTGATGTAAAGCTTCCGCCGAGCATATCACCGGGACCGATGATACCGGAGGGAAAAACAATGTTGACGCTAAGCCCCTGCCGTGCTGCACTAAAGACCATTTCCGTTGCAGCCGCTTTGCTTTTGGCATAATCGCCGTCTACAAGTCCCGGAGAAAACTCGCAATCCTCTGTAATGACGCAATTCTTAGGTTTTTCCGGTATAGCATGTACAGAGCTGACATAGATCATTTTTCCTATGTGATGCTCCAAGCATTGCCGGATGACCTTACAGATGCCGCCTATATTGACCTGGTAGAGCTTTGAGCCGGATCTCGAGGCGACTGAGATGATGCCGGCACAGTGAATTACGCAGGTGGTGTTATCAGCGTCTGCAAAGAACCGCTCAAGCGAGTCATCTTCGCATACATCGCCTATGACTGTATGAACCTCTCCGGGGAGCAAAGCCGCATAAGGGTCGTTGCGCAGCACCAATGCGTCTACCCGTACATTGAGGCGTACCAGCTCCTTAACGATTGCCCGACCGAGAAAACCGGTGGCGCCTGTAATCAGATATCTGTTATACATATAGAACCCCCTTTAAGATAACCGTACAGGTGTTGACTATCTTTCACAAGTATAGTATACTTAATATAAAAGATAAAAGCAATCGGCACTCACAGTTTATCTGAAAGAAAAACAACATCTCCTCGTTAAGTGTTGCCTAATTTTGTAAACTTTTTTCGGAGGAATTTTGAATGGAGAAAACAGACGCCAGAAAGCGCTATACACAAATGGTGCTTAAGCAGTCTTTACTAAAGCTGCTGAAAGAAAAACCGGTCAACAAAATTACCGTAAAAGAGGTGTGCGAGCTGGCACAGCTGAACCGGGCGACCTTCTACGCACATTACAGCGATTGCTTTGCACTGCTGGGGAGTATTGAGAACGAGCTTATCGGAGCGTTTGAACAGTCCCTTCGTTACGTAAACTCATTTGATGTTACGGCTCTTATAGAGGCTATTTACGATATGATCGATCAGAATCGGGAGGCGTGCAGTGCTCTGATTCTCGGAAATACAAGCTCAACGGTTCTTAAGCGAATGATTGCGCTCGCAAAAAAAGACAGTATTGCTTACTGGCGAAAGGAGCTGCCTATGGCACGGGATGCGGAGCTTGAAATGATGTATACCCATCTGTCTAACGGCTTGATGCATGTTGTTGTGGAGGATTATAATCTGTACAGCAAAGAGGAAATCATTCGCTTTGTCAGCCGGGTGGTGAAGAACAGCCTTTCGCTGTTAAAAAAGCCGGCAGAGGCTTTTGCGTAACTCAAAGAAAAATCAGAGAGAGGAATAGCTGTTATGAAAGAAAACAGAAAACTGTTAAGAGAGGTTCTGAACGATATCCGCCGTGATATGACTGATGAAGAGGTATTAAATCTGCTGGCGGACAGCAAGATTTCGGTGCAGCCCGAAAGCGAAAAGGAAAAGTATACGCCGGGACAGCGTGCGGCGGATTCCATTGCAAAATTTGCCGGAAGCTGGGCATTTATATTTTCTTTCAGCGGGGTTCTGATTTTGTGGATGGTTGTGAACGTTCTGCTGGCAGCCCGGGCGTTTGATCCGTATCCGTTCATTCTGCTGAATTTGGTTCTGTCTTGTGTGGCGGCTATCCAGGCACCGCTTATTATGATGAGTCAGAACCGTCAGGAGGAAAAGGATCGCCGCCGTGCCGAAAATGATTATAAAGTCAACCTGAAAACCGAGATAATGATTGAGGATCTGTACGATAAGGTAAATGCCATTCTCGCAAAGCAATCGGCGCTTGAACGGCAGGCTCGGGGAGATAACAAAGAAGAGCAGAAAACAGCCGAATAATTTAAGGCGAGGGCTATCCGCCTTCGCCTTTTGAAAATATCTGTTATTGACTTTGTGCCGGGAGATTGATACCTATCAGCCCTTACTGTTTGCAATGGCCTGATCAATCAGCTTTTGCAGCGTCTCTGCCTGTTTTTTGGCAGTTATCGCACCGACAATCGGTTCGCCTACGATGTTGCCGTTCTTGTCAACAACATATGTTGTTGGATACGAGTACAGTCCGGAGGTGAATTTCCCGGCCTCGCTTTTCGAATCAAACCAAATGTTTTTGTAGGATACGCCCTTCTTTGTCAGAATGTCCTTTGCATCGTTTATCGCCGTTTTATCTCCGTCAAGAGTGAATGAGTTGATTCCGACTACCGCACCGCCTTTTTCGGCAAGCTTTTTGTTCAGCGCTTCCAGGTCGGCAAGCTCACCCACGCAGGGGCTGCAGGTGGTAAACCAGAAATTTACTACGGTAACGGTGTTTCCCGCGAACAGTGTGCTGCTCTTCACTTCGTTTCCGTCAAGATCCTTACCGTCAAATGCGGGGAATTTCATCAGATCGCCTTTTTCTGTCGGTTTGCCGTTTTCCGCCGGAACGCTCATATCGCCGTCGGACGGCTTTTTTCCGCAGCCGGGGAACTTTTGCTCAAGAACCGTCAGCTTTCCCTCAATCTCACGAATCTGTTCGGCACCTTCGTTAAGCAGCTTCAGTTCATCCGCTTTGAACTGGCTCTTGGCGCCGTCGATCGTTTTAAGCAGGAAATCTCCGTAGTTTCCTCCGTCCTCAATCATCGCCATACCTTTATTGGCAGATAGGAATACTTTCTCCCAGAGCTCGCTGTTTTCGGAAAGAATGGCGTTTTCCTGCTCCATCAGTTTTTGATGAAGCTCGGTTGCTTCGTCCTTCGTACCCGGCTCCTTTGCCATCAGGTCGGCAATTTCAGCCTTTTTGTTTCCGTTGCTTTTCCTGTTGTCTTTGCCCGTGCCGCAGGCAGCAAGGCCGAATATCAGCAGGAAGGCGGTCAATACTGTTAAAATTCTTGTTGTTTTCATGGTGTTTACTCCTTTTCCGTATCGGATATTTGTTTTGGTGTTTCCGTCTTTTCTGCGGGTCGATCGGTTTCTTTCCCATTGCCGAAGCCGTAGCGGAAGCTTACGGCCTTGGTGGGGCAGGCACGGACGCACATGCCGCAGCGGATGCATTCGGTGTGGTCGGGCGCTTTGGTTACATCCACATCCATCTTGCACGCCTTTGCACATTTTCCGCAGGAAACGCATTTGTGTTTGTCAACCTTCATTCCGAAAAGCGATACCTTGTTAAGCAGCGCATAAAACGCGCCCAGCGGACACAGCCACTTGCAGAACGGGCGGTAGAAAAGCACACTCAACACGATTACTGTAATCAGAATGCCGAGCTTCCACGAAAAGAGCGCACCGAGCGCGGCGCGAATGCCGGAATTGACGGCGGCGAGAGGTATCGCTCCCTCAAGCACTCCCTGCGGGCAAAGGTACTTGCAGAAAAACGGATCTCCCATACCGACATCGTTTGTTATAAGCATTGGCATTAAAATCACCATAAAAAGCAGAACTGCGTATTTTATGTAGGTCAGCGGCTTCAGCTTTTTGGTGGAGATCTTTTTGGTCGGAATTTTGTGCAGCAGCTCCTGAAACCATCCGAACGGACACAGAAAGCCGCAGATAAAGCGGCCGAGCAGCACACCGAGCAGAATGAGAAATCCCGTGATGTAGTAGGAAAAGCTGAATTTCGACGATCCCACCACTGCTTGAAACGAGCCGATCGGACAGGCACCCGATGCCGCCGGGCAGGAATAACAATTGAGCCCCGGTACACAAACAGCCTTTCCTTTCCCTTGATAAATTCCGCCCTTCAGGAAATTAGGCAGATGAAGGTTGGTCAGCAGTGCCGCTCCCGCTTGGAACAGTCCCCGAAAATGCGAGAGAAACTGCGATACGCCGCCTTTTTTCTTTTTCACATTTTTGTTATCCAATTCCCACACACTCCAGACACAGCCGGATTGCCTTGCTCAGCACGGTCTCTGCCTCTCCTCGCCATGCTCCGTAAAACAGCATCGCAGCTCCGCAGATAAGCAGCGCAGCCTGAATTACGGCTTTTTTCGATCGAATCAATTCGGTCACCCCTTTCTTTTGTGTTCTCATTGTAACACAGAGGATATAAAATTCCCGTTAAGAACGAAAACTTAACGAAAATTTTATTTTCATGTGATATAATATCCGCAGAAAGTCTTGCCGCGCACGACTGTGGTATTGACGGCCTCGCAAAAATGCCGTTGCGAGCAAGCATTTTTGCTTTGCGGTATAATATAGTTGAAAAAACGGAAGGAGATTTCCTATGCATATTTTAGTGGTTGAAGATGAACGCGCTTTATGCGAGACGATAGTTCGCAGCCTCAGGCGGCTCGCTTACAGCGTGGATTTTTGCTGTGACGGAAACAAAGCGATTGAACTGCTCGGTGTGGAGCGGTACGATCTTGTTTTACTGGATCTGAATCTGCCGGGGGCGGATGGGATGACGGTGCTCAGAACGCTGCGGCAAACCGACAGAGATACAAAGGTGCTGATTCTTTCGGCGCGCAGTGAGGTCGCTGACAAGGTGGAAGGGCTGGATGCCGGAGCAAATGATTATCTGGCAAAGCCTTTTCATTTAGAGGAGTTGGAAGCAAGGATACGCAGTCTTACCCGCCGTCAGTTTACACAGAATGATGTAGTTCTTACATGCGGTAAGCTTTCCTTTGATACTAAGACCCGTATCGCAGTAGCCGGCGGACAGGAGCTGTCGCTTACCCGAAAGGAAATCGGGATACTTGAATACCTGCTGCTCAATCAGGGTCGGCCCGTCAGTCAGGAAGAGCTGCTTGACCATGTATGGGATAACAGTGTGGACAATTTCAGCAATTCGATAAGGGTACATATTTCAGCTCTGCGGAAGAAGCTGCGTGCCGCACTTGGTTTCGACCCTATCCGCAACCGAATAGGGGAAGGGTATGTTACGGAGGAAGAGAAATCGTGAAAAAGCTGTCCTTGCAATGGCGGATCACCATAATGACGGTACTTCTTATCGGAACAACCTGTGTTTTTATGAATGTTCTGATCGGATATTCCGGCAGGCATTATATGAATTCCATAGGCTCTTATATTTCGGGCAACGTGGAAACGGATGGGGGAAAACCGGAGTATTTTGATCCCGAGCAAAAGAAGCTCGACGAGGAATTGACAATTGTTGTACACGGGGCGCAGGAATCATTTATTACCACCAACTGGTATATCACGGCGGCGGTAACGGTCTTCGGCGGTGCGCTTGCGTATTTTTTAAGCGGACGCGCACTGAAGCCCCTGCGCACTTTTACTTCTCAAGTGGAAAAGGTTCAGCTGAACAATCTGACGGACATGAAGATCAACGAAGATGTCCTGCCGGAATTCCGGCAATTCAGCCGGTCGTTCAATCAGATGCTTGAACGTCTTGACGAAGGCTTTACCGCACAGCGGCAGTTTACGGGGAATGCCGCTCATGAGCTGCGCACGCCGCTTTCGCTGATGCAGGCACAGCTTGAACTGTTTTCTGCGGAGCATCCCGAGGTATTGCCGGAAACGGCGGATTTTCTGCGCCTGCTGCGCGAGCAGACCGAACGTATGACTCAAATGACGAAAACTCTGCTTGAAATGAGTGAGCTCAAGACGGTACCCTGCACTGACCGTATTGAATTGGCTCCTATGGTTGAGGAGATCTTTGCCGACATTGCTCCGCTTGCGGACAGAAACGGCATAATCCTTGAAAGTGAAGGCGACGGAGTTATGATCGGCAGTGATACGCTGATTTATCGTATGCTCTTTAATCTGACCGAAAATTCCATACGCTACAATCGCCCGAACGGGACGGTGCGTATTATGATTACTGATGAAAAAAATCGGTTAGTCATTCGGGTCTCAGATACCGGCTGCGGCATACCGGAGAAATACAGAGAAAGCATTTTTCAGCCATTTTTCCGGGTGGATAAATCCAGAAGCAGAGAATACGGCGGTGTGGGATTGGGACTTTCGTTGGTGTGGGAGATCGTCGCACTGCACGGCGGTGAGGTTCTGATTGAGGAAAGTTCGGAAAAGGGGACGACTGTAGCGGTGAAGCTCCCGACAGACATGAAAACAAAGTTACTGTAAAGTGAAAATGCAGGCACAGCTTTTGATTCTTACGGTTTTGTGACAATTTTCAGGCGTTTTTACGGTGAATCGGCTGCCTAGCTTTGATATACTTAGGTTGCGGTAAGGAGACGAGGCAATATAAACGGACAAATTTTCCGCTATGGGAAGCATTGTACCCTGATTGTATTGTCTAAAAAAACCGCAAATAATATTAAAGGAGCACTTACTATGAAAAGCAAAAAAACCGTATTTACATCACTTCTCACTCTCGTACTTGCGCTGAGCATTGTTACCGTTTCCGCGGCTGCTGTTTCGGCAAATGCGAAGAAGTCGGGAGAATGTGCGAACGATCCGTGCATTGCCGCCGCAGAGCCTTCAGGCGAATGTGTCGGACAGCCGCTTGAAGGCTTTGTTAAAAATCTGAGCTTTCTGAGCGAACAGGAGAAATCGGCTCTGCTTGCAGACCTTGCCGAGATCGAAAAGTATGAGAATCAGATCAACGAAATCTACTCCCGAATGACAGATAAAAACGAGAAACAACTCTGCGAAGAAATCGACACCCTTGATAAAAAACTCACGGCGGTTCTCGAAAGAAACGCGGAGCTTTGGGAGCGCGTCAACGATGAGTATGATGAAAAGATTGCGGCAAACGAGCCGGACATGATCTTTGAAATGAACGAAGCTGACCTTGCGGTCTGCGAAAAAAACAAATAAACCACACGTACAGAGCCGTGTCCGGACGGCACGGCTCTGTATCGGTTTTGGGAGGCATCATGAAACAGCTTATCTATATTGCAGAGGATGAAAAAAACATAAGAGAAACTCTTCGGAGCTTTCTTGAGAATGACGGATATGAGGTGTGCGCGTTTGAAACAGGCGACGCACTTTTAGGCGCGTTTTTTAAAAGGCGCTCCGATCTTGTTATTTTGGATATTATGATGCCCGGGACCGACGGACTTACCTGCTGCCGCCTCATCCGTGAAAAGGATAGCGTTCCCATCATTCTTTTGACGGCAAAGGATACCGAATACGACTACGTCAACGGTATTCTGCAAGGCGGTGACGACTATCTGACCAAGCCGTTCCGCCCGACGGTTCTCCTGATGCGTGTTAAATCTCTACTTCGCCGCGTGGAGATGGAAAGAGGCGGAGATCCGACGGACAGGGATATTGCCGTTGGAGATCTGCGCTTTTCGGGTGATGAGAAGCAGCTTTTCTGCAGAGAAAAACCTCTTGCGCTTTCCCCGAACGAGCTGAAGATGCTTCTCTTTCTGATGCGTGGCGAGGGCAAGGCCTTTTCGCGCGATGAGCTGCTCACCCACATCTGGGGATACAATGACGAGGTGGAAACCAGAGTGACCGATGAAACACTGCGCCGCATACGCAGCAAGCTCTCCTCGGCAGACAGCAAGGTGCAGATCGAGACGGTCTGGGGATACGGCTACCGCCTGCGATCGGACGGAGGCGGGAAATGAAGCATATAAGAAGAAAAATCACCGTATCCGTTCTCGGTACGATGCTGTTTGTTTTTGCGGTGCTGCTTGCCACCGTTAATATCTTTATTCCGGAATATCTGACGGCAGAGGCGCAGAAGGCGATACTTTTGGAGGATGAGCGTAAGGACCCTATCCCGCTTACCGAGATAACGGATGAAGGGGAGGAGCATTTTCTTGCGTCCAGTGTTCGGTATCTTGAAGTTGAAGAGGGTCTTACAGAGTCGGAACACCTTTCAAAGGCTGAATATCAATTGCGGAAATACTGCCGGGAGGAAAAGCCCGCCGCTGATGAATTTCATACGCTGAAAACCGGCGGCAGCCGATTTGTTTTCCGAATATCACAGGTCGAAGCCGATGAATATGAGGACGCATATTCGTACATCCTGTATGTGGATGTCGGAGCAGTTATGCAATATTCGGCTTATCTGAATGCAGTTTTTTTCGCGGTGTTGGCAGTGCTCAGCGTGATGGTCTGTCTCTTTGGCTGGAAGCTCGGCGGCTATGTTGAAAAGGCGCACGAATCCCAGAAATGGTTTTTCCAGAATGTGTCGCACGAGCTGAAAACGCCGATGATGGCTGTTCAGGGCTGTGCGGAAGGTATCCATACAGGGGTTCTTGATCCTGTCGGGGCATCCGGGATCATTCTGGAGGAGACAGAACAGATGTCCGAATTGGTGGAAGAGCTGCTCGCACTCTCCCGATTGGAGTCAGGACAAGCCAATGCCGAGTTCCATTCGATGGATGTCCGTGAGGTTTTATATGACTGTCTGCGCAGCACGGAACAACTGGCGGAGCAGAGAAAACTGTGCATCACCCCATGCTTTGACGGAAAACCTGTTTTGGTAAACTGCGATGAGGTTCAGCTCCGCCGTGCGTTTACCAATATCATCACCAACGCACTGCGGTATGCAAAAGGGAAAATACAAATTGAATGTAAGGCAGACAGAGGAAAAGCCATTGTTCGTATCCATGACGATGGAGAGGGCATTGCGCCGGAGCTTTTGCCGCACATTTTCGACCGCTTTTTCAGCACCCGTAAGGGTGGTGCCGGGATCGGGCTTTCGCTCGCAAAAGAAATTGTGTCATTGCACAAAGGCACAATATCCGCGTCAAACGACGGCGGCGCAGTGTTTGAGATCGGTCTTCCCCTGAGATAAACGACGTAATTGTTAATGTTGTTCGGGTTACAGATAATGTTATGAAAACAAAACCTAAAGTGAAAGGAAACCATATCATGAAAAAGATTATTGCACTTGCACTTGCTGCCGTCTTTGTCCTTTCTTTTGCAGCCTGTGCAAAACAAAACGGTGAAAGCGGGACAACCACGCCTTCCGATGTCCCCAAAGGGCAGGTCAAAAGCGCTTTGGAAATTCTTGAAAAGGTCTGGAGCAAGTATTCAACCGACGAAAAATTTCCCGCAACAGGCGGTTCCGAAAAGCATATGAAGGAAGATAAGCCCGGCAAATTCGATGTTTCCGATGCAGAAGCCCTTGACTTTGAACTCGGCTTCCCGAAGGCAAACGCTTCCGAGATTGACGATGCCGCATCGCTTATGCATATGCTGAATCAGAACAACTTTTCCTGCGGCGTATACCATGTTAAAGGCTCCGGAAACGCCGAAGCACTTGCAGGTAAAATTAAAGAAAACATTCTTGCGCGCCAGTGGCTGTGCGGATTTCCCGAAAAGCTCGTCATTCTGACCGTCGGCGATTATATCGTTTCCGTGTTTGGCGCCAGGGAACTGACAGACACCTTTACAGCAAAGCTGTCCGCTGAATACAGTTCGGCAAAACAGCTTTTCGATGTTCCCATCGCATAAGACAAAGCTATGCTGTTTTCAAGTATAACGTTTCTGTACTGCTTTCTGCCGTGCGTTTTGCTCGTGTATTTCGTTGTTCCCGACCGTATGAAGAATCTTGTGCTTCTTTTGGCAAGCCTGTTTTTCTACGGTTGGGGAGAGCCTAAATACCTTGTGTTCATGCTTGCGTCGGTCACTCAGTCGTATATTGCCGCGCTTTTGGTCGAACGCTTTCGCGGGACGAGAATTGCCAAGCTGGCGCTTGCCGTTTCGGCGGTCGCCAGTCTCGGTCTGCTTGCTTACTGCAAATATGCGGACTTTTTTATCGGGAACTTCAATGCGGTGACCGGTTTTTCCATCCCGCTCCTGAAGGTGGCTCTGCCGGTAGGCATCAGCTTTTATACATTCCAGATCCTGAGCTATGTCATAGATGTTTATCGCGGCGGCGTGCCGGCACAGCGCAATTTTGTTGATCTTGCCATGTATGTGGCGATGTTCCCGCAGCTGATAGCCGGTCCCATTGTCCGCTATTCAGACATTGCCGGAAGCCTGAAAAACAGAAAAACAACGCTTGCCGACGCGTCGGAGGGAATCACGCGCTTTTCCGTCGGACTTGCAAAGAAGATACTTCTTGCAAATTCGGCGGCACTTCTTGTGTCCGAATTCAAGGCGTACAGCGAGAAAACCGTGTTGTTTTATTGGCTGTACGCCGCAGCATATATGCTGCACATCTATTTTGACTTTTCCGGATATTCCGATATGGCGATAGGACTCGGGCGTATTTTTGGATTTCGTTTTTCCGAAAACTTTAACTATCCGTATATCTCCGCAAGCATCACGGAGTTCTGGCGTCGTTGGCATATCTCTCTCGGCGGCTGGTTCCGCGACTACCTTTATATCCCCCTCGGCGGAAACCGCGTAAAGCCTATACGGCATGTATTTAACATCCTTGTCGTGTGGGCAGCCACCGGTTTTTGGCACGGAGCATCATGGAATTTTGTTCTGTGGGGGCTTCTTTATGCAATACTTTTACTGTTTGAAAAGTACATTCTGCACCCGAAAAGACGGCTTGCCGTGTTTATGCACATCTACACGATGCTGTTTGTCGTGCTCGGTTTCGTACTGTTCGATTCGGCAAGTATTGCCGATGCATTTATGAGCTTTAAGTCCCTGTTCGGGCTTGCCGGAATCCCCACCGCGAACACGGCCTCGCTTTATTATCTGAAAAGCAACCTTGTGTTGCTCAGTGTCGCCGCCGTCGGTGCGACACCCTTGCCAAAGCGGATCTATGAGAAGATCGGAGAGACGGCGGGCGGCAGCTGGGTTCTTGCCGTTCTGACGCCGGCAGCAACTGTCGCGTCAATTGCCGTATGTACGGCGTATTTGATCGACGGTTCGTTCAACCCGTTCGTTTATTTCCGGTTCTGACTTGCGGTTTTAACTTTTCCCCGGAGGAAGTATTATGAAGAAAGCCCAACAAATACTTACATTGGTTTTGTCACTTGGTTTCATTGCGGTTTTTGCTGCTTTGTTTTGGATTTTGCCCGATGCCGATGAATCGACAGTCGAAAGACGGCATCTTGCGAAAAGCCCTGCGCTGTCCTTTTCGTCGGTTGCAAACGGCAGCTTTATGAACGGCTTTGAAAACTATATGCTTGATCAGTTTCCGCTGCGGGACGGCTTTCGAACACTCAAAGCCGCCGCAAATGCAATGGTGTTTATGCAAAAGGATAACAACGGACTATATTCCGTCGGAGAGCACCTCTCAAAGCTGGATTTTCCGACGGACTTCGACTCTGTCGATCGTGCCGCCCGGCGCTTTCGGTATGTGTATGACACTTATCTTCGGAATGGCGGAACAAAGACATATCTGTCGGTGATACCGGATAAAAATGTCTTTATCGCATCGCCAAACGGCTATCCGGACAAGGATTACAAGGCCCTTGTCGAACGCCTTGGGAACGGATTTCCGGAGGCAAAGTATATTGATATTTCCGGACTCCTGTCGGCGGATGATTTCTATTATACCGATTCGCACTGGCGGCAGGAAAGAATACTTAAGGTTGCCGATGAAATTGCGGATAAAATGGGAGCGAAGCGGATAGGACAGTGTGAAAAGCATGATACGGGTGTTTCTTTTTACGGCGTCTATTACGGTCAGTCTGCTCTCCCGCACGCTCCGGAGCGCTTTTTCTATCTCGATAACGCCGTGATACGGGACCTTAAGGTGTATAACGCCGAAATAAAGTCCGACATTCCTGTTTATAACCTCAGCGCTGCCGCAGGCAGAGATCCTTATGAAATGTTCCTGGGCGGTGCGCACTCGATCATCAGGATAACAAACCCGAATGCCGAGAAGGAACGTCGGCTCATCGTTTTTCGGGATTCGTTCGGCAGCAGTATAGCACCGCTTCTTACAGCGGGCTATTCCGAAATCACGCTTGTCGATATCCGCTATATCTCGCCCTCCTCTCTCGGAAAACTGATTGACTTCACGAAAGCGGACGATGCGCTGTTTCTTTATTCCGCGTCGGTCATCAACAACAGCGGGACGATAAAATAATGCAAAGCCGCATCTGTGATGAACATAAAAAAGCTGTCCGCACTGTGCCGTGATACAGTGCGGACAGCCTCAAAAAGCGGATAACACGACGGCATTATTACAAAGAGAGCGCCGGGTGCTTTTTAAGGTTTAAAGTCAAGGTAGGTTGCTTGAAAAGTCAGGCGCCAAGGCAAGGGTACGCAAGCCGTCAATGCTTGTCAGCTCAATACAGCCCCTTGATTTGTGAATCAGTTTTTTGTCATTCAGCTTTTTCAGAGTTTTGGTAACTCTCTCGCGGCTTGTTCCTATGTGCCGTGCAATATAGTCGTGAGTAAGGTGTATATGCGTCTCTCCGTACCTGTCGTATTCGTCTACAAGGAAAACGGCAAGACGCTGTTCCAGACCGTGAAACAGAATCCACTGCATTGAATCCATAACCAGGTTAAATCGTTCGGCAATCAGCTCATAGGCAAAGCAGCGAAAATACAGGTTGTTTCGCATCAGCTGCTCCATAATTGACATATTAACAACGAGAACCTTACTGCGGCAGTCTGATGTGAGAAACACCTGAAAGGATATTTGGTTAAACAGACTCAAGGCAGAGAATATACAAATACTTTGATCGTGAAGAGAAAACAGGGTGATCTCCCTGCCGTCCGGCGACATTAAATACGCCCGGATTCTGCCCTCGACCAGCATCATAAGCCCGATATCCTCGCCTGCCATGGAATGAAGAATGTATGAATCTCTGTCAAAGGAACGAATATAGGCGTTATTTTGAAGCAGATCTTTTTCAGCGTGGTTCAAATGATCCCAAAACGGCAGCGTGTGAAGATGTTTTGTTGTTATGTTCATCGGGCGCAATCCTCTCACTTCTCACTATATAATTATTATATCATGCTTTTGCACCGTTGTACAGTGCCGCAGGCACATAGAAAAAGAAAAAACATGACTCAGACCCGGAAAACCGACTCCCGAATTCACATAAAGAGTTTGGAAAAATACCGCAAAAAACGCCGGGGTACAATATTATTTACATATATGTGCATTTTCATATTTGGCAAACCTGTCGAAAAACAAGAGTGCAAGTTAAGTGTCTAACCGGAAAAAATCCGTATGATTGACTTCCCGCCCTTTTTAAGATTGCGGGCAGTCTTTTTTGCGTAACCGCCCTGAACGGTGCCTGCGACACATATGATATGTATTCCCATCACAGACAATAGGTGACTGCTATTGTATAATCATAATGTTAAGATAGGGTTGGTGTACGTGTTGCCGGAAATTATGCAGATCGCTCGAAAAAGGTCGTTGGTAAAGAGAAAGAGGGACAATGGTATAATCGCATTTGACGATGTCCGGCAGGGACTGGGCTGCAGTTATATTTCGGATATCCGGTTTGACATGAGGAGACCGGGGTCATCTCTTAAATTGGAATTGCATTCGTGGGGGCTTGATTATACAAAATATCCGCCGGAGAAATTGGAAAAGCTGTACGAGTATTTGTTTGGTGAGGCAACCGCTTTTTGCAACCATATCGAAGCGAAAAGGATATTTTGAGAAGCTATAAAAATCTAACAACAATAAATAAAAACTCTTTTGGAGGACTGTCGTATGGCAAAAAGCAAAACATCAAAAAGAATTCTGTTCATTGTCGGGGCGGTGCTGTGCTGCATTTTCGCAGTAATTCTTGTCTGTAACTTGACAATAATTATAAAAGGCGTTGTAAATCCGAAGGTTCCGCCGTCGGTATTCGGCGTTACGCCGATGGTCGTGCAGTCGGGCTCCATGAGCGGCAATGCCGAGGATCATATTGAAGTGGGGGACCTGATCTTTACGGTTAAGCCCGATACGGACAAGCTGAAAGCCGGCGACATCATTTCTTATATGGACGGTAATATCGCCGTAACGCACCGTATTATTGAGGTGCAGACCGACGCGGACGGAAAGCGCAGTTTTGTAACCAAGGGTGACGCCAACAACACCGAGGATCCGGCAGTCGGTGAGGACGCTGTATTCGGACTGTATAAGGGGCGCATTCCGGGGCTGGGTGATTTCGCCATGTTCCTGCAAAAGCCGCTGGGTATGGCGGTATTTATCGGTATTCCGGTGTGCGCATTTATCATTTACGACATTATCCGCCGCCAGAGAAGCTCCGGTAAAAAGGATAAGGAAACCGAGGAGCTGAAAGCGGAGCTTGAACGGCTGCGTGCCGCTGCGGGAGAAAAGAGTTCTGAAAAAGAAGACGGCGGCAAAACATAATAAACGGTATATTCCGCGAAGTCGGTGCCACAGCCGGACAAAGCGGTGATATATATGAGGGTAGGGTCCTCACGTTGAGGCGATTTATCTCGTCTCACAAAAGCCAAATGACGGTGTTTTATCGTCTCAACAAATATTATATCAGGAGGAATGTTCCATGACTTTAAAAAAGAATTGGACACTGAGAGCAGCAGTTCTCATGCTTGCTCTCGTACTTATCACCTCATGCTTTGTCGGAGGCACCTTCGCAAAGTATGTGACCAGCGATAATGCGGCGGATCTTGCCAGAGTAGCCAAGTGGGGAGTGAGCATCACGGCTCATCCAACCGGCGGTGTCTTTGCCAAAGAGTATGACGCCATTGCAGGCCAGGAAAACACCGTTGTTGCCGATGACGGCAAAACCAATGTAGTAGCTCCCGGTACAAAAAAGGAAAATGCCGCACTGGTAGAACTGAGCGGCAAACCGGAGGTGTCCGTAAAAGTCACCTATAGTGCCGAGTACTTTAGGCTGGACGGCAATTGGGTAAGCGATGCAAACGATACATTCTATTGCCCGTTGATTATCAAGGTTACAGGTAAAGTCGGCGATACAGTCAAGACTGAAACCATCAAATGTGCGGAAAAGGCGAGTGCGGATGATGTTGCAACAGCCGTAAAGAACGCTGTTGCTGCCTGCAGTGCCACCTATGGTCCCAACACGGATCTTTCCACGGTGGCCGGTGACGGTTTGAAAATCTCCTGGGAGTGGCCTTTTGATGGAGGAGATACAAATCTGGGTCAGACCGATGAGAAGGATACATATCTTGGCAATCAGGCTGCCACGGCTACCGGTTTAAATATACCTGCTATCCACATTCCGGTGACAGCTACCGTAACTCAGATCGACTAAGGCTCTGATTATACGGCTTTCGTACAGTTGTATATCCCCCGTCATGTGGCGGGCGGGGGATATCTTCGGGCTGTATGCAGTTCTCCCGACATCTGTTTGCCGGGAGTCCTGCATATGTCCCGAACCCCTATAGCACTGCCGTTTTGCCGGATAGCCCGGTTGCTTTCAAACGAGGTGGCGTATGAATAATTCTGAAAAACTGCGGGAATGGATGTTTCCCACGGTCCTGATACTCTTTATATTACAGGTCATGCTGCTGCCGGTGATGATAGGTCTTACCTATGCCGTACCTGCTGAGAGACCGGAACACATCCTTACCTATAGAACAGGCTTGCTTGTTTGGGATAAGGCTGTTTCGGTGCGCCCGGACGGTTCGGCAGAGCTTTCGTTCTTTGAAACGCTGTATAAGAATGTAAACGCCGATAACGCCGAAAAGGTACTGACGCCCGGCACCGAAAAAGACAGCGTAATCCGGCTTAAAAACGATACGAACAAAGAGATAACCTATATCGCCGTGCTGTATTCGCTCTCGACTTCTCCGGATCTTGATATCGGAGCCTCCCTTTCGGGAAACGGCTTTTCGGATACCTCCCGGTATACGCTTCCCGAAAGCATTAAGGAGGAAACTGTGATCCGCGTCGTCGGAGGAAGGCTTGACGCAAAAAAGCTGCAGGACTTTGGCATCAACTGGTTCTGGAATTATGAAGCCGGTGCGAATGTTGACGAACGGGACCGTATTGACACTTATCTCGGCAATAAAGCCGCAAGCGGCAAAGCGGACGAAGCAAAGCTGGGATTTTATATTGTCATCCGTGACGGCGGTGAGATAGTGCCTTCTCCGCAGACAGGAGACAACACCATGATCGGCGGTTATGTTGTGCTGATGCTCATCAGCGGCGGAATGTGCCTGTTCCTTGCCATTACCCGGAAAAGGAGGGAAAAGGTTGAAAACTGAAAAAGCACTGGCCGTTTTGTGGCGTATCCTTCAGATCCTGATACTTGTGATCGTAGGTATTGTTCTGCTTGCCAATCTATATCGACTGGCGGCAAGGGAGATATTTAAGGTGAATGCTTCGACCGTGTTCGGCTATTCCTCCGCCGTAGTGTTGACCGGCAGCATGAGCGGCACCATAGAACCGGACGATTTGATTATCACCCATAAGCAAAGCGATTACATGGTCGGCGATATTGTGATGTATCAGACCGACGGCACACCGGTGACCCACCGCATTGTCTCTGAAAGCGATAAAGGTTACCGCACCAAGGGCGACGCCAACAATACCGACGACGGCGCGGATATACCGAAGGAGGATGTAGTCGGGAAAGTGGTGCTGGTGATTCCGAAAATCGGGGCGGCTATCCGCCTTGCGCGAACGCCGATCGGAATGCTCAGCCTATTTGTTGCGATCATTTTGGTTACCGAGTTGCCGAATTTGATCGGATATATTCGCCGTAAGGGCAAAAAACAGGAGAACTGAAATTAAACAAAGGAGGCGGAAAATGATGCACAGTGAAAACCAAAAACGAAACCCGAAATTCCGGCTTCCTTTTTCCGCCGTTTTGCTTTATCTTGTGCTGATTGCCGTAGCGTTGTCCGGAGTGACCTTTTCAAGGTACATGACAGGGACAACGGTGGGCGACACGGCAAGAGTAGCAATTATGCGGGATATCACCGTTACTGAAACGGGGAATTTCGCAGAGACGGATAAGTGGGTCATTACCCCGGGCGTTGATATGATAAAAAATGCTGTTGTGAATTTCGAGGGCAGTGAAATGGCGTGCTATGTGTTCTGCGAAATAAAAACGACAGGCTGGAGCAGAATGAATGATAATTACAGCTTTGTTTTTTCCGGCGGTAACGAAAACATCCTCGGCTGGGCGGTAAATAACGGTTGGAAATTTCTTTCCGGCAACGGGAGCGAAGCGGTATATTACCGTACCGTCAGCGCCAATAGCGGACTGACGGCTGATGTACTGGCTGACGGCGGCAAAATCACCGTCAGCGAGAATATCACCAAAACACAGCTTGGCAGTTTGCCGAAGGATATGCAAATTAAAATCAGCGCCACAGCGGTGCAGTATAACGGCTTTTCCGAGGGTTCGGCAGCCGAATATACGGAAGCACAGAGAGCCTTGGCTGCATGGGAAGCCGTGAAAAACAAATAATGCCCCACAGGAAAGCAGGTGGATAGTATGAAAGGAAGATATCTGGCAAAACATTATAGAAATACGGAACATACAGGGCTCAGAAGACTGCTTTCGGTTATTCTGTGCCTTTGCCTGCTTACGTCTGTTTTTCAGTTACAGTTGATAACGGCAAATGCCATTACAAAGCTTGATTCGGTGACGATTACACATGAAGGCAAGAAAACAGAAAAGCTGACTCTGCCTCAAAATGAAAGAGCCACCTTCAAAGCCGAATGCTCTCCGAATACGCAGAATGTTGCCTATCAATGGCAGATACTTGCGGATATCAAATCAGAGCTTTGGGTGAATATTTACGATGCGACAAATCAGTCTATGTCACTGTCCTACGCTATGCTCGGCTCGCTTTTGGACGAATCGGGCAGCGCCCATATCCGTTGCAGGGCGACAGCAGGTGAAAACAGCCGATATTCCGAGGCTGTCTGCGTAACGGTTGCCTTTAATGCTCTTGCAGATGCCGAACCCGTTGCTGTGCTGAACGGAAATCCCCGGTGCGAAAGGCTTTCGCCCGTGCGCCGAAGAGCAATCCGGAATATGTGGATATTTCTATAAATTACTTAGATGCCGTGTCCGGTCAGCCTATCTACACGGGATTTACGGCGCAGATAGAGTACGGCACTTCCTATTACAATACAGTTATTTCACCGACCTATCTCGGCTATGCGCCTTTTTATAATGCGGCTGATCCTTCTGTCACTGTGCCGGAGGGAGGTACGGTGGATGCGAATGACGACGCAACGGTAGTTACTCTGAATATTCCGGCAGACTATACAGCGGCTCAGTATGTTGTCAATGTCTATTATAAGGCAATCGATGTGCCTTATGCCGTGCGGTATTACTTCCAGAATATCAACGACGACATGTATACCGAGAATATGGGACTATACCGTATATCCTCTGCTAAAACCGGCACGATTATTTCCAACGAGCAGCTGGCGGTGCAGGATGCGGAGACGGTAAAGGGCTTTACGAAGCTGTATCATTATCCGGAGGCGGTCGCCGCCGACGGCTCCACCGTTTTTCAGTGTTACTACGACCGCAATTATTATATGGTCAAATTTGATATGGACGGCGGCTATGGCACAGAACCGATCTATGCCCGCTACGGAACGCCCTTTGTTGTAAATGCCCCTACACGACACGGCTATGTGTTTGACGGCTGGGACGATGTGACGAGCGGCACCGGCGACAATGTCAAAGATACTCTGCCTGATACCGTACCCGATGAAAACCGCACATATAAAGCTCTTTGGAGCACGGTTGACACCACCTACACGGCGGTGTATTGGTTACAAAATGCCGACAATGATGAGTACAGTTATGTAGGCAATGTAAAAAAGACGGCAAGATCGGGAATTACCGTTTCCGGAGAGGACGATATCACGGCGGAGACGAATATCTGCGGAAATACCGATGAAACACATACCCACAGTGCGGCTTGCAAGCCCGACAAGCTTCGCTTTTCCCGGTTTGACCATGCAGATCAAAATGTGACGGTTGCCGGAGACGGGTCTACGATCGTAAATGTGTACTATGCTCGTAAAGAGTATACACTGCGTTTTTACTATGCCAAGGAATACAACCCGACAAAGGATCATGTCAACCCGACAGGGACGGAAACCGTATACTACGTTGTGGGCGGAAGTACTTATAAATTCGGGCATCAGTATGATGGGTATATAAGTTCAAGGGGCGATAATAAACGCCCGTTTGACAGCAACGGAAATGTGTTGAATGATATTGAAAGCTTGCTGTACAACATAAATACAAATCAATGGGGCGCTGTTGAGGCGTTGCCGTCTATAACCCTGGCCGAGGGCGTGCAGTATACTACAGGAGTATATCCGTCATCCGAAGACAGTGCAAATGATGGATATACGAACAAGGGCGACAGGTTTCACTATCTTGAATTTACGGCACGATACGGCGCGAACCTGACAAAACTATGGCCGAGCGAAGTGTTTGACAGAGCTCCTATTGTCGGAACCCATACGGCAAACGGTGCAAACAACCATATGACAGAGGGTGATGATTGGGGCAAGTATGCCTACTTTGCCGGCTGGAACGGAGAATACAATGTAAAATACAACTGGGATAATACCAATGCCACGATAAAGTGCTATTATCCGATACTGAACGAAACATTATTGTATGACAGCCGTTTTATCAATGAGTTCGGCGATCCCTCGACAATCAATTTCCTTGCTTTTTACGATAACGGCGCGAATATCCAATGGAGTAAGCCGACAGAGTGGATATATGAGCTGTATCTGCCTCTGCGTGACGGCGAAAACGAAGACGGACTGACGATACGGACGTATAAAGGAAAAAATTATAAGCTGTATAATACTGTATACGCCAATGACGATAATGACGGTTCGGGCGGTATTACACATCAAACCTATCCTCCGCTGCCGGGATTCAAGTATCCCGTGAATGAGCGCGAATGGGAGGATAACGGCAAAACCGCAGACGGCCGCCATTCAAACATTGCTCGGTTTTACTATACAAGACAAAGCTACAGCCTTACGCTGCATAATTACAACGAGGTTTACGGCCGGTTTGACGTACCGTACAATACGTCACTTGATCCTTACACCGTCGGGGTCGTTCCGGATTACCCGGCAACTCTGGAACAAAATGCGTATACCTTCGGAGGATGGTATAATTCTCCGGGATGCTTCCTCGGAAGCGAATATAAAGTCGGTGAGACCATGCCTGCCAAAGATATCGGCCTGTACGCCAAGTGGACACCCGTAAATCATACGGTCCGCTTCTTCCGCACCTACGACGATATGATTGCCTTTGAAACGACAGGCAATGCAAACGGCATGATTGAAACACGGGAGATAACACACGGCAGTGTGCTGGGAAGCGTGGATAATCCGTCGTTTTCTTCGGGCGGGCTTGCGTATACCTTCGGCGGCTGGTTTTATATGCGTGCCGGGAACAAAACAGCGTATACGCCGCTGGATATGCCCGTTACAACAGATATGAATGTCTTTGCCGACTGGGGTACACACTCGGCACAACCCTACCGAATCCACTATGCTCTGCATGAGGGAGAAGGCGACAACTCTTGGCTGGGGCTTCTTAACACAGCTGCAAACGCTTCGCCTAAGGACAATAAAACCTATGAGGTAACAAAGGACGGTGAGGATCGCGCCTACGTATACCTGACATCGGACAACAGATACCACTGCCTGATCGCACCCGATTCCGCCGGCTTTGCCTATCAGGGGAATACCCGTACCTTCTATCCGAAAGCAGGTGAGCCGCTTAACGAGCTTTATCCCGCCTATAACAGCGGCTATTACCCTACGGTTGCCAGTCATTCCGTTACGGTGGAGTACGAGGAGAATAAGGAAGATCCTGTGCATAATGTATTCACCTTTACCTATGTGCATGCGGAGAATATAGCTTATAGGGTGGAATACCGCTATGCGGATACCGGTGCCCTGATAACCTCTGCTCCGGGTGGCGGAACGGTAACGAAATATTCGACCAAGGCGGTCGTGACAGAGCGCTTTGAGGTCATTAAAGACTATATTCCCGATGCTTTCTACAAACGTCTGATTCTCGCCGTTACTGACGACGGAAACGGAAATTATGTCGGTTCGCCGGATAACGTTGCTGTATTCTATTACAGCAAAAATACGCAGAATGCCTTTTATGCCGTACACCATATGCTGCAGAAGGTTAATGCCGCAGGGGCGGAGCTTACGCAGGATGAAAGCGGTAATTACATCAACTATACCGAAAGTGATGCCCTTACCGAGGGTATCGGAGATATCGGCTCTACGCATGATATCGTACCGCAGACATTCAGCGGTTTTACGGTATATGGCACGGGATATATCAAGAATTCCGGTCCAACGCAGATCCTTGACGCTGAAACCAATCCGCACTTTACTGTTACTGTTCAGGCGCAAGGCACCGAGCTGTATATCTTCTATACCCGTAACACGCAGAGCTACAAGGTATATTATTTGAAGTACGGAACGGATATCAGCAACCTGCCACAGCTGACCGATACCTCACCGGGTGTGCTTCGGCCGATTGAATCCGGCACAGGTACTTTCGGCTCCGCAGTTGCGGTATCGGCAAAGCCGGTCAGTGGGATGAACTGCGTTTCAAATTTGTCACAAACGATCATTCTTCGGGCAAACGATGCCCAAAACTACATCATATTCTACTATGCGCCTTTGCAATATACCGTAGAATACAAAGTATGGCAGTACGGCGGAGGAACGCTCAGTCAGACTATTGAGGTAGTCAACGGAACAAATCTGTTCAGCGGTTCAACGGCGACAGCCAAGATCGGCTATCGGTTTGACGGCTGGTACGCGGACGAAGCGTGTACGGTGCCGGTCGGCAACAAGGGAACGGTAACGGGCAGCAAACTTGTTCCCACGACGCTGAATCTTGACGCCGCTCCCAAGGTCAATACCTTTTGGGCAAAGTTTGTTCCTGTTGTCGGAAACATGACGATTGTCAGGGAGAACGGCACTGCGGATGAGGGCAACGGCGACAGAGTATTTGTCTATCGTATCACCGCAGCGGATGATCCTGCCTTTGAGCTGTATGTTTCGATCAGGGGGAACGGCAGCGTGACAATTAAGAATATGGTTTGTCGTGAGTACATGATAGAGCAGCAAAGCAATTGGTCATGGCGATATAACGACACCTCGCAGAAGGTGACCGTTTCCGAGGGAACAATAAAGACAGTTACTTTTGACGACGCCCCCGTTAATAATAAATGGCTTAACGGCAACAGCGAAAGGATAATGAACAGAAAGGGGTGACGCCGCAATGTCGAAAAGAATAAAGCACATGCTGATTGCGGCGACCGCCCTGTGTATTGTTGCGACCGTGGGCTTGACCCTTGCCTTTATGTTCAAAAAAGCGGAAAAAATAAATCGGTTTATTCCGGCGGAGGTCGCCTGCGCCGTTCGTGAGAAGACGGACGGCAGCGAGGTAACCGGTATTGCCGCCGTCGGCAGTGAAAAATCGGATATCCGGGTGGAAAACACCGGCAATGTCAAGGAATTTATTCGCCTGAGGCTGGTTTCGTATTATGTCGATTCAAACGGTGACATTGCAGGAACAGCCGCGTCTCAATATCCGAACTTGACACTAAAAAACGGTTGGATTGCCGGGGCAAACCGCACCTACTATTACCCCTATCCGGTAGAATCCGGAAGTTTGACTGGAATACTGTGCGAGCCTTTTACCCTCGGGCAGACGCAGCTTGAAAACGGCACCATGGTGTATCAGGTAATGGAGGTTATTGCCGAGGCTGTTCAGGCAGAACCGATATCCGCCGTGCAGGAAACATGGGGCGTAACGGTTACAAATAATACGATCACGGCAGCTCCGTGAATAATTTCTCCTGTTTGGCACATCATGCCCGGCAGGAGGTTTTTCTTATGTGTCTGCGGCACATAAAAAAGTAAAAAAATAAAAAAGTAATTAATGTCTACTGAACAATTGCATTAGCAAATGCAATTATATAAAATCGAGTTAAAATCTCGATTTTATGGGTCAAAACCTTTGTTTTGACCGTCAGTATCCATTGATTGTCGCCTGATTTTAAAAAGAATCAAAATGTGATTCTTTTTAAAGTGCAAGGTTTTTTCGCAAAATTGCGCAAAAACCTTGCACCTGAACAATTCAAAAGTTTACACCAACATGCTTGGTTAAGGTACTTTTGAATTGTTCAGCAGGCATTAATTAGGAAAACCTCCTATTATTGCTTTACTGCCTATTGACTTTATACCGGTTTTCGCCTATAATATTATTAGGAACTCATCCTAATAATGTAAGAAAGAGGGCAGCAATTATGAATGAAAAAAACAAGTATGCAGGAACACAGACCGAGCAAAACCTTTGGGAAGCATTTGCCGGGGAGTCGCAGGCCAGAAACAAGTACAGTTTCTTTGCTTCTGTCGCAAAAAAACAGGGTTTTGAACAGATTGCCGCCCTGTTTTTGAAAACGGCGGAAAATGAGAAGGCTCACGCCAAACTCTGGTTCAGGGAACTCGGCGAACTTGGCGGGACAGAAAGGAATCTTGATACTGCCGCCGAGGGAGAAAACTATGAGTGGACGGATATGTATGTAGAGTTTGCAGCAACAGCGGAGGATGAAGGTTTTCCGGAGCTCGCAAAGAAGTTTCGCCTTGTCGCAGAGATAGAAAAGCAGCATGAGGAGCGTTTCCGTGCGCTACTTCGCAATATTGAGACCGAAAAAGTTTTCGCAAAAAAGGAAGTCAGAACATGGGAATGCCGAAACTGCGGACACATTACGGTCGGAACAGAGGCTCCGGAGGTCTGTCCGACCTGCAACCATCCGCAAAGTTACTTTGAGATCCATGCAGAAAATTTTTAAGAAAAGCAAAAAGCTCTGAAAGGAGAAACACCTATGGAACAAAGATTTTTTATCTGTAATCACTGCGGAAATATGATTGCGTTCGTCAATGACAGTGGAATCCCCGTTGTCTGTTGTGGTGAGTTGATGCACGAAGTGATACCGGGTGTAATTGACGCATCAATTGAAAAGCATGTTCCTGTGTATTCTGTAAAGGACGGTATAGTTCATGTGGATGTCGGTTCAATCCTTCACCCTATGAACGAGGATCACCATATTGAATGGATTTCCCTTCAAACAAAGTTCGGAAATCAGCGCAAGGAACTGTGCCCGACCGGCGAGCCGTCAATCAGCTTTGCCATTTGCAAAGGAGACGAAGTTGAAGCAGTATATGCTTATTGCAATCTGCACGGCCTTTGGGTGACAGATGCTGATTTATCTTAAAATGTATAGCCCTATTGCTTATTCTAATGAGAGCAGCGGCTGATGTTCAGCCTGCAACAGTTGCGGCCCGTCCTGTTCCGGACAGGCAGGGCGGGCCGCAAATTACGGAGATGAAAACCGATGATTATACGAAGAGAAACAAAACAGCGGCAAATGGTTTTACAGGCAGTACGGGCAAGGACAGACCACCCAACAGCTGACCAGATATTTAAAGATGTGCATAAGCTGGATCCGAAAATCAGCCATGGAACAGTATACCGTAATCTGAACCATCTTTGTGAGGACGGTCTGATCTGCCATGTGCGAGTGCCGGGAGCGGACCGATACGACCTTCGCACCGATATGCACTATCATATGTTCTGCGTCAAGTGCAAAAAAGTGAGCGATGCGCCGCATCCGTACAAACCATATTTGGATGAAGAAATTGCCAAACAGTCGGGCTATAAGATTATTCGACATCGTCTGATTTTTGAGGGAGTGTGTCCGGAATGCCAAAGGAAAGAGCTTCGTCCACTTCCGGAGCCTGTATTCGTTCGTTATCCGGTTCGACCGGCACCTCAGATGCCGGTGCCTGCCTTTGCCGAAACGAAAAAACCAAACAGGAGAAAATGATCATATAGACAATGCGGCTGCTATTTTCGCATTGTCCGATGTGAAGAACGGCTTAAAATGTCATGGGAAAAGAAGACTCGTTGTTTGTGGCTCTTTGATAAGCTGAAAAGGGAAAACACTCTTACCCTTGAAGAATATGAATGCTTAAGATCGGTTAAAGCACTTGAATTGGTTTATTATGCTGCCGAGCACGCAGGGGAAGTCCGTAAGGAAGTATACGGAAACGAGGTATATATCAGGGGTCTTATAAAAATAAGTAATCAATGCGGCAATGATTGCTTTTATTGCGGCATACACCGTTCCAATAAAAACTGCGAGCGATACTTCCTTCCGAGAGAACAGATTCTTGCCTGCTGTGCGAAAGGCTATGTACTTGGATTACGAACCTTTGTGCTGCAAGGGGGAGGGGGAACGATTACGGCAGATACAATCTGTGATATTAATATAAAGTAAACCAAGTGATATGTAGAGCTGTGCTCGGCGTGATATTTTTGCTTGTGGCAAAAGTGATATTATATTCACCCTCACACTCGCTAAGCGAATATTACTCGCTGTAAGGCGAATATAACTAAAAAAAGCAATTGCTTTTTGCAATTGCTTTTTCATGTGCTTATCGCCCGAATTTGCACAAAAGCAAAATTACCGTTAAACGGAGTATTCTGAATGCCTTTGAGCTTATATGTATCTTGCGATTATAAATCGCCTCAAATAGCACAATTTAATTTTTATCTATTCTTATATGTAATAGAGACAAAGCACCTCCCGGAACCCTGTTTCTATTTTTAGAACAATATATTTATGATTGATTCATTTTATACCTTCGGTTATTTGCACTCCACCTTTCAAAAAAACGGTTATTGTATCATCACCTATAATACAATCAAAACCACCGGTTCAACCGGTGGTTTGCTCCACCCCTATAAGGGGTGATTA
>ERZ773139.510-NODE-510-length-51651-cov-4.165846_pt1 | contig 51651 bp, 53 predicted proteins | sample MGYA00580854_ERZ773139 | MGnify/ENA primary metagenome ERZ773139 (study PRJEB29015, sample SAMEA2737809) | human gut metagenome | biome: human gut; feature: human-associated habitat; material: faeces | place: China | collected 2012 ...
AGATTCAACAACTTCAGTATTTACATCAACAACATCTTTATTATCTACAACTTCGACATTTTCAGCCTCAGTCATAGCTTGTTCTTCGTCTTCTGATAAATTTTCTTCAGCAATTTCTTTGCCTTCTTTAGCTGCTTTTTTGAGCTTATATCTATCAGATAAACGTTGTTTTAATTGATAAGCTGCAGGCAGTCCAACACCAACAGCAACTCCGCCTATAGCACCAAGTACTGCCGCTTCTATAATTTCTTTTTGAATTTCATCTTTATATAAATGGTCTGGAAGATCTAATTGTTTAATTAGCTCGTCTTTAGCTCTTAAAGAAGCGGATGTTTGCCACCCTTCTTCAAATCCTTCAGAAGATGCAACATACAATACTTTACTACCTTTATCAGCCATAAATTTAGTAAATCCATTTTTAGCTGATTGCATTCCTGTGTTGCGCATTAAAGAATATACTTTATCAAACTGAAAATATTCAGGAAGCATAAGCATCATATTCTTTAAAGCCACTGTATTGATTTCTGAATTAGCTACAGAACCAAATCTATTTTTAAGAGTATCATATTTCTCGAAATTCTCCGCAATATTAATAGCTTCATAATCTAAAGCTTCATTAAACGCAGCAAATTCTTCTGGAGACATTCTTTCAACGTCTAATCTAGATATTCCATTCTTTTGTAAATACTGATCATACGCTATATCATAAATTAGTTTTAAATCAATATCTTCTTCTAATGATAACTGACCATTTCTATGAAGATCTAATTTTTTAACCAATCCATAACCATAAGTTTCTCTTAGTTGATCCATTGATTCGTTCATTTCCATTAACGTTTCAACAGATCTAGATCCAACTGTAGCAATAGCAGCTTCAACTTTTTGAGATATTTTAGCGCCAGTTTCAAGAGCTGATAAGAATTGATTAGAATGTTTAAATGCATTTGCGATAGTAACTGCCTCGTCTAATGTAGCAGCATTTGCAGCTTGTCTTACAATAGCTTCATTAGCCCCGTGCTGACGCATTATTCTTAAAACAGCAGATCTTTTAGAGGCCTCACTTGCTGTTGCAGACATAACTCTATCTAACTTATTAGCAAATTTAAGACCTTCTTCAAATTTCCCAATCGCTCTACCAGCAATAGCTCCAACGCCCTTACCAACTTTAGATAAAACCATACCTGGAATCATAATAGAAGCAGTAGAGGCGATAGAGCCAGAAGATTCTCCAAGCCATTTCAACCACGACGCTTTTCCATTGCCGTTTTGAATAGTCAGAAGTTTTTCAAAATTATCTGTAACTTGATTTAAATATTTAGCTACTGGATTTTGTTCAAAGTTCTCAGCGAAATCACCCTTTGCAACATGATATATTGCAGATGGAATATCAACTAATGTAGCTACGCCAGCAGCAACACCAACTGTAAGTTGTGTTCCTATTTTACCTAAAGATCTTAGAACATCTCCTCCAAAAGAAGTGTAATCGTCTCTTCTTTTGTTTAAATAATCTTTATCAAAAGCTAAATCTCCTTGAATACGACCGCCTTCTAATAAATCAAAATCTACTCCTTGTGTGCCAAATCCAGATTCTGATTCAAATGGTATTGGCTCCTTTAAAGCGGCGTTAACTTTAGCTTGATATTCTCTAGCTAGATTGTTTTGTTCATTAGTTAATGATTGTCTAACAATATCTGGATTCTGTTGAATACGATCTAGATATTCACTTATCGCAGCTCCAGGTTTACTTCTATTTATTTTTGCCATTATTTATTAAATATTTGTCTAATGACTTCTGAATTTAATTTCGTAGCCATATCTTCAAAATCATAATATCTAGGATTAGTTGAATCAATATAATAATTGTCAACTTCTCTACCATTAGAATCTATTTCTGTAATAGAAAATGTTGCTCTGCCATTTTGATCTAATCCATTATTTTCTATTATTAATCTATTACCATTTGAAGCTACATCTACAAAACCGAATTTATCTTTACCAGTTCTAATCACTCTTCCTCCAGTAATTCTATTTAATTCGTCTGGAGTTGGTGCTACCATAGCTGTAAATTTCTTAGTATTACCTTTCTTGTCTTTAGCAACAAAGTTAATTTGAAATTTATTTATAGCAGGTATAAATTGAGAATTTAAGATTGCAGAGCCCGGTTGATTCAATGCCTCTTGAATATCAATATCTTCTGTTACATCCTTACCATCAGCAGTAATAGTTGCTTTTCTTTTCCCTGGATCTAAGAATATATTATTGTATGTATCTTTTAATTCAGATTGTTTTCCAGTAATAGCTATTCCTGTCATTTCGACATTTCCTTTTTTGTCATACAAATTATCTATAAATCCATTTAATTCACTTACCGCACTTAAATCTTTACCTGCTTTTAAAGCTTCTACAATTTCTTCTTTAATAATATCATTGAATCCTAGCTCTTCTTGATAACTATCCAATATTGTTTTAAATTCGTTACTATCAAAATCTATTTTAGAACGCATTTCTTTATATGGATCATATAGCGGGTTTTCTCTTTGTTTTTGTTCTATTACGTATGGATCTTCAAGACTTGATATAGGCATTAATTTTTTATTAGTAAATAACTCTTTTTCAAAATCACTATAAATATCGTTTCTAAATTCTTCCTTAGTTTTTATAGCGCTATAATCCTTACCAGAAAACACATTTCTTAATTTACCCCAAAATCCTTTTTCTAATTCTCCAGAATTAAACCTATTAATCATAGTATCCCCAATGACAATACCGTCAGAATTGCCTCCAGAATAAATATATTTAGGAAGGAATTTAAAGTCTTCCGATCTTTTATAGTTATTAATAGCTGTGGCATTAATAGCTGACATAAAAGCTCTCTCTTGCATTTCTTCATTAGACATTCTATTAGGATTAACTTGACGCAATAGATTATTTTGTCTATACATAGCTTGAACTTCCGGATTAGAATTAAAGTAATCTGTAAGAACAGCTCTTATTTTCTCAGGGCTTCTTTGTGTTGTTTCCGTCAACACTTGAAATGCTGCTGAATTTTCAGGAATACCATAAGCTATAGCCATTTGACGCATTTCAGCAGGAGACGCTCCTCTTTTAACACTGGCTTCAAACTTTTCTATTTTAGAAGCAGTATCTAATGCTAGTTTCGCTAAATCAATTTCTTTGGATGGTACTATATCAGAAAAATCATAACCGTTTTTATAATTGTTTTTATAATTAAGCATAGCAAGATTTAGCCAGTCTCTTTTAGTTTCACCAGAAATATCTTTATTTTCTAGAATACTTTTTTGTAGGGCCTGATAATTTTTCTTATCCATCATTCTCTGATATCCAATTCCTCCAGGAGAAAAGAATTGTTGATATTCAGCTCTTGCTTGTCTTAATTCATCTATTTCCATATCTCCTACTCCTTTATTAGTAAGTAGTCTACTGGACAAATCTTTAACCTTTGAGCCTATTCGATTTTCATATTCTTGTCTTGTATCATCTTCAGCTGGAGTTAAATAATCTCCGATATCTTGAATAGAACTTAATATGTTTCCATATAAAGCATTTGTGTCAGCTTTCATTTTAATAGGAGCTAACAACTGATCTATTGGCGTTGGGTTAAAATCTAATGTTTCAAATCCTTGTCTTACTGCCATGTTTATTTTCTTTTAATTTTACCACCATATTTTTTCTTAGTAGTTGTAGTCGCAACACTATTTGGAGACATTCCAGCTAACATAGAATATCTTCCATATATAGGAGCCATTCTTTGTGTGAAGTTTTTATTTCTTCTATCTTGTATTATTTGTCCTAAATTGCTAAATAAACCACCAATAATAGAAGCTTGTGTATCTTCATAGTCTCTTCTAGCATCCATGTATCTACTTTGACTATCTCTAATAATCTGTTGATTTTGCAATGCATTTCTTTGAGCTGATTGATTATTATATTGATCTATAGCCATTTTAATTTGATTATCTCTATCTTCTACTTGCAAAGCAGTATCGGCCTTAGCGTTTAACTGTCTAGCTCTTAAAGATCCTAAATTAGCCATTAAAGCACCAGGATTATTACCGGCTAAATTTCTTAAAGAATATTCTGCGCTTCTAGCAGATCTGTCAATAGCATTAAATAATCTAGCTTTATTTGTTAATCTTGGATATAAGGTTCCAAATTGAGGCAACAAAGGTGTTGAATAATCAGCTCTACTAGGAGCCTTATTCATGCTTAATTTACTTAAATTACCAGCAATAGCATTAGTAGCAGCTGCAACATCTAGCATCCTAGATTTTTTGTCTAAATAATATTCTTCATAACTTTCTCTTAATTTAGGGCTTAATCCAATTAATTGCCTAGTTTCAGAAGAAGAAACCTTACTCCAATCAATATTGCCATTTTCATCCATATAAGATGGCCTGGTATATCTATTATAATTGCGTTCAGCAATATTATCTGGAGTTTTAATAGTTAATATATCTTCAGATAGCCCAGAAGGACCAAATTTTTCAACGTCAGTTATAAATGTTGTTCTTGGTCTACTAACAGTAATTGAGCTAGCTGGTTTGCTTGATCTTTGACCTATCCCACTTGGATATCTATAATCACTTATTAAAAAAGAAGCGTTTTTAAATCTAGGATCATCATATTGCGATCCTCCTATCAAACCACCTGGAGCAAATTGATTTTGAGGCATCATATTTTCGCTCTCTTGAACGATCGGTTGTTCTCCAATAGAATCTATTGTCTGTTCATTTTGCGTGTCTAAAACGGCCTGATTTTCAATATTTGGATCTATTCCATTTGCTATCATTTCTGCATCTTTCTCGGCTTGTTTTAATTCTTCTTGAAGAGATGCTAATCTATCTAAGAATACTTGTTTAGTTTCTAGAGAAACTTTATCTTCTCTTTCTTTAAATTTATTATTAATTATTTCAGATGCTTTTGCAAATGTTTTTCCTTTTAATGCATTAGGAAGATTGTATTCAGATTTAAGATCTATATCTTCAGGAAGTTTAATTCTATTAGAATATACAAAATCCTTTAATATTGTTTCTCCTTGTTCAACTGTATTCATTGTTCCTTCTGCATCAGTTCCCATTGGTACTCCACCAATTGGATTTTCTTCATGTGTTCCACCTGATTCTATTCTAATTAAATCTTCGTTTGGATTAACAGTTTCGAGTTGACCCCCTTTAGCGTATATATTAGAACCTAGTGAATCTGGATAAATCTTATTTCCAGCAGAATTGTTTATTTGTGTATTTTGGGCTAATGCTTCTTGTTGCTTTATAGCTCTTGCTTTTGCTTCAGCTTTTTGTTGTGCTCTACGTTGTGCTCCCATACTAAAAATTCCACCGATTCCTTTTATTAAACCGCCAGCAATACCTCCGAATACTGGAATTCCTTCAACTATTGATCCTACAGTATTAGCTATGCCACCTACTGTATCTCCTGCTGCTATTTGTCCAATACCAGAAGCTAAACCAGCCGCATTTACATTTCCTAATGCTTGACCAACTCCAGATTGAATAAATGTTTTTGGTTGTATAGGAGTTTGTCCTTGTATTGGGTCTATTAATCCACCTCCGTCAAATTGATTTTGTTTTGGTTTTTTATGATTTTTAATTGTCTTTTTATTTAATTTATTCATTTATTAATAAAAGTTTAAATTTAGATTAGACGTAATGTGATGAGTTCCATCAAATTGTAGTTTTATAAAAGCTTGAGGAGAAAATATTCTTCTCAATCCTTTTCTATTATATTCGTCTAGATTTTTATCTCTTGGTACTGTTATTCTAAATATGCTAAATTTATTTTTTATATTTAAAGAATTATCATCTGTAGACGAAGTTGCATCTTGATAATAATTTTTAATATTAAATAATCTAACATTTGATTTTTTATATTCATCTAATTCTTGTTGGGTATATTCTACGACATCATATCTAATATAGTTATTTCCATTTGGATTTACTAAAAACTGTATATACGGATATGTTGTTAGATTGAATTCTGGTTTTAATTCATAAAAGTTGCTTGTAGCACTATGATCTTTGTTGTAATAAGAGAGTGTATGATCATTAATATTAAATACTTCTATTGGATAAGTAGATGATCTTGTCTCAAATCCTCCAAGAATTTCAGAATATATTAATGAATTATGTTGTGTATTTTCCTTTGATTCTTCTAAAAATACATATAGTTTTCTTTCTTTTAAATCATAGAAACATCTAGCTCCTTGAGAAACATTATCATTAAAATATTTAAACATTCCTTTTGATAATGAAACTTCTTCATTTCCATTCATTAAATTAAATAATGCATTTTTATTAGCATCAATATAATATAAATTATCATATCCGCCAGAAACTGCATTTAGATGTTTAATTCCAGAATTTGTAGATAACATTTCATATCTATCGAAATACCTTCCAGTACCTAACTGAACATCTATATTGTCATTTGTTTCTAATAAAACCCTAGGTTGAGCAGAAATAAACGCTACTCCATTTTCTTGAAAGGCATATAACTTGCCATTATGATTTATAACTTTAACAACCTCACCATAACTACCTTCTAAATCTAATGTTTCATTAACTGGAAATATAGCCCAATTTTCTATTTCTTCATTATATGTTTTTACATTTGAAGCTTGAAGTGTTGTTGGATATTTTGTTATTAAATCATTAAAATCAGATGAAAAATATTCTTTTAATTCTAGATTAGAATATATAGATGAAGATATATTTAAGATTTCTTTTTCATCATATTTAATAGAAGATACACAAAATCCATTATAATCTTCATTTAATATTTGATCTGAGCTATCTTCAGATTCCATATAAACCGTTGTAAATACGTCGTTTCTATCATAATCAATAATTCTAGTAGGAACATTTAAAACAGTAACAAATTCATTATGCCTTACTAATGCTGCGTTAGAATTAGATATTAAAAGATCTTCACCACCATCATTATTACACCACACTCTAGGAATTGTAAATGATCCCCATTTCATATCTCCTTGACAGTATACGGCATATGATCCTGTATTACCGTCAGAAACAGACATTGGTTTTGTGCATATTATATATGAATTATTTATTTTATTATAATATGTATTTCCTCCATATTGATTTTCTAAATTATTTCTTAATTGAAATAATATTTGATATCTTTTGTTTAAATCTACGGCTAATAACGATGTATCCCTTCTATTCTTTATCATTGATACACCTTTATTAAAAGTGTAGTTAAATGATGTAGCAATTGCATTTGCATAATTGCAATCTAACTGCATATATTGGATATCACTTACGCTATTATTAGAAACCGCATTGCTCCATGGTACAGGATAAAAATCCGCTAATTTACCAGCGTTACTAACTCGTAAATTATTATAATTAATATATTCTCCATTTGATTCATATTGTACAAAATCTGGCTCATATAAAAATGGATCATCAATAGTATAATCAGACTGATACATGCTATAATTTTTTACGCGATCATCATTATGATCTATAAAATATTGCCTTACGAAATATGATGACATATATCCATAATTTAATGGCTTATTACCGTCTGTAACTATTGTTTGATCCCATTTGTTAGAATCATTAGATCTAGGACAAAACAATGTACAAGTTGGAGATGTTGAAATTGCATATCCATTATATTGGCAATCCATATTAAATCCAGTAACATAATTAGTGTCGCCTGTATCAGTAACTGCATTTTTGTCCCATCCAGTTCTAAACGGGAATATAGGTCTGGCTCCAGAAGTAGAAAAGAATTTAGTATATGATTTGTATGTGGTAGTACTAGCTAATACAAAGTCGCCTGCTAATCCAGGTGGATTTAACCAAGGACTCCCTGATATATGAGTTTTATTGTATAAATTAGTTAATAATGATGGATTTTCAACATCGTTTTTTAATACAGAATATGGTTTGATACATGTAAATCCAGTAACGTAACCTACTGAGATTAATGGTGAATAAAAATATGAAATATTTGCACTTGTTGGCTTTTTAAAATATATTGTACTTCTTAGTTTTGGAGCATAATTTGTATCATTAGCGCAATCCCAATCAAATCCATAATCATTATCTACACCAAGACGACCGCCTCTTAAATAAAAATATTCATTATGAACAAGCATTTTTGTTTTATCAGAAGACAATTCTCTTACTGGAACAGAAAATGATCCATTATTTGAATCACAAACTACAATATCTTTCATTATTTGATATGGAAGACAAATATTATTTGATATACCATCAATAAAATCGCTATCTACTATAAAATTACAATTAGCCATTTTATCATTGTCGTCCTTATTATCAATAACAAGCTTAAATGGAGCTGTGCCAACACTACTATTGCCATTAGTTAGTATTTTATCAGCACCTTTTCTAGTGCATTCAACATTAGTAAACCCTGGGACGCATATAGCAAAATCTACAATATTGCTATTTTCTGGAGTTCTATTTACATAACATATATCAAAATATTTAATATTATTTTCAGTTAATATATTATAATCCGATTTATCATCTTGTCTTAATTCAAATTTAACATTATAAAGAGTATGTTTAAAATAATCATAGCTTAATGACCCTGTTGGGTTTATGATATTTAAAGGATTATATTCTGGAAATGTATAATCACATATCCATTTAACAGGAGATCTATTCATGTATTCATCATAAAATACAATGCCAAATCGATATGTTTCTCCAGCAACGAAAGATCCAGATTCCCCATCTTCTCCGCCTTCAACTATCATTTTTATATTTTTACCAACAGCACCTTCTGTAATAAGATTATTAGTATCGTTAAATACTTCTTTAAACAATTTATATTTTGAAATATCTAATATACAATCTGAAGTTTCAGGAACTGATGAGTAATCTATATCTTCATATGACAAAGAACTATCTATTGTTATATCTGTATAAACTCCATCATATTTTTTATATTGAGTAGTTTCTACATCGGAAGATGTATAATCTAAAATATAAGAATATGCCCTTGTATCATATTCTTTTAAAAATTCAAAATTATTAAAAAAATCTATGTTTCCAAGTACTATTCTATTATAAATAGAACTTATAGTTTTTGGTTTATTAATGTTTTTAAAATAAGAATTAAATTCTTCTAACGTAATTTCTTGTAAGAATTTATTTCCATCATCAATAAAAGAAATAAGTAAATTAGATTGTATTTGTTTATCTATTAATTGAATAGATATATCATTATTTAGATATTTTATTCTATAAAGATAAATATCTTTTAAATTTTTATTTATATTACTAATTCTTAAATCTATTTTTATTTGACAACTATTTTCTTGTTTTTTATTTATTATTACTTTTTCGGAAATAAAAGATAGATTTGTTGTAATTCCATTTTTTGTTGCTTCTATTGCAAAATATTGATATTCTCCATATTTTAAATTAGACGATCCATTTATTATAGATATACCGCCGATTATAGCTGGTGGTTGTGAAGAAAATGGATTTACAAACGATGGTTCTGGAATTGCATTTGATATTTCTTCAACGTAAGGTTGCCCAGAATCATATTTATTAATTGTTATGATTCTCATTTGATTCTCTCCATCTACAAAATAGATTTTATCTTTATTTCCTTCTACTATAGAAACAAAATCGATATTTTTCCCTATTGATTTTTTTGGTCCATCAGGTTCGTCTGTTACAAATAATGGGCTAGCTGGCCATACTTGTAATTTCCCATCATTATCAGTTATTGGAACTAGAAAATATCCATAATTATAATCTGTTATAGGAGGAGTTACATTCGAAGGAACTCTTCCGTGTACAAATAAAACAGCCCCATTTGTTATTTTTGCTTGACCTAATATACCTTTATCAGTATCTGTTATAATTACGGGAATATCTATTGGATGTTCTCCGTCAGAATTTGTTATACAGAAGTTACTTCCATTATTTATGATTTTTATATTCATGGCATCATAATATTGATTAGGACTTCTTTTATCGAAACCCATATCTTGATTCATGCCTTCTGTATATCCTAAATTTAATTTAGCCATTTATTATTTAATGTTTTATATTATATTCAAATATATTACCAGATGAATTGCCATTAGCCCCCCAAGATGGTGCGGAATTCAATGCTTGGCCATATGTATCAAACGTTCCATCAACAGCTCCTCTGCCACGGGCGGTTCCTCTAGCCGGTATTAATGTAAACATGGTTCTAGCTATCATATCTGCTTTTTCAGGAGATAATTGAGCTAAGCTGTTTTGTGCTTTACCAGCATACCAAGCGTATTCTTGTTTTGCTCTATTTAAAGCATTTTGTATTCCTCCATTATACCCGTCTATATCAGCTAAGATAGTATAATATTGTACTTTAATATAATTTTCTAATGCAGATAAAAAGTTTTCTTCATTAGGAATAATAGGGAATCCTTCATCGTCTAATCTTAACATACTTACATATACTCTGACATGTCCTTTTTCTACATTAAAAATTATTCTATTATTATCTACTTTATATTCAATGTCTCGTCTTGTAATTCCTATTTGTGGATAATCAAATAAAGCCTGATCATCTTGTTCTGCCGACATCTCAACTTTAAAGTCTCTTTTATCAGGTTTATCAGGGTTGACCTCATACACTCTAGATACTGCAAAAGTTCCTTTTGGAAGTGGCGCAATATGATTTATTATAGGTAATTCAATGACTGTATCATCTAAAATAAATGGAGAACCCATAAGCCGACAAAATTGCATTGTGTAACTTGCAATCTGTTGCTCATCTAGATTCTCCATCAATTTATTTCTATATAATCTTACGATGATTTCCTTGAATGTAGTATAAACTAATTCGTTGTTCATTTATTATTATTTTTTACATATATAAGTTTCTTTAATATCACAATTAAGAAATCCATTGTTTTCTTTAAGATGATTAGCTAACTTCTTTTTTATTGTTTGACTTGGAAAAAATCTTATTAAAGATCTTCCAGAATCAAACCTGTTAGGTATTCTGTATTTTATTCTATATACATAACCTCCCGTATGGTCATTAGTATGTCTTATTAATATCTTTTTCTTTTTAGCATCCTCATCCTCTTTCCATAACTTATTCGTTTCAAACCAATCTATAGGATAAAACATTCTCTGCTCTCCTTTGTAGTTACTTACCACTTTACATTTATGTTTCATTAAATATACTTCACCAGAATTAAATGGCAATCGAATCCTATAATTTGGTTTAAATAACTCTTCTATAAGTCGTTCTAAAAAATCAGATACTATATTAGAATATTCAGTTTCATATAATCCTTTTGTTTTGCCAAATTTAATTCTATAATATTTAAAGAAATCTTTATGGTTTAAAGTTTCATCCTTCGGTTTGTCTTTGAATAGATCCTGGAATGTCTGGTTTTCCATCGTTCAATTTATCTTCTGGAATATTAATTCCGTTAATTAATTCGTTTAATATATTTTTATATATAAGATCAGCATCACCATAAGATAAAGGATAATTTTTATCTATGTTTTCATCAAATTCCTTAAGCTGTTCTGTATCTTCAAAACACGCTCTAAGAATAACTTGTTGTAGCCTTTGAAACGCTACGTCTTCAGAAACAACATAAAGATAATTATCATAATCTATGTAGGACATTGGTCTTACAAAGTTTTCATATTGATAATATGAGGAAAGTTTTCTTGTTGTAAATCTAAACGGCCTTCCTATTTGATCTATTGGAGATACAGAATCTACCAATAAACCATTAAATACTACATTAATTATTTTAGGAACAGGTTTTGTGCTTTTTAAAAGCAATTGACCTAAAGGTCTGTCTACTCTTTCTAAATCCAATGTAATATTAGAAAACCATTCATGACTAGGAATAGAAGTAGATTGCTTCATTTTCTCTTTAATTAAAGCAACTCTTTTATCTTCTATTAATTGTTTTATATAAAGATCTGGATATTTGTAATCGTCTGAATAATCCCTAAGATATTCTTTTATTGCGTATATTAATTTTGTAATATCCATTTATTTTCAATTTTGCAAATATACAATATTTTTTTTAATTATGCAAGAATTTTAACATTTATTTTCGTTTTCTCTTGCCTATTGTTATTTTTTCCATGTATAAAACTTTACTATATGGATTATGATTTACAATATTTACATAACAATCCCATTTACCATATCTTATAAATAAGAATTTCTTAGGCCTTTCTTTAAAACCAACGATAGATAATGAATCTATTACGTTTAATTTCAAATCATAATCTTTAGGATATATATTTAAATCTAAATTAACCCAATGATTATGTATTCCTATTTTTCTTAATGAATCAGATACATATATTAATGAATCTTTTGTGATATATTCTATTTTAGTTTTTACATGAGTTGTTGATTCTGCTGTTTTCAATCTGATTTTTAAATCTTTGATTAATTCTAGATCAGCCTTTCGAAAGTCCTTCATTTCTGATAAAGTATAATTCAATTCCTTTATTTCAGAAACATTAATACTATCTCTAATTTTATAATTATGAATAGTATCATTTAAGGCATATTCATTTTTAATTAATCTAGTGTTTTCTTCTTTAGTTTTCTTTATGGTATTACCCATTATAAAGATGACCCCACATAAAATTGCTATTGTTATTATTAAATATTTTTTCATTTTTCTATAGTTATTTCTATATCTTTTTTATCCTTTAATAATTCAACTAATTTTTCTTCATATGGAGTAGAGTTTAGAACCATTCCTTTAACTTTATTTTCCCCAACTAAAATACAACCAGAAGTATCTTTAACGCTGTTACCCCTATGAATTAATATTCCATCAAACATAGGAACATTTAATAATCTTGGTAATATTCTTTTAAATTTAGGAGAAAAATTAACAATTACTTCATATGTGCCATATGGAATTGCTGTTTCATTAGGAATTTTAACGCCCTCTGGTCTAACTGGATTTTCAAGAGTATCACAGAAATATACACCATCAACATATAATTTGCCAATGGTGTATGTCTCTGCGAAAAACTCCCTTTTAACTAGAAGCTTTATCATTTGGTATCGGTATTACAGGAAATAATTTTTTATATCTCTCTATTACGGGGCAATTATAACCATTTATAACATGTTCACATATCCCGCTAATATCTAATGCAGATTGTAGCTTTTCAGAATATTCTTCTAAATCAAATCTATCTTTAAAACAACTTTTAAGATCTATACTAGATTTTAAAATTTCAGATTCTAATGTTTTAATTTTATTTTGTAAATCAGCTATTTCTTGTTTCTGACTATTCATTGTTTCTTTTAAAACACTAATAGATTCTTTTAAATTCTTAATCGCTACACTATCTGCTTCTTCTTCAGTTTGTTTTTTATAACTCTTACTAGTTAATACAAATTTAGCAAGAGAGATTAAACCTGCTATTCCACCAACCGCACCAAAAATTGATAGAATAGTTGTTATCATTTTTTATTTTTTACTTCACCATCTTTCTTTATTTTCTTCACAATATCATTTATATGATACCACAAAGTTCCGCTTCCTACTAATACAAATAGCACTACCATAGGAACTTCGCCCCATGCATATGCTATAGCATTCGCTGTTAAAGCAAGAAAAGCGATAGAATAAAATACCTCTAATGCAGCCTGTGTCATTAGATTAAAAGATTTGAATTTATTTATAAACCAATTCATTTTTATATTATTTTTTATGATACTCCAGTACATACATAACCCCTAGTCTGAGACGTCCCGCTTAAATTAACATTAGATATTTCTCCAGTTATTAAATCGGGATTCTTCATATATGGATCGCCAGTAGATGTTAATATTTGTAATTCTGATATTTCTCCACTAATCGTACCATTAACTGAACAGACATCAAAATCTCCATCTGATTTTATAACTCCAAGATCACCAGAAATAGAAGTGCTTGGTGTTGAATTAGATTGAGCGAATGTCAATTTCCATGTTGTATTATCACCATCCATAGACAATGGCAAAAATGAACCAACCATAACATGATATTCTATAATTCCAGCTTGTTGTACAACTAGATAAAATTCTTTATACGTATCTGTTCCAGAACCACCATTAACATCAGATTCAGCAGTATTATAATATCCTCTTACTCTAAGTTTACCACCTCTAGATGCTCCTGTATTTTGCGAAAATGTACAAACTAATGATGTTGTATATCTTTGAACAGCCCCTGGATCTCCTACGATATCGTTATTGTTTGTCCACGTTCCACTTCCAGACACTTTTCCTGTCCATGAATTCGAACTAGGAAAATTTAATGTCAATGGAAACGAACTTGTACCAACTTGTGTAATTTCTATTTTCTTAAAATTAACATCAAAATTAAATGTTGCAGAAGTAACTGTGCGCCCAACATTAACTGTTACAATCTGTCCGGTAGAATTTATATTTGTATTGTTAATATAGCTATATACACCGTATCCATATTGTTTCACTGTTACATTTTTAGAAATAGTTGGTGATCCCGCTGTTGATGCAATGGTTGAAGTAGTGCTTCTTGCCTTACGACCATATAAGAAATCTGTTGTATAAGTCACTACGCCAGAATCAGTACCAGATGCTGGAGTATATTTTAACCAATTTTCAGCCATAATTTATTTTATTAAGAAACAGTCCAACTTGTGTTAGCTGTTACGTTTACTTTACCATCATCACCAGAAGCAGTACCAGATTCTGGAAGCGTAATAACAGTCGGAGATACATCCAACGTTACATCACCAGCAGCCTGATTAATAGTTGCTTCAACTGCAGTACCAGAATTAGGAGTAGCTACAATAACACAAGATTTTGTATCTACAGTTATATTAGCCGGAATAACAATTCCAATACTAAAACTAAATTGAGTGGTAGAACCAGGGTCTCCAGATATAGCAGCTCCGTTATTTGTTGTATTAGAATTAGCAGTATATGTAGTAGGGATTGTAGCTATAATAGATCCGCCAGATTTCAAACTAAATGTAATTTTAGATGAATTAGACGTTCCGGTCATAGTAACAGTGCCTCCACTTTTAGTAGCAGAATAAGTTGATTGTGCCCAACGTACAAATTCTGCCGCTCCTGATTGTGTTGCGGAATAAGTCGCTGTTTTTGAACCTCCATTAGTAGTTGTAAAAACAATAGATCCTGTTCTTTGCGCTCTTCCTGTATGTGCTGCAGCAGTTATAGAAATCGACTGATCTCCAGTAGCAGAAGGGATGTTAGATGTGAGCCATATATTACCCGAATTACTAGAAGACCAAGATGTGTTTGATCTCACCGTAACTGTATTTTTACTTCCAGCAGCAGTAAATGTTCCAGATGTTGGACTTAAAGATATAGTAGCGTCTCCTGCCGCTTGTGTAATAGTTATTGTTTTAACAAGACCAGACCCTCCACTTCCAGCAGTTAATGTAATTGTTCCAGTTCTGGTTGATACTGTGGGATTAGCAGTAAAAGTAACAACACCAGAAAAATTGAATTGAGAATCAGCTCCTGGATCTCCTGGTATATTGACATTATTTGTTGCTGAAGCTCCATTTGCCGTATAAGAAGAAGGAGCTGTTGGCGATAAGGAACCTGGTGTTGATACTGTCCAATTAATTTTAGCTGTATTAGATTGTCCATTTACTGTATATTGAGTATCAGTAGCTCCAACAGAAGCAGTCCCAGATACTGTGATAAATTCTGGAGAAGCAGTTTGATTAACTGTATATGTTTTAGCATCACCAACAGAAGGGGTAACAGTAACCACGGTTGTTCTAGCAACTCTACCAGTGTGAGTTTGTACTGTATTAGTAATAGTGCCATTACCACTTCCGGATAATGGCGTAGGTGTTAACCAAGAATCAAATGCCATTTTATTCGTATTTAATATTAAATCCCTCAAAATTTATTAATTGTTCCGGGATAGATTGTCTTTCTTTAAGATATATATCAATAGAAATTGCCTTAAGTTCTGGAAGATTAATATTTTCCAACACTTCTTTTGTGTAAGCAAATGTTCTTCCTTTTAGAATTCTATCTGGATCATATGCTATATATCTATTCTTATCGTCTTTATAGACGTTTACATTTATTTTCATTTTACGTTCCAGTCAATATTAGTGTTTACTTTAACATATTTTTCATATATGTCATTGAATCCAAAGTTTAATTCTATTGGACTTATATCAAAATGAACTATACTTCCATCGTATATTTTTTCTAAAGCTTCTTCATCGATTCCATTTCTTTTAATACATTTAGAAATTTTATTATATTCAAAAAATTGTCTAACGTATTCTTTTTCTTCTTCAGTTTCAGCTTTATCAACAAAATATTTTAAGAAAAAAACATAATAGAATGCAGCTAGATATGTAGATACATCTAATTTAGAAATATATTTTCCATATACTTTTCTAATTTCTATAGATCTATTTACTATACCATCTAAATAATAAGAATAGTAATGATTACATTCTAATACATATTTAGAAAAAAGCATTAATTCTACATCTGTAAAATCTTTTATTAATGAATTTAATAGTTCATATATATTTATAGACGAATTATATTTAAGCACCATACAGTTTTGATTGTCTTTACAACATTCGTCGCATAATATAAATCTGGAATAATCAATTAAACTCTGGAGCTTATCTTTAGTTAATTCAGTCATTTTATACATTTATTAAAAAAATATTTCATCAAAATTTGATTTTATATCATAATTTATATTGGCAATTATGCTTTTAGAAGCAAATTTTTTATTATTTTTATATTTTTTGTTTATAATCCATGCGTCTGGATTTTCAACGGTTGCTATAAGTAAATTATTTTCAACTTTTATATTCATAATAAATAATTTTATTTATTCTTCTTTATATCCAGGAGTAGAAACCGTTATTCTAAAATCATCAATATAATTATTATTATTATTTAAATTATTTTCAGATGATTCTTCTATTTGTTTATTGTTGTTTGAGTATAATGAATTTCCAGATCCAGAATCTGAAAATAATGGAATATTATTCCATGAAGAATTAGAATATTTATAAACTTCTACAATAGATCCTCCATTTGTAATTAATCCTATTGAGTTATTTGGTACATCGGTTAATACATTTAGTTCTTCTAACGATGCCTTTTCATAATTTGTTGGAACGGAAATTTCTATTTCGGCATTTTTTATTCCGTCATATTTAAGAGGGTCGTCTATCCAATTAAAAAAATCTAAATTTATATTTACTAATGCATTTTGAGTAATAGAAGTCAAATGGGCTTCTGATTTTGAATCAAAAAGATTTATTTGATCATTAATAGATTTAGAAAACGGTGTTGCAACTGGTCCTTTTTCTATTTTTACGCCTTTTACTTCTATCCAGTCATTACTTATTTCTCCTGTTGGATTGCATACAATAAATACAAGTCCATTACCACAAGAAGATTTTAATGGAGTAAATGTAATTGTTTTACGTACAAAAATAGTATCGGTAGTAATTTCAACCCAATCCATAACTACGTCATCAGCCCCTGGATTTCTAATTCCAACATTTCTTGTAAGACCATCATTAGATCTTATCGAAAAAGATATAGTATATTTTTTAGTTGTATCAAAATTAAAATTATTAGAAGTTGAAACTGATTTATTTTGAAGACATGACCAAGGATTTGTTTTGGAGGCCGCTGCTCTAATTACATCATTAGTTATAGTTACTACTTCATCATGAACGCCAGACCAAAACGATGGATTATCAGAATAATCATGTAAATTATTGTAAGACAATAAATTTTCTCCTCCATTAACAACAGATGTATTTACAATAACTTCTTCTAAACCAATTTTGCCTTCATCTGGAGTAATTGTAGTTTGCCCGTTTTGTGTTATATTTACAGTTTTTGATTGTAATTCTAAAGAACTTAAATTTACAGTAACTTTAGATAACGCATCTGCGCCTTCATCTGGAGTAACTTCTATTATTGAAGGAGTTAATGAATTTACAGATTCTGATTTTTCTTGTAAAATAATATCTTTTGAAATATTTTCCCAAGAATTATTATATTCATAAACTTGTGATACCTTATCTTCAATATTATCTGTTAAACATTTCATCCATTTATTTAGTTGAAGATAATTGTCTATAGATTCAGTTGTTATTGAAAAATTATTATTTAAATCGATAACATAAAATGTATCTAATGTTATTGTAGAGCTTAATTTTACATAGTTATTTAAAAATTTATCAGAATCTACTGAATTATAACTAAATATACTAATAATATCTTCAGGAAGACTCGGTTCTGCTAAAAAATTATAATAATTATTAGATTTATTTACGAAAAAATTTATACCCCCTGATAATCCTAATATAAAAATACTATTAGGTGGAAAATAAACATAGTTATTCTCATATATTTTAGATTCTTGTCCACTATTTGATACGACAATCCATTTGCCTTCATTAATAAATTGTTCAAGTACAGGTAATAAATCAAACGATGTATCAAATAATAAAGCGTTTGCTTCTATTCCAGGAGTAAAAGATTCAAATACTTTTTCTTCTTCCTGTATTAAACCTATAGTTCCGTTTACTACATTATCTACAGGTAATGTATCAAAAGAAGTAGTTTTTACAAAGGTTGGTATAATAGATGAAATATTTACACTAGATAATCCGTTATATCCAGAATCTGGAAGCACTTCAACACTTCCATTTTGTGTTATTGAAACATTTTTTTTCTGTAATTTTATATCTTCATTATTTATAGTTACTCTGCTCCATGGCTTTGCTATAATGCATGTTCCTATGCCCATGATATTAAAAGTTAAAAAATAAGGGGAGAATCTGATGAATAATCAACAGATGCTCCCCAGATTTTAATTAAACAAAATATAAATTATGATACTAAATTTCTATTATGATATAGTAGTCGGAAGGCTTGTCTTAAGAACTTTATTAATAGCTCCTGTCAAAGCATTCTTATTTGCAGCTGCAATCGTAGAATCAATTGCCAATATATAAGTTGTTGGGATAACTGTTTCTTCAGTAACGAATTCGCGAGCTTCATAGTAGATAGTAAGCATGTCGTATGTGCCAGCTGCATTTGCAAGCAATTCCGGCTGGAATGCTTCAAGACCAGCGGCCCAAGGACGATCAGGAATACTATAACCGTATGTAAGTTCTTCAAGTTCTGCTATAGCCTTACCTACACCCTGTCCGGTTATTGCACCAGTATGAGATGTCTTAGTGATATTTACTACTTCAGTAACTTTAAATGTAGTTTGCTTATATGGTTTCTGATACAAATTCCAATTCTTATCTCCAGCTTTTAGAGTTATAACGGCATCTGCAGCACTAGCTACAATAGGCGCATCAAATTGAGTTGATACAGAAACGTTAAATGCATTAGCCAAAGCAGTTGCTATCTGAGCAGCCGTTTCTCCGCCCTCTGCCGTATAAGCAGCCATTGGGAATACAGCATTTACAGATGAAGGAACAGATCCAGGATTCTGCATTACCATAAATGAGAAGTAATCTCCAGCTGCAGCATTAGCCGCAGAATTTGGAATAACTACAGTTAAGGTATCAACTTGATTATCCGGAGCTACATACTTCTTATATGTTGCTTCTTTAATCCATTCAGGTCTTATAACGTTAGAAGTGAGAGTCGAATCCCCAATCTTATAAACGATATAGCCGCCTTTTGGATCTTCAGTATTCCCACCGGCAGTATTAAATACATATCCCTGTCCAGCTGTTAGGGTGTCAGCTGAGGTAGGTGCGGTTGCAGGAAGACTAGTTACAACATATGTTCTTGTTGTGTTTTTACTAATATCCATTATTATTTTTAATTATTTGTTTGTCTTGTTAACATTGTTTGTTGAGCTATTGTAACAGCAGTTTCTACTATATTATACCAAACTGTTTTATCTAAATCACAAGTATTATTTTCCAAATCAATACTAGACGGAAGATCTACAAAAGACCATTCATATACTATTTTTATATTAGAAGACATGTCTTTTGTAAGTTTTTCATACGAATTATTTACAAACAACTCATCTTTACATCTATAAGCAAATCTAGTGTCTGGAATTCTAAATGGATTTAATTTTAAAAATTGGTATTTATAATCAAAATTAACTGGTATTACATTAATAACTCTTTTAATTTCTTTTCCACTTACTGGTGTGAAAACAACAGTAACTGTTTCGTAAACTATATTTTTATCTTTAACAGGTTCATACGGATCTATTGGAAATACATTTACTTTGTCATTAACATCAGAAACAACTCTAGATGAACTAATCAAATATTGTTGTAAAGTCATGTTGTCGATAAGTATATTGTTACTTTTGTTGATTAGTTTATCTAAAACTAATCTTGCCTTTTCATTTCCGTCAAAAGCCGTAACAAACATTTCCCAGACCTTTATTTGAGCTTGATCTAAGAAAATTTGTATTTCCTCTTGTTCAAGACCAGGAGCGTTATTTGCATTTTGAGAATATAACAACTCAAAGGTTTCTAGGAAATTAAATTCATCCATTATCTTCTGTTATTAAGAGTTTGTAATCTATCTTTCAAAGGAAGGACTACTGGTTGGTTTTTCTTATCTTTTAAGAAATTTATAGCATTTTCATATGTGGCTTGTTCATTGTCAGCAGCAAGCGCTATTCCGTCAATTGTAATATATAGACCATGTTTAAGAACCACAAGGCCATTATTTACCAATGCACCAAGCAATGCTTTATATTTAAAGTCTTTATCTTTTACAATATCAAGGAAATTCTTAGGGTTGGATTCAACCATTTCCATAAGAGTTGTTTTAAGCCATTCTGTCTTACATGAATTAAGAGTGATCTTTTTATTAATTGCAAGCAATACATCAAGCATATCTTCTTTTTCTTGAGATATTTGATAGTATTTAGCATAAGCCTCCGCTTTCACATCAGCCTCTTTAGATCTTTCTATATTAATTTCGTCTTCACGAACCATGTAATACTTAATACTAGCCACACGATTACGTCCCTTATACGAAGGGGCAACCATATCTGGATATTGAAGAAGAATTTTGTATCTAATATAATCCATTGGCTGAGCCAAATCTAGTGTTACGTCTGCTTTTTTAAGCATGACATAACATCTATCCCAAAATTCATTTTCATGCTCTGAAAGACCGCCCTCTTCAAGATTCAACATCTTTTCAAGGGCTTCTCTTTCTTCTTGAGAGTCAAATGGAGATACAACAGATTGAATATCATGCGGAGACATCTTCGCACATAATCTATCCATTGTACCATCCAACTTGCCTCCATATAATACATGGTCTTTATCAATACCAGGAATTTCTTTAAATAAAAATTTTACAGTAACCTTACTTTTAGGTAATTCAAATTTAGTATCACTCATTATTTTATATTTTTATTACAGTAGTATAGAAGGAATAAGAGTAGCTGTTCTAGAAGGATCTTTAACTACAGCAGCGAAGTTCGTCATACGAGAGAACGTTGCGGAGTCTTCATCCTGACCAGCATTCTGGTTATTAATAGCTCCAGTAAACGGATTGCGGAAACCGAAGCGATACATAACTAGATCTTCCCAATTACCACCTTGTACTTTCTGAATATTAGGATCTGTCTTGTCGCCGATATAAAGAATATCCATACGATGAGATTCAGCAAGAGAACCATCAGACATATAAATCTTATTTCTCTCACGATCATCATACATAGGATCGACGTTCAAAGTCAGATGAATATTGTTAGGTCCAAGCCATTCAGTGAACTGAACACCAGCTTTCATCGCGTTCTGATGCAGTTCAGACTGAGTCTTAGCATATACGGGAGGGTTGAACGGAGTCAAATCTCTCCAATATGTAGCAGCAGCAGCAACTTCACGGTTGAAGTCAATAGCGCCAAATTCACCTGTATTCAAAATGAATTTACGTTCAGGGAATCCCATACGACCAGCTACCATAGCCATCAGCAAGTCTTCCAGCATTCTCAGAGAGAACTTGTTCATGGCAAACATATTAGATACAGACATCTGTTCACGAATACCGGAGCCTGCCTTAATTTCATAATTGCTCTTTCCAAGATTATGGAAACGACCTTTATCATCGCGATTTGTTCTACCAAACAGCAATGCTTTAGCCTTCATCTGCTGGAATTCTACATTAGCTTTCCATTCTACAAGACCCATCCATGTGTTGAATGTCTTAACTTCAGTACCAGTCATATCAGTGATAGGGATCTGGATATCATAAGCTACCTTAAAGTCAGCAGCATTACCGGGAACTTTAATAGTCTGACGGATATGCGTAAAGCTATTACGCATTGAAGTGCTGGATGTGTAGCTAATATCACCACCTTTGATAGACATGGCTTCCTCAACAGGAGAATAATCTTTAGAGAACAACTTACCTGCTACGAGTTCAGCACCAGGCATACCCTGCGGTATATTACCAAACAGCTTAACTGAGTAAACAAAGTTCATTCCCTCCTGACGAGGTTCAGCAAGAATTTGCAACGGATATTGCTCATTCTTTTCACCTACGATAACATAGGTGTCAGAGAAATACTTTTCACCGAAAACAAGCTCAAAATCACTCCAGTTTGCGCCTACGTTTTCATCATCATCTTCCACTACATCACCTTTATATCTTGCTTCTACAAGCGGAATATTGCGAGTGCTAGTACCAATTAGGTTCCAGTAGAAATCATCAGTAGTCTCTTTCTTAATTGTTGGAAATTGACTCAGATAGGTATCAAGATTCTGATAACCAGACTGAGACAAAATTTTAGTGAAAATAGGAGTCAGTAACTGAGGTCTGCTCCCAAATACGTTACCGAAATAGTTTTTGTCTGTAAAACCAGACCACGATTTCGCTTCACGCATTACCATTGAAGGTGTTCCTATTAATGCCATTTTTTAAATAAATGTTTATTTGTGTTATTTGTTTTTATATTCTATCTAGAAAACTAAAATCTTTATCTTCATTTTTAGATGTTCCTTTCTTTTTTAGAATGTCACTAAGTTTCGTAGCTTCTTTTGTTTGAATTGTTTTAGAAATATTTTTAAAATCCCTAAAACCATTTGTCAATTCATAGAATAAAGCAACTCTTGCTTCAAAATCAATAGGATCTTCCATTCTATCCTTAGCAATCTTATTATACTGATTGCCATAGTCATCTACGCCAACTGGTTTAGTAAGTGTTTCAAAAGCTCTATTTCTTACTCCTTCAGAAATTTTCATATTATCTATTTTTTCAATAGACTTAATTTTCCCCTGAATGCTTTCAATAGTCTTTTGCATTTCTTTGATTTGTTCTTGCTGTAATCTTTCATTCTCTTCTTTCTGTCTTTCAAGATATGTTGCAGCTTCTTCTTTTAGTTTATTCAACGCATCTGTTGTCTTTTCTATAGCTGTACTAGAATCGTTAATTACAGAAGCCAAATCTTTAGCTTCTTTTTCATCCATTCCTCTAGAAAGGTAGAATTTCGTCAGAATATTTTCTCTTAAAAATGATTTTGTTTCAATATCTTCTATTGAAATACCTGAATAATCAGAAATCTCTTTTTGATTAAGAATAATATCTTCTTCTGGAATTCCGTTTCTAAAAGCTTCTAATACGATTTTTTGTTGTTCTGTTAAATCTTTAAATTCATTAGCCCTTATCGATTCTTGAAATGCTTCATACAAATCATCTTCGGACTTAATATTTTCATAGGAATCTAAGATTCCTTTTTTATACAATTCATTAGCAAACTGATTGAAAAGAAGTTCTTCATCTGATAACTCTTCGCTATCATCAGAATCATCTCCTTTTTTATTGTCGTCTTGATCCTGGTTTTCAGTGTCGTCGTCGACATCTGAATCATTGTTTGCATCAGAAGGTGTAGGGTTATTATCTATTACATCAGTTGTGTCGATTGTATCTAATAGAGAATTAATATCTACATCTTCTATTTTAGTGTCAAAATCCATATTTGTTTAAATATTAATATTTTTATTTTCTAGAATTATCTTTTGTTTTATTAGCAGACAATCTAGCTATTTCCCGTTTCATGTTAGTGTCATACATTTTTGCTTTAACACTTTCTTTTTTAACGTTAATATCCTCTTTTCTAATATCACTATCTTTACCGGCTATTTGTAATTTAGTATCGTTATCATTATCATTCTTATATTTTTCCATCTCAATGCTCAATCTCTTTAATTCAAGCTCTGTTTCTGCTATTCTTTGATTAGCTTCAATCTGAGCCATGATACGTTGAGTCTCTTGTTCTTGAGCTTCTTGAGCCATTCTTCTTTGCATTTCTTCTGCAGCTTCCAATTTGTTAATCTTATCTGCTATACTATCTGAAAGAAGAACGTCAATATAAGTTGATATTGAGCCGCCGTTTTGGATAGATGCTTCTGCTAATTGTTCTATTCTTTGATTAATCTTTAATATCTTATTAGAATTAATTACTTGTATTCCATAATCAGCTTCGGCAAATTCGTCTCCATCTATTTCAAATAACTGAATTTCTCCATCATCTAAAATGTATTGAGCCATTATTTTATTGCCTTTAAAAGCTAATTTAGCTGTTTCTAAAAATCCAGTTAATACATCCTTTATACAAAGTTCATGAGTTGCATAATAAAGTTCTGTATTGAAAGAAGATTGAGATATTGCTCTTTCTACTCCCCCTACTGTTTCTCTACTATTAATTTGTCCTTCTCTTTGTTTAGTAATACCTGAAAGATCAGCTATTTCACTTTTAATATATTCTAATAAGTTTATACATTGTTGAATCATACCCCCAAGTTCCATGTCTATGACACGACCTGTTTCTAATTGACCAGCTAATGCTCCTGTGCGATCACCTTTTTTATTTTCATTAAATCCATTAGTGAACATAATATTAGTGTCGTTGAGGTAATACATCCACTTATCAACAGTCCATGATTCAGGTTTTGTATTAATATCTATTAATGCTACCTTACCAATATTTTTTGCAATTAATTTGTTTAGTCTATACCAAACAACATCATACATATATTGGAATGGCTTAAGCATTTCAACTAATGATACAGCTCTTGTGTTCTGTATATTGTATACACGTCCAACAATACCAGGGTGACAAATAGATGGATTGTTAATACTATTATATTGTACTGGTTTAGGCCTCATTCTAACGAATATATCATTCATTATTTTAGTGCCTTCCCACCATTCATTAACCCATAAAGATTCATAGGTTTCTCCAGCTTTTGTGTCCGGTATATATTCAGCGCTCATAATCTTATACTGAACATCACCATATTCATCGAAATATTTAACCTTTTTAACTTCTTTTAAAGAACGCCAAAAAGCCCTTAATACTCTTATATTACCATTAGCATCATAAGATGATATATAAGGACTTCCTACAAAATCTTGAGATCTCAATAGATAATCCATATCAGATTGAGTAATACTCATTACATTTGCGTATTCTTGGTCATATGATTGACCTCCTGCTGTTGCAGAAAAAGGCTGTGTTATTCTTTTAATTTCTTCTTCTGAAAGATCTTCGTAATATGTATCTATAATTCTACTAGGATTCCAATATTCATCTATACAGATTACATCAGAATCTTCTATTCTAGAAGACATTCCGCTTCTAAAAGTATATACATACAAAGGATTAATTATTTCTATTTTAGGTTCTCCATTATCAATGTCGAGATTATAAATCTCTTCACCCATAATTAAAGCATGTCTAAATCCTTCAGTAAATAAATTATTAAAATTATATTTTTTAGAATAGTTATTAAGAATTCTATTAACTCTTATTTCTCTTCTATCTTGCCAAGAATAATTATATTTCTTTTGAATTTTTTCTAATCTTTCTCTTAATTGATTATCTGGAATAGAATTATCCTGAACTAAATTTTGAAGTTCTTTATTTAATTCGGATTTCAATTCTTCTTCTTTTTGTGAAATAGCATCAGGACTAGTTACTATAGCCATATAGTCAGCTCGCCTTGCTATTTCTTCGCCAATTAATGTATTAAGCTTAGAGTTTATTATAGGATGATGTTGTATTTTTTCAGGAATAAAATCTGCATCTAATTGATTAGGGTTAAGTGTTCCCATCAAATCTTCATAATCAAGCATATTGTTGATTAGATTTGTACAGATCAATTTCGTTCTAAAGAATGTTCTAGTATCTCTAGAATTCCATCTATTCCTACTATCACACGCATTTACACACTGTATTCTCCATTCTTTATCCTTTTTACTAAAAGGAATGGCTTGTTCGGGTAAATTTACGTTAAACATCTAGTAATTTTATTTATTTTTTGCAAATATACGAAAAAAAATAATACAAGTCAAGTGTTTTGAAAAATTTTGTGGGGCTTTCTATAGTAGAATACCTAAAAACGTATTCCCATTGACTTGTATTTTCGATCATAATTTCTACTGAAGAACTCATCTTGCTCTACTGATTGTTTAGGACTTTCCATATTATTTATTTGTTCATCTATAATTCTATGTCTATCCTCTACTAAAATCAATAACATAATTAATGCAAATATTCGGTCATAGTTACCGTGTTTAGGATTATATTTAATAAGTTCTTCTAATAGTCCCTTAGACTTTATTTTAAATACATTAGATATATTTGCGTCTTCTCCATAAGCTTCTTCTAGAAGCCAATTTAATATTAAGTTAATGCCATAGTTAATTACAGCTGTTGTTGTGGTTGTTCCATATTTTCTGTTTCCAGTTCTAATGATAGAGGCGCCTGCCTCGTCTTTTAATGATTTAGGTGTTTCAGCTAAAAGATATAATGACTTTACTTTTTCATAATAACTAAACAAACCTTTTTTATTTTGCTCGTAATTATTTACAGCATTATAATACATGGTCAATCTTCTAGTTATTTCATAAAAATCTTTCGTTAATCTTCTTCCAGTGTATTCCGCTACTATTCTTCTAGTCCAACTATCCATTATAAATATAGACCCTAAAGAAATAGTATCAACAACCTTATCGTCATCATAGGTGTCCGTCCCAGCATAATATCTATTCATAAATACATTACCATCAGAATCCTTTTTAGGTTCTTCATATATTTCTATAGCACCATCTAAATCCATCGATTTAAGAGCTGGAAAATTACGAATAACTTTATTTGAATCTACAGGATATGTAAATACACTGCCGTTTGAATCTATTCCTAATTCACATACTAATGTCTTGTCAGCTTCTTTATAAGATTGGGTTTGTATTTCTATTAACCTTTCTTTTAAATCATTAATAGGAAATATATTTGAATTATTAGATGAAAACATTTCAGATGGCTTAAGAGGATAGTTTGTAAGTTCACCGTCTATGGCTTTCATAGATTTTGCTTTACGTTTAATCTCTCTTCTTTTCATATAATGGTCTACAGCTTCTTTGATTTTTGTATTTCCATTTTCATCTTTATATGATCCATCCATATAATAAGCCGGAACAAACCATCCTATTTTTCCAGAATTTTCATAAATATCATCAAAAGCTAATAATGTATTAGCTTCTGGATCTCTAAATAGAATTTCAGATTCTACAATTTTATCCATATTACCACCAGTTCCTATATATACAGTTGTTCCGAATCTATTTGTACCATCAGTAACCATGGTGGCTTCATTGGACGCATGTACTTGTAATACGTTTTCTAACAAACCAACCTCTTCAACAACTATAATGTTAGGCCGTGTACCAGCTGCCGCTTCTGGATTTGTTACAGTAAATGTAACATGTTTTATATTAGACATAGAACCCTTTTTAATCCATTCTCCACCAATTTTTTTTAGATATTCATTTCTAAAAGCATTATTGATGTTATTAGATTTAAGAGTTCCCATATGTTCTTTGTAAAAAGGATGTTTAGTATATCCACCTGGACCAGCTAAATTATTTAATGCCAATTCCGTTTTATCTAATATGTCTTTAGATTTTGCAGTGTTGGCAGCTCCTACAAGTATTTCTACTACACTAGGATTCTCAATACTTTCTTTATTGTATATTCTAGCACCATCAAATAACCATTCGTGTAATACTACTCCAACGCCTGTAAGATATGAATTGTGTGTTACGATGAAGTCTCCAGCTAAGAAGCAATGTTTATCATCTTCTACTTCAATACATTTCCCATATTGTATTCCAATTGGTTTAATATCAATGATTGTAGTATAGTCTATTTTACTTCTTTGATATTTAGAAATTCTAGATACTATTTTTTCGTTTTTTCTATCTAACTTAGAAATATTTTCGTCTGTATAAATATAAACATTATAGCAGTCTCTACAATGTACAAAATTGCCATCTTTATCTTTATAACCTACATTTTCTTTTTTAGACTTTCTACAATTATATCCAAGGCTTCTAGCCAAGAAACAAACGTCATCAGCTAATTGTTCTGACGTTGTATTATAACTAGGAGTGCCTCTTGATTTAGTAACGGTTCCATCGGAATCTATCAATCCTTTTAAGAGCTCTAATCTTGTTTCTTTGTCATTAAAAAGATATTCTTTAGGAATAGATTTATTATAAGAATATTTTCCATAAAGTTCGTATTTAATTAAGATGTCTTTTATATTTTCAAATTCCAACGAAATGTGTTTACCTTCTTTTAATTCAGAAATATTATAAGGAATATTATATTTTAAAATTTCATAATCTACTTTATTTATTGTAATTTGTATTTTGTTTTTCGAACATGAAGTGCAACTGCCATTTCCTATTATAATTCCTAATGTATATGGATCTAAATCAACTTTTTGTTTTAGAAAATCAACACACCCATTAACTGGTATTCTATAAATATATTCTTTGCCAGATGGATTTCTATCTGTTATTTTTCTTTCTCTCACATAGTCTTTTAACATCTCTTTTGTAGATATTGTTATTAATCCGCGTTTTGTCCCATGTTTCATAACAGTCCACAAATGATCCTGTCCAGCAGTAATTGTTCTACCGTCTTTAAGAGTTATTTCATAACAAATATCTTCGCCAAGGAATGGTATTCCTGTTACTTTAGTTTTAGATCCGTCCCATGCAAATACTTCATCTCCAACTGATATCTCATTCATTGTTTTGAATCCAGAGGGAGTTGGAATAACCTCGTTTAAAGTTATTAACTTTCCTCCGCCCCTTGCGCCTAACAACATCATATTTCTAGACTGATTTTCATACAAAGGTATTCCCATTGGCTTGTCAAATAGCTGTCTTAAATATTGTCTTGCTGGAATATATTTTTTCAAAGACCCATCTTTCTTATAAATAGATCCTACTTGTAAATCAGCATCATCTTCTAGTATTTCATTTTTCTCAAATTTATCTACAGCTTCTAAGCAAGTATATTCGTCATCATCTGAAAATCCAGAAAAACCACGAGCTTCAATAAAATTATAAAAATAAGCCCATTCAAAATCCCTAAGATATGGTCTAACAATTTTCTTAGGATCTGTTTTTTGCGATCCTTCAGGTTTATGTTTAATAACTCCAAAATTTACATAAAAATACAAATTAGGAGGCATAAACCTCCATTTTTTACCGCATTCTATTGGCTCTACTGGATTATTTACGTCTATGTGATATTCTGGGTCATCTATGCTCCAAAAGCCTTCTATACAGCGTTTTTTGTGCAATCTCCAATAATTAATAAAAGCTTGTGATCTTGGATTATAATATGTATGTTTTCCAATAACAAAATTATTTCTATTTTTTATAATAGGGAATGTTGGGTCTCGAATATAAAAAGCGTCTAATTCATCAGTCATTATTTATAGATACTTTATTAGTTAAAACAGATCTAGCTACAGAAACGGAATTTTTAATAGCGTTTTCAATCACTTCAGCCGGATCTATAATTCCAAGTTCTAAGCAATTTCCTTGTACAACTTCTCCATTAATAATCTTATAGCTATATGTATTAACTGTATTGTATGCATCTTTTTCAAATTTTAGATATTCATCTAATAGGAAGTTAATTTTAAAGTTATTTTGCATTAGAAGATTAAATGGAGATTCAAAGCATTTAATAAATACATTTTGATCCTTGTTATCATAATTCATTGATGCTCTGGTTAGAAAATAACCACCTCCAGAAACTACTCCTTTTCTAAAAGCCGCTTGACATGCTTTAACAGCATCTTCAACTCTATCTTCTATTTCTTTTTGTTCAACATTGGAATTTGCTCCTATACGTATAGTTGCCGACCCACCTTGTAGTTGATATATTCTAGACTTAACTTTTTCTTTATCATATTTGCTAATAGATTTGTCTTGTAGTCTTTTATTCAGTTCTTGAACACGATCTTTTGTATTCATATTGTCTTTAATAAATGTTGTATATTGACACCTTGCACATACAGCATCTACAGAACCTATAAAATAATCCTCTTCTTTTTCAGCGTCTATAACAGATAACAAATCTTGCATGTCATCTTCATTGTTATTAATGGGAGTCTGAACCACAAGACACTCTAATAGATTATTCATGTTGTTATTAGAGATATCTGCTATTGTTTGTGGATTCATATAACTACACATGAATACCACTGGGGTTTTAGGATTAGTATATTGCTCTAATATTTCTGCTATATCTCTAATGCTATTTACTTCTTTAGGATAAACAATGACATCAGGTTCTCTCAAATGGCATTCTTCACGAGATGGATTATTAATAAATAAGGGAGACGCATAACCTCTATTTATAGTATATCCATTAGAATATTCTACAGAAAGTCCTTTTTCATCAATCTTTTCTAAACGTATATCTACATTCTTGCCTTTATTTTTAAATATAGAATAAAGAAGATCTGCTATTTCTTCATCTCCATTAGAAGCAATTAAAGCAACATCTCTAATATTTTCAATATCTATGTCAATTTTATTTTTAGATAAATATTCTAATAAATATTTTTCTATTTCATTTAATTGATTTAATAAATATTTTTTATCATATTGGACTAAACTTTCTTGTATTTTATTTACTAAAGATTGTATAAGAATACAACTGGAACTTGTACCATCGCCCACTTCGCTATTAGACTTTTCAGCAACTTCTTTTACAAGCATAGCCCCAATATTCTCAAATGGATCTTCTAGATTAATAAATCTAGCTACTGTAACACCATCTTTGGTGTTTATTAATCTATTTCTATCTTTTATAAATACAGTGCTTCCATTTGGTCCAAAAGTTGATTTAACAGCATCAACTGTCTTATTAATTCCTTTAATTATAGATTCTAAACCTTCGTTATATTTAATATCACTCATATTTTGTTTTATTTTATATTTTAAATAGCTCCTGAATCAGATAATGATTCTTCTCCGCCTCCTTTTAATCTACCGTCTTCTTTTTCTGAATCTACTATGTCTTTTAAAGATCGTAATTCATTTAATATTTTAGGAGTATTCATCATTAATTTATCTAATGTTTCTATGGTGTCTAGTTTAACATCATATTCATCAATGAATTTTGTTCTTTTATAGAATGAATCTTTTAAGATCCTGTATGCTCTTTCTGAATCAGTTTCACATAAATCCTGATACTTTTTGATAGCGTCGTCAAGACCCTCAAAAGAAAATTCTTTTCCGTTATCTTTGGCATCTTCTATTATTAGAGTTTTACGTTCTTCAAAAGGTATATTAGAATATGGATTAGATCCGCTATCGTCAACTAGAATAGCTATATTCCAAAGAATATCTGAATATTCTTTTTTGTGCTTTTTCTTTATTTCCCTAAATTCATTTATAAATTCAAAAGAAGGGTTGACTTTAAAGAAATCTTTTCCATAATCAAATTTAGTTATTATTTTCCCCATAACAAAAAAGCCAGATTTCTCTGGCTTCTATTTATTTTATTTCTTTTTAAAATATCCACGCAGATTAACAAAACGGACTTCTCCGTAAACTTCTCCACCTAGATTAATCCCTGGAATATTAAGACTTTCTTTAATGACCGTCTTTCCATCTTTATCTTCTTCTGGATAACGACGTACTAAAGACTCAATATCCAATAGAACAATGTCTCCAACTTCAATTTCGTCATTCTGTTGTACCGCTACAACAGTTTGATAATCTAGTATAGAGGCTTGTTTAGAACCTGAAAGCAGCGAACTGTCACTGTTTAGTGTAATAAGCAATCTGCCATTTAATGGTTTATATTCTTTTAGATTGAATCCTTCGATTCCCTTATTTTTTTCTTTTCTATTTGCCATAATACAGCTTTATTTAATCCGAATTTACCAAATCTATTCATTAATACTTGAAACCGTCTTTCATCTGCAGTTTCGTGAGTTACATCATATTTAGATGCAAATTTATAAAATTCTCTTAACATCAAGAAAGGAGAATCACATATATTTTTTATCTCTCTTTTTGATCTCCCATACTTTTTTGCTAACTCTTCATATATCCTATCAAATCTATTCGCAGATACCATCAATATCTATTTTAAACCCATTTTCTAATTTATAGTCAGAAACTAGTTTATTACCATTTAGTGTACCTTTATTTCTTAGAGATACTAATATATTTCCTAGTTGTTTTGCCGTTAAATTAAATTGATCTCTAATAAACATTTTTGTTTCTTTGGTCAATTCTTCTTTATCTCTAGAATATATAATAGCTAATATCTCTATTTCTTTATCACTTAGATTAAAATAGGGGTTCATAACTTTGAAAAAATTTTCTTGCATATTATCCCTATTTACTTTTACTGTTATTTTAATCAGTTTTACATTTCTCTTATTGTCCATTCTTTATCCTGGAACATCTGTTTTAGAAAATCAATTGTTGTTTGTGTATATTTTATTTCGTTTCCTTTAACTGGTTCATTATACATGATATAATTATTACCAGTACTTACAACACAATCACCAGGGGCAAAATAAGCATATGTATCTGTGTAAAACACATCTGTATTTGTCCCTTCAATTCTCATAACTCTGCCATGAACAGTCATCTGCTCAATAGCTCCTACAAAATCATACTTCATCTAAAAATGCTTTAATTTTCCACAAGTCCTTTTCTTCTTCTAATTCTATATCAGACAATAAAGAAACTGTAGCCTCATCGTTTATTTCTTTAAATATATTAATACAGTATTTAATTTCCGTGCATATTTCTTCTATAGTATCTCTAACTTTCCTAAGCATTGTAGGAAAATCATCAGAGTTAACTATGTATGTCATTTTCGGTTCTTCGTCGTAAATGAATGGAATATCAAATCTTTTCCAGTCTATAGATAGCAATCTTTCTGCTATTGTATCAAATGTATCTCCTAATCTTTCATATAGATCATCAGTCCATTTAACATGTATTGAAAAGAAGTGACTTCCTTTAGTCTTTAAATGTAATGATTTAACGTTGTTTTGGTAAATCACATACATTTGTATTAGTTTATTAAACTCGCTTATACAATTGTCGTTCATATATATCCAATTATTCCTTGTTCCGTTGCTGTAATACAATCTCTATTCTGTTTTTTTAGAAACAATCTTAAGAATGGAAATTGTTTTTTTATTTTTTTGAAGACTCTTGGCTTTACCATTTCATCTCCATTCATGACTTTAGTTAATTTCCCTTTGTAATTAAATATTAATTCCATATTAATTCAATATAATTCTACCCTCTAACATATAATCATTAGTAAGAGATATGATATCATAATCTACACAAGCTTTGGTATTGCCAAAATTAGAATGAACCCATTTAGATGAGCCAAAAAAAGATCCTACGCTCTTATATCTAAATTGTTTACCATATGTAGTAGCGCTGTTATGAAGATCACCTTTTATAAAATGAATTCTATTGCCTTTTGTAATATATTGATCTGGAATTGAATCATCATAACGTTTGGTGTTAATATACTCATTAATAAAATTCTCTGTCTTATAATCTAGAACTAAAGGCATGTTACGTTTCATATCGCCCTCATCCTTTCCATGACATAGAATATATGTATGCACACCAATATTATATGACCCTATAAATTTATCAAATACTTTTGCGTGTACATTTTCAAACTTGGAATTCAATATTGTACAAAGAGCAAAATTAGCTGCATAACCAAAATCACCATCATGATTAGAAGATCCAACTGCTTTATACATGATGGAATCAGCAAGATCTAAACTATTAATAGAACTAACAAGATATGTTATAGCTTCTATAAAATACCTCATCTGTTCTTTGTTAGTTAGATTCTGAGGTAATTGATGACCTCCTCTACATGTTTGGCCATCCATTCCATCTAGTGAATCTCCTAGATTATTAATAATAATACAACTAAATTTGCCATAAATAGCAACCTCTCTTCGTATCATATCAATAATCTTATTCATTCTGGAAATAACAACATCCATATTGTAAGTGTTGTCATATATACTCTCTAAAGGAACATCTGCACCAATGTGCATATCAGCCAAATGAATAACCAATGCCCTTGCTTTAGAATATGATAATTCAGTTACAGGAATATCATCTTTAACAATCTTTTCTTTTACTAGATATTCTTTTACAATATCTTGCATTCCTTCTTTTAGATTGCGAAGATCTTCATTCTCTTTTACAAGATTAACAAATTCTCTTTCTAAAACTTTACATTGATCTTTATAATACTTCTCTCTAATTAGAGACTCTTTATCGCTATAAACATTATCAACAATTTCATCAACATCTTTCTCTTCCATGATATGCGGAGGAACAGGTATTGATTGTTTTGTAATTCCAAGGATCTTAATTATATTATTAACTTCTTCTAAAGTTAATGTTGTAAAATATGGTACTATATTCTTTTTAGAAATACCGGCTCCATAATCAGAATATAATTTATAAATCCTTTCTATTTCATCTCTAGACAATAGTTTCTCTTCATTTTTTAGAATGAATTTATAGAACATTATTCTACTATCATCTTTAGATCTTATTAGATATAGCTTATTAATATTATTATCTTTAGAATTTACATTTCTAATTTTAGATTTATATTCATTATATAATTCAGAGAATTTTCTAAATCTATCTTGAGAAATAACTCCTTTCTTAATTAGAGAAACTCCTCTTCTATAATGATCTCTAACAAAATCTTTGTTGTTAATATTTAGTTCTTTTAAAATTTGTTGTATTGATTTATTATTATTCAATGCTGATTGAACAATCTTAATGCAATACTCATTTTTTTCTTCTATTTTATTCATTTAATAAAAATTAATTTAGTATCATTATTCTAATAATATTTTGACCTTTCCTTTCTTCCACACCCTCTGTTTGCCCCTTTATATGTTGAGGTTAAAGAGTGGCAATTTGGACATAAAAGAATTAAATTACTTTCTAAATTATTGGCGTAATTTCCGTCAATATGTTCTATTTCTAATGGAATTGTTTTTGTAAATGGATTTATCTCTCCCCATCCGCATTTAGAACATTTATTATTGTATTTTTTAAATAAATATTTTCTTATATACAAAGATGTTCCATAAGCTCCTTTTAAGCCTGTTTTTTCTCCATTTTTCCATTTATTAATCCATTCATTATATTTAAATTCTTGACTACATGATTTACTACAAAATTTTTTCGTTTTTATAGACTTGCCACAATTTAAACAATAACGATTAATTTTATTGAAAGTTTCTATAGGATTAATTTTTCGTCTTTTTGGCAGTTTTATACCCAGTTTATTTGCTATCTTTTTTATTCCATTTCCAGACATTCCTTTCATCCTGCCTATTTTTTCATACGATAGCTTTTCTTCATTTATTAATTTGTCTAATTCTTCTTTTAACATAGATCCGCCTGTGAGATTCGAACTCACGTGAGGTTTCCCTTCTGTATTACAAGTACAGCGCAATCGGCCACTATGCGAAGGCGGAATAAACAATCATATTAACATGATTGTTTCATAAATGAAAATTATATTGCTTTGAAAATGATAATACAAAGATACGAATAAAATTTCATTTATGCAAGCTTTTTAATGATTTTAACATTAATTTAACTTATTTCTTTTTCTTCTTCATCTTTCCTCCACATTTCATTTGGTTTTGTTTTGGAATTTTAATCTCTTTTACCTTACGAGGATTTTTAGATATTTGCTTTTTCATATTCTTTATATTTTTTAGTTAGTTCTCTTAATTTATTTATTATATATTTAGAGCCTAATTTATTAGCCCATCTTTCTGGATATACATCATAATAATCATGATTATGTTTTTTACAATTACAGAATATATTATGAATCAAACTTGGTAATCCAACTACAATTAAATATAATGGTCCTAACATTTCTGATTGTAAATGATGCCCATATTCATGAAGAATCGTTTCATATGTATTCTGCCTTTCATTAACTATGATATAATTGCCTAATGATATACCACTTCTAAATTTCTTAGAAACAGTTATATTAACATTATCCCATTGCCACCAATTATGTTTTAATGTACTAGGATAAAATATTTTTAAAATTAATCCTAATACATTTTGTGGCAATTGCCATAAATACATAATACTATTTTTTATTGTTTTCATTTGTTTATATTACCACCATATTTTAACGTGTTTACATATCTTTTTAAAGTATTAAAGCTTTCATCATCAAATTTTATAACATAATCAGCTCCATATCCATTTATATCTATCAAAGCCTCTCTTACTCTTTGTTTACCGAGTTTATTTAACGCTTCTCTAGGAGAAATATTGTGTTTTATAGCATATCCTCTTATCATAGATACTAATTGTTGCATTGTTGCGCTTTTTTCAAATGTTAATGACGATTCTTTTATTTTTGGATTATCAGTCTTAAATATTTTATTTAATATATCTTTTCTTTTCTTGTTGCTATTTATATTAAACGCATGATCTACAACGTGTTGATCTTCATGGATTAATGTCATTGTCTTACTCTTGTCTGAATATTTAGGATTTAATGTTATAGATTTATTTTGTTTATTATAAATTCCTTTTGTCCCTTCTTTTAAATCTTTAATAAAAACTTTTGGATATAATTTTTCATCATATTTTTCTACTGATTCCATGAATTTTTTTAAGCTAAATATATCATCTTCATAATTTAATTGGTCAATAATCCAACTCTTCTTATTAAATTTAGCATTCTTTTTATAACCATTCTTAATTGGTATTAAACGTCTTGCAATATCAGATAAATGATCTCTACTTTTCCTAATATTTTCATTAGACATAGCTGTAGCAACAGGCTCTGTTATTTTAGACTCAGGTTTTAAAAACGGAAGTCCTTTACCAAATTTTCTACTCAAAAACCTTACTATATAAGGCCTTATCCCTTCTATATTAGATTTAAAAAGACCATTTGGATTTGATTCTTTAGCAATCTCTAATTGAGAAACTAAAGGTTTAACTTTATTTAAACTATTAGATGCTTTAGATATATTATTGAACCCTAATGTTATAGGTAATGAACTTGTTAAAAAAGTTAATCCAGTATTGGCCCCAGAACCAGGAACTATACCAGGATGATTATACGGCTCTTTATACCAATCTTTCCACGTTAATCCAGAATTATTATTAGGATATATTAAATTATATATTGATTGCATTCCGGCTCCTATATGCCTAGATGGATCAAGCACATATCCGACTGTCTTTGTTACTGGGTTATCTAAAATCTTACCCATTTGATACGCCGTAGCCATTTTTAAAGCTTGTTTAAATCTTGATTCTTCTTTTGGTTTTGGCGTTATAACGACATCTTCTAATTGATATGGATTATTACTATTATTATATAGTTTTATTTTACCATCTTTATCTCTAATATAAGCATTCCTAGAATCAACCGTTCCATTGCTATCTTTTAAATAATAATAATCTCCATACTTTACATATTTCTTATCCATTTTTATACATATAAAAAGAAAAGCTCCCTATTTTATATAGAAAGCTTGTACGTTCACAAAAGGGTCTAGTTATGGCAACTATATCAATTTTATCTTCAATATTCTATAACACAACTTTCATTCTATTCAAGTTGCTATAGAATACTTCAGAAATAGATATAATAAGCCCCTGCAAAGTCACTCTAATTCATTTTAATCTTTAGAATAACTAAGCAAGGATATTATTACTAATTCCCCTATTTATCCAATAATTTCCTCTACACAGTATATTTATTACACTATGTTAAATAGAACTATTTTCTTTTTATTAGAAGAAAATAATTGAGTTTTTTAAACCCTTATAATAAAGCCCTAATATCTACGTATCCTGCGCCGCAAAGCGTCGTAGCAAGTAAAGTATTATATATTGGATGTTTTTAGTAGTATCGGGGACAATTCAGTCTCTATTTCTAGAACTACTAGATCCTTTCTAGTATAACCTATAACCCGACTTCTGACCTGCTAGAATGTGCTAAATTCAAGAAGTTACCCTCATCACAGGTGATATCCTAATATTATTGATTTACATATCCTATCTACAGATATCTAAAACCAATAATTCATTATTAGAATCTACTTATGCAAAGATACGAAATTTTTTTGACTTTGTCAAGTTTTTTAAGTTAAAATTGAAAAAAAAGTTGGTCTTACTATAGTAAAATACCTAAATTTACTATTTTTATAATAGTGAAATAAGCTATATCGTTAATACTAGGCGAAAAATTATTTTTTTTATTTTTTTTATTTTTTTGAAATTTTATTTTTTAGTTTTAGATGGAGAATTTTTTTATTTTTTAGTTCTAGATGGGATGGTCTATAGGGATAATGAAAACCTTTAGGTACTTTGGGGTTGGTACCCGGCCTTAAACTGACAACATTAGGGAAATCCGGATTCGTTTTTTGAATTCTTCCCTTCTTCCCTCAACCTATATCTTTAGAGAGTAAAAGCCTTCGGCTTTTGTGCTCTCATACGTCAAAATCACACAGTACGTTTAACTTAAAATCACACAACGAGATGGAAAACGAAATCGAAATTTTCGTCGGAACAAACGACATGGAAGAGGCAGTGGAAATAGCTACCTCAGATGTGCCTGCAAAAGCAGTCTTCGTACTGCCGGAACCTAACGGTCACCGATTGTGGGTAGAACTTTAACAAGCAGCCCTCTTCGGAGGGCTTTTAAACTAAACTAGAAAATGAATAATACTATAAAAATATCGATAGGGATTATTTGCTTTGTTTTATCATTAATCTCTATAATGACTATTAGTAATGATTTGTTAGCGTATATATCAACTTCATTGCTATTAGCAATAAGCATCTCATTATTTGGTGATGCTTTAGACAAAAGATAACGTTGTGTGAAGAAGAACTACTGAAATCATGCTATCTCAACCATAGTGATGAAAGTAGGTAGTTCTTTTATAAAGAAAGAAAAGAAAGTAATATAAAGAAAAGAAAGAAATAGTATTTTATTACTATTTATATTATTAAACTAAATGATTTAATAGAATAGATATATAAGATAGCGGCTTCGCCGGCTATCTATTTAATCATCTCTAATAAATCACATATGCTAGTATATTAATTGTATATTAGCTCCCATACCTCTCCCGTCTCCTCTCCCTCATCAATCTATCGATTGACGATGAAGAAGAGAAGCCTTTATTTTTAATATTTGTTGAGGTTATAATTCCCTTTATACCCTTAACCTATATCTCTTGTCTGTTAACCTCATTTAATCATTAATATTTTGTAACCATGAGCAAACATGTTGTTGTACTCGACAGAGTAACTAACACGCCTAAGATGATCTTCTTGGGCTTCAAAGAGACCACTCAAAAAGATGGTCTGACTTCTAATTTCTTCTCCCAGATGTTTAGCACTCGCTACGCTTCTGTTGGAGACATGCGTCAGGTCATGAGCGACCGTGTAAAAAAAGCACAGGACAAGTATGGATTCGAGATAGATGCCAAAACTGGTAAAGTCTCTTATCCTGACGGTGTAAAACCTGTTACCATTCAGGATATTCTTCCTGAATTTGATAACATTGAACCTGCGGTTGTGTATAAGTACATTTCTGCTCAGGCATACGAAGACTTGTCTGAAGTGGAACGTCGTGCTTACCAGCCTGCAATTGTTCCGCGTACCAACTTCTACCAGACCAATCCTGAAACTGGAGAGGTCATGCGTGATGAAAATGGTCGTGCAATCGTAGAAAGCACTGGCGCTGCTTACTTCACTGACTCTCTCGGTGATATTCTCTTCAGAACTTCTGCTATTCGTGATGCAAGCGAACTACTGAAAGAGCAGAAGATGGTAAGCAAGCCGCTTGACCAGGATGCTTTTGATATGCTTGAAGACTGCCCTGCAGCCATTGAAGCAATCAATGCTCGTTTGCAAGTAGCTACTGAACAAGAGGCTACTGCTAACGAACTGGCTGTGTAGTCGTAGTGATCTGATAATAGGCTGGTAGTTGAAATATACTACCAGTCTTTTATTATTTAATTGTAATTAATTAATACTATCGTTTTGTACTACACTTATACTAACAACAACAATAATGACAGGAAAAAACAACATCATTTCTATTGTTATGTTAATACTTTTTCTTGTTGTTATCGCTTTAAATCATTGATTTAGAGTATGTAGAGAGGGTAGTTATAACCCCCCTTCTCTTTTCGCCCTATCACCACGTTCTCAACCATACCACACGCAATAGTATAGTTATATAAAAGAATATCAAAAAATGCAAGAACAAGAACCAGAAAGAAATACATGGGGGATTATATGGTATTGCATAGTAATAATCTGGTTTTTATCAGGTTTATTATGGACGTGTACTAATAGAACCTTTGTATGGTAAAATCATGAAAAAGACAATAAAATAAAAAATCAAATATCATTTAAAATGGAGAACCTCATAAAATACTTACATATTACTTTTCAAGTGGCTTTAATAACTTTTGACTTTTCCAAAGCAAAACCAGGAGATAAAGTAAGGGTAAAACCATTTGATAAAGAGAAGAGTTATCAATTTGGAACAACTAAAAAAATGGTTTCTTTAGAAAAGAAAATACTTACCATAAAATCAATAACAAAAACAAAGCCAGATTTATCAAAAGACAAACCTGCAAATTATTTAATAACATTAAAAGAAGACAATAATGGTTGGTCGTGGTCTGATGCAATGTTAGAATTACTAACAGAATATAAGTCTTGTGATATTATCGAAGAAGCAAAACTTTCTCTCAAGAGAATTGAGCAAATCAAGAAATGGCTCAATGAGGATATAAAAGAAAGTAAATAATAACTTTAATGAGGAGGGTTAATCTTTAATTAGATAAGCTCACCTTTTTTCTATTATATTTCTATAGTTTAAATAGGCAAAACAATATCAAAAGATAGAGAAGTAAGTTCGAATCTTACTAGAAATACAACATAAAAAACAATTAAAAAGAGCCACATATAGATAGATCGAAATTTAGATTCAGAATAGGAGATAAAGTTTTATACAGTGGAAAGAAATGTGAAATAATAGCTTATTATTTTTTAGTATGCTTTAATAATTATAAAAACCTTTATGGATATACATTAAAAATAGATTTTGATGGCCATGATGGGGGTTATTATTCCTATGATGAAAACGGAAATCAACTTTTCTTTAATGAAAGAAATTGTTGGTTTGTTGCGGAAAAGCAAGTACATCCAACAGAAAAGGAAATAAAAAAAATAAAAATTAAAATCAGATAATAAAATGATCGAAAAAGACATAGATGCGGCTTTAAAATGCATTAAAAAAACACATCGAGATCATAAATCAAGATCACGTTACACTAAAAAAGACCTTCAGATGTTGTACACCATCAAGCAAGTGCTTAGATTAGTACATGATGGAGTCAAGCAAAAAGACATAATATCCATGAAGATAACATCTGCGAGCATTGTAAGCAGTATCTTCTGGGGATTAAAAGAACTGAACATTATCATGACCACAGGATAAGGTACAGGATTCAGTTATAAATGGGTAGAGAATAGGAAGTGTGGTAATTTAGCTGCAATAACTATTCTTCAAGTAGTCAGAATGCATCAAAGCATAAGAAACTATAGATATAGACTTAAAACAGAAAACAATGCGATCGACATCAAATCGTACAGGCAAATTAGTTCCAGGACTGTATGAAGACATGAATGGGGCTATTATAGTCTTGGTAAACAAAATAAATTCAGATGGTACTATGCAAGGTATGGTAGTTCATAGTAATGTATCCAAATACAAAATTGGAGATTACTATGGTGATTTAGATTTTCTAAAGCCATACATGGGGGAGATAATTTTATCTAATTGATAATATAAATAATAAAATAACTTAGCGTATGCACAAAATAAGAGATAAGCCCATGATCTAGGATTAAGCTTATAAACAATTATTTAAGAATTATAAACAAATCCTTAGTAGTATAAGACAATACGCATACTAAATAGTATGAGATAGTGATTCAACTTCACTCTAAGGATCAAAATATACTACCTCAATCAACAAAAGAACGGTGATATGGGAGAATAGCTGCTTTTTTGGGAACATTTGTTGAGCTGAAGGCTATTATTAGTAGTATATTCAGGAAGATTGGCAGAGAGGTTTATTGCACTTGTCTTGAAAACAAGCGAACATGCGAGTGTTCCAGAGGTTCGAATCCTCTATCTTCCGCAAAACAAATACAATATAAAAACAATAGATGGAACTTAAATAATTTTTTTGATTATATCATCAAGAACCATCCTTGATGTGCAGATAAGCGTAGCTAACTTATCGAAGTGTTATAGACTCTGCTTAATGCCAGCAGTAATTCCCAGTTGGGTAATATGATGAACTTGACGAAGTTCACAGGCTCATAGAATATGATGGTTGTATTCTATGTTTTATGGTGCATTAGTGAAGTTGGTTAACACGCAACACTTTCTATGTTGAGGCAGGAGTTCGAACCTCCTATGCACTACTGGTCCATATAGGCTAGGGAGGGGTAGAGGTAAAATTCTATCTTCGTCCCTAGACTTAGGACAGCTATATCACCAAAATATTTCATTAATAAGGGGGCGTATTGGATTTGATTATTATTAAATTTATAGTATGTTATGCATAGCCTGTAATAAGCTATTAAAAACTGTTACAAACAATAATCGCAAAAGAATTTTTCATTGGTCGTTCTATGAACGCAGGGCTGCGCATGGCAGCATAAAAGTTTTTATTAAGCTATTTTATATCTAGTTTCTTTGTTCTAGTATAAATAAACAAAGTGGTGGAGTTTCAGTCAAAACTGGCTCATTATAAATATCGGTTTGTGCATATTTTCTTTGGTCTGTGGTAAGACAAACAGAATCCTAAGCACATAAATAAACGTATAGTAGTTTTTTAACGGAAGCAATGAGAAGTATAAAATAAATGTAAATTTAAATACAAATCGACTATGTGTTTAACAAAAAAAAGTATAATACCGCGAATAGCTTTAAAAAATATTATAGTTTATAAAGTTTTAAAAAAAGAATCAAACAATCTATTTTTTTATACTCCTATTACAGGAGATAAAATAGTAATAGGTAAAACATATAAAGGAGTATTTAGACTTAGTAAATACTATCCAAATTCTTTAATAAAATCTTTATTTAACAAATGTGTAGCCTCAGGTTATATACATAGTTTTAAAGATAAAGAATATCATTCATTTAATTATAATAGCATTTTAGTAAAATGCATTATTCCTAAAGGAACTTTATATTTTATAGGAAAAGATGATGATATTGCAAGTAGAAAACTTAAATATATTGAGATAATAAAATGAAAATAGTAACAATACAAGTTCCTGATGATTGTGAGGTAAAAATTGTCAGGAAGGAAGAAGAAACGAAAAACCCTGTAATAAGAACTTATCAAGATTTGATTGATAATAAAATTGAACTTTCTGGTTTTTATATTACAAATCAATCTAATATTTTTAGTATAAAAGGAAAGGCATTAAATTTTAATAGACTAATATCTTCTTCAGAGAAAGTAGCTAAATCAATGCTTGCTATGGCTATGATTAGTCAGCTTATGCCTTATTATGGTGGAGAGATAACTAAAGGAGAATGGAATAATAAAGATACAAATAAATATTGTTTAATTAATTTTGAAAATAATATAGAAAAATATACGGTGCTTCGAGATAATCGTTTTCTTGCTTTTCACACAGAAAAACAAAGAGATGAATTTCTCAAATATAACGAACGATTAGTTAAAGACTATTTAATGATAGAATAATATGAATAAAATACCATGTGTTTTATGTAATTCCGAATTGTGGGAGTATATTAGCCCAAATTTAATTAAATGGGGGTATAAATATTATATTGAATCAGACCCAAAATGGGATTTATTTCCAATACTAATAATTAATTGGTGCGGTAATATTGGCAATCTTAATAATGATAATTATGCATCAATAAAAAATCATAATAGAAAATTGCTAACTAATATAGAAGAATTTCTTGAAAAAGCAGCAGAATTAAAAGGATTCATTTATAAAAGAAAAGATACCATGAAAATAAACGGAATAGAAATTAAACCAGGAATGGTTATTGAAACAAAATATAATGAAAATTGGGTAGTGTTTCCTACTAAAGAAGGACTAGCTGTAGTTAATTATCACGCAAAACAGTGGGATAATTTTAATAGTTTTATTGAATTTTTTAAGAATGACATAGAAACAATTTATGATTTATCAGATGGTAATTTCTTAACTGGAGGAATTAAATTATGGGAAAAACCCAAAAAAACAGTACTTACCATAGAAGAAATTGCAAAAAAGTTTGGTATTCCAGTTGAGAAATTAAAAATAAAAAAGTAATAATATTTACAATTTTTATAAATAATAAACTAAAAAAAAAGATACTAATATGAATAAAAATTTTACAAAATCAGATTTGAAATCGGGTATGATTGTACAATTAAATAATGGTAAGTATTATTTATTTGTAGAAGGAATACTTATTGGAGAAGGAGGTCAATTAGATATAAATGATTATAAAGAAGATTTAAGTTTAAGTGACTTTTTCCACAAGGAATGTCTTGATATAAAAAAAGTATATTATAAAAAATATCATTCTTGGGGAATAGGATTTAACGGATCATTAACACAAGATTTAACTCTTATTTGGGAGAGAAAAAAACGTGTAGAATATACTATGCAAGAAATCGCTGATAAGTTAGGTATTCCTGTTGAACAATTAAAAATAAAAAAATAACTAAAAATATTTGCATATAAAGATTTTTTATATTATCTTTGCATAAATTATGTCGAAAGAATACAAGTACGACATTTACGACAGTTTTTCCCTTTGGAAGAACGAGGCATTCCAGCAACAAACGAAACTTCTAAAACTGATCAAAAAATGACAAGGGAACAACTTAAAAAAGCCAACTCTTTGAAAGACAAGATAGATAGTATTGAAAGTTTTTTAAGAGTCCATAAAAATAATGTTCATATGGAGATTGGGTCTTACCCAAGCAGTAATAAAGGTGAAAGAATAACTACTTGGATAGAAAGAAAACATCAATATGAAATTATTGATTTGCTGAAAAAATGGAAATATGAATACGAAAAAGAATTAGAGGAAATATGACAAACGATAAATTGTTCGATAACCTTTCCGATGATGTAAAGTACGGTTAATCTAAGAACAGAAAGAAAGCCATGATGCTATTGGAAGATTGTAAAATCAGAGAGAAAAAATAGAAAAATATATAATTACTTCAAGATAGATCCAAAAACATTGGCACTGAAGAAAAAAATCATCCCAATAGGATGGTATATAAACACACCATTAACTGATAACTGAGTTATAATAGGTCCATTAGCTCAATTGGTCAGAGTATAAAGGGAGTTGGCGCAATGGTTAGCGCAGGAATCTTATACATTCAAGGTTATGGGTTCAAATCCCATACTCCCTACTAAATTATTAAATTATGAAACAAAAAATATCAAAGTATTATAAAGAGAAAGACTATAAAGAAGAACAAGAAAATGAAACAAATAATAATAGGTGATATCCACGGACATGATACATGGAAAAGAATTATAGATCAAGAAAAAACATTTGATAGAATAGTGTTTTTAGGCGATTACCACGATTCTTTTAAGATTAGTAGTAAATCTATTGTCGATAATTTTAAATCGATTGTAGAGCTTAAAAACAGCCTTAAAGACAAAGTTGTTTTATTGTGTGGCAATCATGATTATCATTATATAGAAGGGATTGGTTCTAAATTTTCAGGTTATCGATCTGAACTAAAAGGAATGCAAAAAGATTTTCTTTTAGAATTAATTAAAAATGATATTTTGCAAGTATGTTTCAAGGATGAAGAAAACAGGCTTTATAGCCATGCTGGAATATCTAGAACATGGTTGAAAAATCTTAATAAAGATATATCTATAGAAAATATAGATAAAGAATTAAATAATTTATTTAAAAATAGTTTAAGGTTATTTAATTTTATTTATGGTAAATCATATAATTATTATGGTGATGATCCTGAAAACGGACCATTATGGATAAGGCCAAATTCATTATATTATGACGCTATTAATGAATATGATCAAATAGTAGGACATACACAACCGCAATATCCGTTAGTTGTAAAATCTAACCAAAAAACAAATATATACTTAGCAGATACGTTAAAGCTTGGATATTATATTGTATCCAATGAAGTATCGATAGGATTTAAACAAATAAGAACATGATCATATTACTATTCGCATTATTAATAATAGCTATTATGTTTTTAAAAAGAAGATTATTAATTGTATGTAAAGACATAAATCATGTATTAATAAAAACTCAATATAGAATATTGTTTTTTTATATAACAATAAAAGAAGAGTATTATTTATCTTCAAATTCAGAAAGTATAATTAAATATATTTTAGAAGATAAAAAAGAAAATGGAAGTTTAATTAAATTTAAATATTAAAAAAGGATTCTAGATGTGGGAGAGATGGTTAATCCGCTTGCTTTGGGAGCAAGAGACCGCTGGTTCGAATCCAGTCATCTAGACAATTATTAAAAAATCAAATAAATATGTTAAAAGTAATAATAAAATATCCCAACGGAGATCAAAGAATACGACAAATACCTGATGAAATATTAGGTGTTAGTGAACGCGGAGATGTTGTAAGGTCCGCATATATAGATAAAGCTGATTCATTTGATAATGTAGTAATACATAGTGAAGATGATGAATTCTATGATCCATATGTAGGAGAATCAATAAGAGATGAAGATCTTAAAAAGAATTATAGCCCATATGATGGATTAATAGAAATAACATTGTTTAACAATAAATAAAATATTAACACAACAGTCGTAATCGTCTGAGCAGAGTCGTTAAGCGTCTCAAAGGTCAATGTATATAAAAAACTAAAATAACTTTCCAAGTTGTTGAGGACAGCCTGGTTCTTATATAATCTTAAAAGTCCCTGTAAACAACTAGGAGCTATATAGAAAATATGAGTTTTGGCTGTAAAACACAAAAAAATAAAATGATAAATATACTAGAAGAAAAAGCAACTAAATATTTTATAGATAGCAATAAAAAATTGTTTGATGCCATATATGTGGATCAACATGATAGAATTAAATGTAAAATATATAAATGCAACAGATCTCGTTATACATATTTATATTTATTAAATAATTTTGTTGATGGAGCAAAGCCATATGATAATTTTATGCCAAAAAAATATGGATTTAAATACAGCTATTATTTAGTAAGAATATTAAATTATACAGTAAGTAGTGAATCTTATCATAGTCAATTTATATATTTGATAAAGAACAACAAAATAGATAATATTAAAATAAAAATTAAATAAAAACAGCTGTATTTATGACGCACATGTAAATGTTATAAGGAATTAAAATATAATAGGGCGGGGTAGAGTAGTGGCCTAACTCAACAGTCTCATACGCTGTTATTTCGCAAGTTTGAATCTTGCCCCCGCTCCAAAATAAACAAACATAATAAACAAATAATATGAATCAAATTCTATCTATTTTAAGAACTGACTTTTATGAACAAGGGCACGCATTCCAATATGATCCTTCTATAGAAAAGCTTGTATCTTATTATACACCACGAATAAGTCATTTAAAAGATATAAATGAAGTGCCGGTAATTGGACTGCAGGCTTTTATAAAAGATGTTCTAATAGAAGATTTTAACAAAAATTTCTTCCAAAGACAGTTAAATGAAGTAATTAAAGAATATGAATTTGTTATTGAATCTACTATGGGTAAAAACCGTATTAGTAGTGAAAAAGTAATGAATTTGCATAAACTTGGTTATCTTCCTATAGAAATCAATGCCTTAGAAGAAGGTACATTATGTCCCATTAAATGTCCGATGATAGAAATAACAAATACACATCCTGATTTTGCATGGTGCGTAAATCTCATAGAATCAATTATGTCATCGGAATTATGGTATATTGGATGTACAGCAACAGTAGGTAGATTATATAGAAACATAGTAAATAAATATTATAAACTCACATCAGATAATGAACAAAATGCAAAACATGCTATTTCTGAATTTGGGTTTAGAGGTCTTCCAGGCCAAGAAGCTGCTGTAAAAGCTTCTATGGGATTCCTTGCTTCTTTCGATAAAACAGCAACTATTCCTTCTATTTTAGAGATAAATAGATGGTATGGAGATGATTTGTCATCTATTGGTAGTGGAATGGCATCAACAGAACATTCTGTTATGTGTTCTTATTATGAACTAGATGGCAAAAACGAACAAAAAACGCTCCATAGATTGCTTACAGAGATATATCCAGATGGCAATGTTTCGATTGTATGCGATTCATACGATTATTGGAATGTGATAGAGAACATCATTCCTAAGCTATATGGAGTGATTATGGGAAGAGAAGGAACATTATTTGTAAGAGGTGATTCAGGAGATCCTGTTGATATAACAGTTAAAACAGTTCTTAAATTAAGCAAGATATTTGCTGGGAAAATAACTGTTAACAATAAAGGATACATGGTATTGCCAAAACAAATACGTGTCATATATGAAGATTCAATAACTCCTATAAGAGCAAGGAAAATATATGAACAACTACAAATAGCTGGATTCTCAGCTGAAAATGTAGCTCTTGGCACTGGAAGTTTCTCTATGCTATGTTTGGAAGAAGAAGAAACTGATTGGGAAATCGGATCTGAATCTACTACTTCTAAAAAAGAAAAAACAATCTTACAACCATTTACTAGAGACACTTTTGGTGTGGCGATTAAAACAACGTATGGCGAACAGGCTATATATCATCATTGTGATCATGCTAAAAATGGATTTGAAAAACAAATTAAACCTTTTAGTATTTTCAAAAATCCAAAAACAGATACAGATAATTTTAAGAAATCACAAAAAGGATGTTGTATAGTATTTCTAGATCAAAATGGTAAAATAACATATGAAGATGGAAAAACATATTCAGAAGCGCGTAATGATAACAGAAATTTACTGTTGCCATTGTTTACCAATGGAAATCTACTAAGAGAAACATCTTTTATGGCTATAAGAAATAAACTATGGAACAATAATTTTTAATACAAATTATAAAAATGGAGAACGTAGAGACGCCTTTTGTTAATTAATATTATATAGATAATAAATACTGTCGCTACGTTTCCTTGCCTCTTTAGTTTAATTGGTAGAACGACACACTTGTAATGTGTAGGAAATGGTTCGAATCCGTTAAGAGGCTCAAAAAAAAATCATAAAATACTTGCAAATATCTAAAATATTTTGTATCTTTGTAAAATCAAACATTATGAAGAATCAAAAACAGAATCAAATTCAGATAAAGGAACATATGGTGAATTTAAATATGAAAATGTAAAAGAAATTTCAGAACTATAAAATGCTAAGCCCACATAGTTCAACGGACAGAACAATAGATTTCTAATCTATTGATGAAGGTTCGATTCCTTCTGTGGGTACACCAGTTTTTTGATAACGATAGGAGAGAAACAGGCAATGGTTTATCGTTAAAAACTCGATTGTCAGGTGAGAGTAATAAAACTAGGATAGGTAATGATCCAGTAGATTGAAATGTTCTTTCTAGTGCATAACCTTGTATAGTAAAATAAAATAATGCACATTTATTCTCTTGTCATCTAAAAGTTAGGATACATGACTAATACTCATGAAGTACAAGTTCGAGTCTTGTCAAGAGAACGATGCGGTCTAGACTACATATGACCCTATAAATAATGGTAGTGGCGCTATACATTTGAGGGAGAAATATTATGATATGATTATATCATAACATCGTTGGTTCGAATCCAACTATAGCGGCTAAAAACAGAATAATTATGTTAACGAAAGAAATATTTTTTAAAAAATTAAACAGGTTAAATGTTTTAGAGGAATATCAAAAAACATTTAATAATTATTGGACTACAGAATCTGAGAATCGTTTAACTGAACTTTTAAAAACATCTAAATTATATAGAGAGGTAATATGTGGATCTTTTATTTTAAGTAAAGAATGGTTAATTATTGCAGAAAAAATAGATTCAATAAAAACAAATAATACTTATAAAATCAAAATAAAAATACGATAATATCCTTTATGTATTTCTAGTGAATAATAGTAGCTAGTGGTTAAAATACTTTGACTTGACAGTGGAAAGAACTGTAATTGAAATTACATACATTATCAGAATCCTTGTATGTAGGGTGTTTATTATGAAAAACATTAATTTTACTGAAAAATTTAATGTTAATAAAGTCAATGGTCTTTATCTTAAAGTTTTTAAACCGGGAGAAATTCTTGGTTATAAAAAAGATCCTGTAAAATGTAAGAGTATTCTAATTGATGAATACAAAGACAAAAAAACAGGACAAAAAAAGATAAAGAAAACAGAAGTTGAATACCAAATCAAAGAGAGAAATGTTTCAAACTGTTTCTCTCAAACATTCATCCGCCCGGAAAATGTTGAATGGTGGTCTTCAACAAAAAATTCGCCATTTGTAACAGAACAAATGTTAGCTGATAGAGGTAAATATAAAGACCTCATCAATTCACTGAATTACAAATGGAATAAGCTTTCTAAAATAGAAAAGCTTTGCTATTATCTTTCATTGTTTGATGAAGGATTAGGAATCGAAGTCACCCCTTATTACGAAGACGAATATCTACGTAAAAGGAATAAGTAAAACAACTTTTTGAAACTAGCTTTTGAAAAAAGTATGCAATTTATTGTATTTTAGCTTTTGAAAAAGACAAACTATTTAGTTTCATTAAAACTTTCAGATAGTTATTATTATGGAAAAATTAACAGAAAAAGAACTTCTTGCTAGACTAAAACATTTTAATATTTCTAAAACTAAATTACTTAAAGCAATAAGTTGTTCATATTCTTATCCAGAATACATATTAGCAAATGCTTTATCATGTTGTTCAAGCTATGGAGAAGTAATTGCTCAATCTTTAGTATGGATGGATACACCTCAAGGACATAATTTCTGGAAAGGTATATGTGATAACATAGATGAAATTGAAACCTCGTTTAAAAATCAAATAAATAAAATTAAAATCAAATGAATGAATTT
>ERZ773139.517-NODE-517-length-51283-cov-5.047689_pt1 | contig 51283 bp, 37 predicted proteins | sample MGYA00580854_ERZ773139 | MGnify/ENA primary metagenome ERZ773139 (study PRJEB29015, sample SAMEA2737809) | human gut metagenome | biome: human gut; feature: human-associated habitat; material: faeces | place: China | collected 2012 ...
GGCGAGGTCCTCGCCGCTCAGGGCGGGCGCAGCCATCGTGCAGGGCTCGTCGTGCAGGGGGCGTTCCGCTATCTGCATGCCGATGCCGCGGGCGGGGAGCATGTCGTCGGCTATGCCTTCGCCGGGGAGTTCGTCGGCGACTATATCTCGATGTGCGTCGATGCCCCCTCGCAGGTGACGATCGAGGCGATGTGCGGCGCCGCGGCGCTGGTCGTCACGGGCGGGCGGCTCGAAGCCTTCTACCGCACCGACGCCGCGCACGAACGGCTGGGCCGCACGATGGCCGAACACATGTTGGCCGAGGTCTACGAACGGCTGCTGGAGCGCTATGCCGCGTCGCCGCAGCAGCGTTACGAAGCGTTGCTGGAGCGGTGTCCCGACCTGCTGCAAATGGTCTCCCTGCGCGAACTGGCCTCCTACCTGGGCGTGCGTCCCGAGACCCTGAGCCGCATCCGCGGCCGGATTCGCTGATTTCTTGATTTCGGTCAATCTTTTTCCCGTTTCCGAACGCTAACTTTGCCCCTGTGAAACGAGCGATTGTCATAGGGGCCACCTCCGGCATCGGCCGCGCGGTGGCCGAACGCCTCGCCGCCGCCGGATACCGCGTAGGTGTGACCGGACGGCGCGGGGAGTTGCTGGATGAACTGGCCGCCGCCGATCCCGGCGCCTTCTGCTGCGCCGAGGCCGATGTCACCGATCCGGCGGCCTCGTGCGCCGCGCTGGATGCCCTCGCCGGGGAGCTGGGCGGTGTGGATCTGTGCGTGGTGAGCGCCGGGGCGGGCGAGCTGAACCCCGGGCTGGACTATGCGCTGGAGGAGCCGGCCATCCGCACCAATGTCGTGGGCTGGACGGCCGCGGTCGGTTGGGCCTACCGCCTTTTCGAGCGGCAGGGCGACGGACACCTGGTCGTCGTCACCTCGGTCGGCGGCCTGCGCGGCGGGGGAGGGGCCCCGGCCTACAACGCGTCGAAAGCCTATCAGATGAATTATGCCGAGGGGCTTCGGCAACGGGCCGCCAAATCCCGGCTGCCGATCTTCGTGACCGACATCCGCCCGGGACTCGCGGCGACCGCGATGGCCAAGGGCGAGGGCGAGGGGCTGTTCTGGGTGATGCCCGTCGATAAGGTGGCGGACCAGCTGCTGCGGGCCGTGCGGAGACGCCGCTCCGTGGCGGTCGTCACGCGCCGCTGGCGGATCGTCGCGTGGCTGCTCCGGCATATGCCCGACCGGATTTACCGCAAAATGGGATAGCGATGAACGGCTGGTTTCTCGCGGCCGGAGCGCTGCTCGCCGCCGCCTTTTCCGTGCATCTGTTTTCGGGCAATCGCCTCTATTCGGCGGCGCGTCCCGATGCGGCGACAGCCCCTCCCCGGGCCTGCGAGGCGTGGATGATGGGCCGCTGCGGGATGCAGATGATCTCCGTGGACCTCTTGCTGGCCGCCGGATTCCTCGTGCTGTCCGGGCTCGGAGTGCTGCCCCGCAGCTTCTGGTTCGAACTCTTTCTGCTGCTGCTCTTCGGCGGCTGGGGGATTTTCTGGCTGGTGTCGCTGGCCTGTGAAAAAGCCGGAGGACGCTATTACCTCCGGCTGTGCCAATGGGTGCTGTTCCTCGTGTTGTTCGGACTGGTGCTGGGCGGCATGCTCGGGCAGCCCTACTGCTCCTCCTCGTAATAGACCTTGTAGAACTTGCCCTTCTCGTCCTCGCCCTGCTCCAGCAGACCGCGGTTGCCGTGGACGTAGATGTGGAAATTGCGGTCGAGCTTGATGACGCTCTTGTACGACCGTGCCTGCTTCTTAACCGCCGAATCCGAAATGCCGAACTCGTCCTCGATGCGGATGTCGCGCTCCTGCTCGTACTCCTGTTTGAAGCGCGCAAAGCTCTCGGCGACCTCCGGCTGGCGGATCACCTGCTCCGAAAACTCGTCGAGCGAGAAGCTGTCCCGCTCCTGGAAATAGCTGATCGTGTCGTTGAGCATCTCCGCCTGGTCGGCCTTCGAAACGTCGAACTCCTTCGAAAGATGCTTCGTGACGTACTTCTTGCACATAGCCAGGGCGTTGTGCGTGTTGTGGTAGTCGTCCTGACGCTGGCGCACGCGCAGGAAGTCGTCGATCCAGTAGCGGGCCTCGGTGCGGTTGGTGTTATCGACGATGTGGACCGCGAAGCCCGCCTCGCGCTCCACGTTGAAGATGACAGCCCCCTTGTCCAGCCGCTTGATGTCGATGCCTTCGCGGGCCGCGATGCGGACCCCTTCGGCCTCGTGGGCGACATCGAGGAACGTGTCGCGCGTCTCCGACTTGAAGAGCCCCAGCGCATCGGTCGGCTCGCCCCCGAAGCGGCAGTCGGAGAAGTAGACCGCGTAGAATTCGCCGCTCTTGATCTGCGGGTGCAGGCCGCTCTCGTAGAGGTGTTTCGCCAGGCTCACCGAGTGTTCGTAGAACGTCGCCGGGTCGTCGAAAATCCGGCAGGCGAAGTTCCAGACCTCGTTGCACGCGAGGTCGGTCTCGTGGTAGAGGTTGTAGCACTCCTCGGACTTGAATCCGCCGAGAAAATAGGCCGTCAGCGTGCGCATCAGCCCTTCGTCGGCGACCTGCGGGGAGATGTTGGGCGAAATCATCAGCGGTTCGTCTTTCGATTTGTTGCCGACGACATGCACGGCGAGCGTTTCGATACGGGTATCTTCGGAGCAGAACATTTTCAGAGCTTGTTTTTCGGAGTGCAAAGATGCGCATTTTTCCCCGATTAGGCAAAACGTTCTATCAGTTGAGCAAAAAATGCTATTTTTTGACGGAATAACGATGATGACAATGCGATAAACCGTTTAATTTTACAACCTGAATGGAACGCTCCCCGCCCGGGAGCCGGTACGACACATGTGAAACGGATATGAAGATAACGGAATTTTTGACCGCGGCGCTGTTTCTCGCCGGAGCGGTGTTTCAGGCGAATGCTTCGGATATTCCCCGCGGGGAGTACCCGCGGCCGCAGTTCGAACGGACGGCGTGGATGAATCTCAACGGGGTGTGGGACTATACGTTCGACTTCTCCGAGTCGGGATGGGAACGGGGATTGGAGAAGGCGACCGCTTTCGAGGGCCGGATCACGGTGCCGTTCTGTCCCGAGAGCTCCCTCTCGGGCGTCGGGTACACCGATTTCATCAACTGCATCTGGTACCACCGCGAGGTGGCGGTGCCCGAAGCGTGGCGCGGAAAGGACATTCTGCTGAATTTCGGGGCCGTCTACTACAATGCGGAGGTCTATGTCGATGGCGTTTTCGCCGCCCGCCATATCGGGGGCAGTTCGTCGTTCAGCGTCGATCTGACCCGTCTGGTCACGCCCGGAAAGAGCCACCATCTGGTCGTGAGAGCCACGAGCGACGTGCGCTCGACGACGCAGGGCGCCGGCAAACAGAATCTGCAATACGCCTCCTACGGCTGCAACTACACCCGCACCACGGGCATCTGGCAGACGGTGTGGATGGAGGCCGTGGACCCTGCGGGGCTGCTCTCGGCGCACGTGGTGACGGACATCGACCAGGGGCAGCTGGTCATCACGCCCCGCTTCCGGTCGGAGAGCGGCAACACGCTGCATATCGCGGTGAAGGAGGGCGGCAAGGTCGTGGCCTCCGCGGCGGTGAGGGCCGCGAACAGTTCGGTCGCCGTGCTTCCCGTCAAACGTCCGAAACTCTGGTCGCCGGAGTCGCCGTTTCTCTACGACATCACCTACCGGATCGTAAATGCGAAAGGGGAGGTGCTCGACGAGGTGAACTCCTATGCGGGCATGCGCAAGGTCCACATCGAGGGGAACCGGATCTACCTGAACAACGAACCCTATTACCAGCGGCTGGTGCTCGATCAGGGATTCTATCCCGACGGCATCTGGACGGCTCCTTCCGACGCGGCGCTGAAGCGCGACATCGAACTTTCGATGGCCGCCGGGTTCAACGGCGCGCGTCTGCATCAGAAGGCTTTCGAGGAGCGTTTCCACTATTGGGCCGACCGGCTGGGCTACATCACCTGGGGCGAGGCGCCCAGCTGGGGCATGGATGCCAACGGCATCGAGACGGCCCGCAATTTCCTGACCGAATGGTCGGAACTGGTGCTCCGCGACCGGAACCACCCCTCGCTGCTGATCTGGACGCCGATGAACGAGGAGTGGTGGCCCGACCGGGTGCAGTATCCCCGCTTTACGGCGGACCTCTACGACCTGACCAAGGCGCTGGACCCGACCCGTCCGGTGAACGACGCCAGCGGCGGCGTCCATATCAAAACCGACATCTGGACCGTGCACAACTACGAGCAGGACCCGGCCCGGCTCAAGGAGATCATCTACAAGGACGGTGTGTTTTTCCAGACGCCGCTGCGGTCCGTCGGGGTCGCTCCGGCCAACATCGGCTTCAACGGCCTGCGGCAGAACGACCGCTACGAGTTTCCGGTTTACGACGGGAAGATGCCGTTCCTGATCGACGAGGTCGGCGGCATCAAGTGGGCGAAGGACCAGGACCGCGAGTCGCAGACCGAATCGTGGGGCTACGGCAAACCGCCGAAGAGCGAAGCGGAGTTCCTGCAACGGCTCGAAGGGCAGATCGGCGCCGTTTTGGAGCTGGCGGACCAGGTCTGGGGCTATTGCTACACCCAGCTGACCGATGTGGAGCAGGAGCAGAACGGCGTCTATTATTACGACCGTACGCCGAAATTCGACACGGAGCGGATTCGTGCCATCTTCGGCCGTAATCCCGGAGACAAGGCGCTGAAGAAAGACTGATTGCAGAACGATAAACGAATATCTGAAAAACAATGAAAAAATCTCTTATTTTGCTGTGTGCGGCCCTGACTGCCGCATGCGCGGGCGGTCCGCAGGACGGGCCGACGCTCTCCGGCCTGAACCGGAGCGATTTCCAAAGCGAGGCGGACGGAAAGAAAACCGACCTCTTCGTCCTGAAGAATGACAACGGCATGGAGGTGTGCGTCACCAATTTCGGCGGACGCATCGTGTCGGTGATGGTTCCCGGCCGCGACGGCGTGATGCGCGATGTCGTGCTCGGATTCGACAAGGTCGCCGACTATCAGACGATTCCGAGCGATTTCGGGGCCACGATCGGCCGCTATGCGAACCGCATCGCCCAGGGGCGGATCACGCTGGACGGCACCGAATACCAGCTGCCGCAGAACAACTATGGCCATTGCCTGCACGGAGGCCCCCGGGGATTCCAGTACCGGGTTTTCGACGCCGTGCAGAAGAGCGACCGCGAACTGGAGCTGACCTATGCGTCGAAGGACGGCGAAGAGGGCTTCCCGGGGAATTTCGAGTGCCGGGTGACCATGACGCTGACCGACGATAACGCCATCGACATCCGCTATGCCGCCGAGACGGACAAGACCACGGTCGTGAACATGACCAACCACTCCTATTTCAACCTCGACGGGGACCCCGCGAAGGACAATTCGGAATGGCTGCTGACGGTGAACGCCGACAGCTATACGCCGGTCGATTCGACCTTCATGACCACCGGCGAGATCGCCCCGGTGGAGGGCACTCCGATGGATTTCCGGACCCCGACGCCCGTCGGCGAACGCATAGACCGGGATTTCGAGCAGCTTCGCAACGGCCACGGCATCGACCACAACTGGGTGCTGAACACCCGGGGCGACATCGCCGAGGCGTGCGCTTCGCTGGAGTCGCCCGCCACGGGCATCCGGCTGGATGTCTACACCACCGAGCCCGGCATTCAGGTCTACTGCGGCAATTTCCTCGACGGAAGCGTCAAGGGAAAGAAGGGGGCCGTTTACGGATTCCGGTCGGCCGTCTGCCTGGAGACTCAGAAATATCCCGATACGCCGAACAAGCCCGAATGGCCTTCGGCCGTATTGCGTCCCGGGGAGAAGTACGAGAGCCGCTGCATCTATAAATTCTCGGTCGGCGAGTGATTCCGCTTCGGCGACCTTCCGGCTGCCGGTTCGCCGACCGCCTCATAATGAACGAGAGGACGCCCGACGGGTCTCCTCTCGTTTCGTTTTCCGGCCATTGCTGCAAATTTTCGGTGGACATCCGAATGATTCCGAAAGGAGCCGCGTCGGCGAAGCCCGTGACGCCTCCCGCCGGAAAACTCCCGCAGGCAGTACGGACGCGCCCCGCAGACTTGGGGAACTCCGGGGTGCGTTTATCGAAAAGCAGGCAGCCTGCCTTTCGCCCGTCCGGTGTATGCCGCCGCTGCCCTCCGGGGAGCGATCGGCCGGTGTCGCCGGCCGCACCGGCCTCTGCACCGGGGCTGAGTGCGATGCCTGCGAGGTGATTTCTGTCGCTTTAACTGCATCTGTGAAAAAAGGCCGCCCGCTTTCGGCGGATACGGCCTTTACGAATGTATTCTCGTTCAATGCGGGCTGTTCTGCCGTTATCGTGCATCGGGAGACGGCTCCCCATGCCGATTCCGTACCCATCCCCGCAGAAAAACTACTCCCGAACGGGGCGCACCGGGTCGGCTCCGGCACGAGGAGTGAAGGCTAATGCGGCGACATCCACCGCTTCAATACCAAGACAGGAATGGGCATAACCCGTCGTGTGCGGAATGGCCGTCCAGCAGCCGCCGTAGGCGTATACGTAAATCATATCGCCCGACCTGTAAACGATACCGCCCATGGCCGGAAAGAAGATCACACCGCCCGAGGTGTCGTAGTTGCCGATACCCGGCATCTTGTTGCAATACAACTCCCAACCATAGTTTTTGTAAAAATCGTCGGTGGAAGTATGGGGCGAGTTGTATTTGGCGAACTCGTAATCACCGGGGTTGGCGGCGTTGTACGTCACCCCCGAGCAGACGTTCGAAGGCGGCAAACGATAGCCGGCGGGCGAAGGATCGTAGATGGTCTTGACAACGACGTTGTCGTTCTTCGTCGTCACGGTATTGTCGGCGCTCCAAAGGTTGTTGTAGGACGCCGAGCACCAGTCTTCGGGCAAAGAGCCGCCGTAATTATAGAATACGTGCGGATTCCGGATGGAGGTGCCGATGGAGACTTTGCCCGTGCCCGACTTGTCGAACGCATAACCGCTGTCGGAATAACAGCTCTTATAAAGATCGGCCTCGGAATCGGTACAAATACCGCCCAGCATCGGGTCCTTACGTCCGAACTGGAAATAGGGATTGTTGCCGGTCTTCTCCATCTCTCGTGCATTCTGGACGATCGTTATGACCTGCGTAGCCCCGGTTTCCGCCTGCGTGAAACGCACCTTGACGCTGCGGGCGGCATAGGTCGTGGTCTCGAAGTCGCACCAGCCGAGGAAGACTCCCATGAAGGTATATTTCACGCCCTGATAGTTCGTCACGACCTTGTCGCGCTGTACCTCTGCCGGATTGTAATGCGATGTCACGGTCGGCGGAAGACCGGGCACGAAGTCCGTCACCCAGATATGCCAGCTCCACATGATGCGGTTGCTTGCGTCGCGCACGGCCACGATGGCGTTGCCCTGTTTGATCGTCGCGCTCCCCACCTCGAAGGTCAGGCTATGTCCGTCGGGTGCGAGCGCGACGTTCGTCACCAGGTCCGGCTCGTCCTGCCATACGAGGATGGCATTGTTCGGCGTACAATTCGCATTGTTGTAGATATACGGGTCGGTGATAGGCGCATCGAGGTGATTTACGAAGGTCTTCAATACGTACGTTCCGCTGGCCTGCGAGGTGTAGGCCGAAGCGTTCGTACTTCCGTTCTTGACAGCATTGCCATAGACCAGCGGGAGTGAGTATTTTCCGGGGGCGTTGATGATATAGCAGTTGGCCGTATTCATCGCCGTCGTCCCGCCCTTTGTCGAGAGATCGTAGGTACCCGACACGGGCTCTGCTTTCCGCAATGTCTCGTTATGCGGGTTGGAGGTAACGGCTGTCTGGGCCGCGACCGCAGCCGAAAACGACGAATCCGATATACTGCCGGCGCCGCTCGCGGTGAAAGCGGTAAGCCAGTCGGGCCGGGAGATCACGTTGTAACCGCCCGCACCGTCGTCCTCGACGAACTCGGCAGTCCATGCCACCGGCACGGTTTGCGAGGCGTCGCCCGAACGGGAAACGGCAGCACAGCTGGTGACCGAATAATTTTGGTTGCCTCCGGCATAGGTGAACGCAGAAGGCGGCGTCACGGAGAAAGTCGGAGTCATGGAGATACTCGAGGTGGAAATCCGGTAAGTGACGGTCTTGCCTATCGGCCACAGGCTGCCTGCGATAGAGGCGGTTAGGGTCCGTTGTGTCGAAGTCAGATTGTCCGTATAGACGACCTCGATCGAGGCGCCCGACGGCAACGTCTGGGGCAGCATCATAAAGGTCGCCGCGACGGGCGTGATCACCTGATCGGCAGACCCGTCCACATCCGCCGTAAGTGTCTGCGAAAAGTCTGCCGTAGCGCCGTAATCGCCCCACGAATCGGCCCCCATCGTATACGAGCCCGAGCCGTAGACGCCTTTGAGCGTGATTTTCGTAATGCGTCCGGCCAGCATATCATCGCCCGTGGTGAAGCGTATGGCCGTGAGCGCATGGGCGAAAGTCAACGGAGCGGCCGCAGCGGTATTGCCGGCTATTCCGGAGGTGGCGGCGACGAGCAGATCCCGCTGGGCGCCGACGCTTTTCGGGACCGTATAGGCAATCGTCGGAGTGCCGGCCTTCGTCGCGCTCGAAAGGGAAATACCCGTCCCGTTATAGGGTGCGTAGGCGAAGAAGCGGATATTGCGCCCGCTGCCCGGCCAATGGTAAGAGGTCGTCCACGACGATGCCTTCGTCACCTCGACGTTGTACATATAATCCGGCAGACACGAGGTTTCGCTCCACGAGCCCGTATAAACCGAAGCCAAGACGCCGAACGAGTCGTAGAAATTGGCCGTCTCGATAGGTGTGGCACGGGTCTGCGACCGGTCGGTTTGGGCATTCGGCTGCGGTGCGGCGATTCCGTCGGCGACCGAGGCGTGCAGGAACAGAGTGTCGGCGGGAGTTTCGCCCTGCAACGTAAAAACGGCGGCAGACTCTTTCGTTTGCAGACTGTCTTCGGCGGTCCGGCTCTGCGATCGGGTGCGGGAAGAATTCGCTTCGGTGACCTCGAAGCGCAGATATCCGCCCCGAAGTCCCGCCTCCGCTGCCGGATCTTTCGAGCAGGCGGCGAACAGAAATGCCGCCGCAATCGCACCTGCAATTCGTACATGACCCGGTAAAAGTAAAGATTCCATTGTTTTCATACATATTGCATTTTCAGTTCGGATCGGCATCGCCGAAGTCGGAGCGTGACGCTCCCTGAGCGATCGGGAGGGGACAGAGTCCGATCTTTCGTCGTCCTCCCCGCGCACCTGCCGTACATAACCTACTAAATACACGACGGTTCTCTGCGGTTCAACCCCTCCCGATCCGGTTGTCCGGCTGCACGTCAGCCGGAAGATTTCTTACATGTTCAGATTCTGCGAAGCATCCACCCAGGGAGTCACCGTAACCGTGAACTTAATGGGGTCGCCCAGGATGGGTTCACCCGGCTCGAACGGATCCGGATCGGTGGGGTCGGGCTTTTCGGGATCGACCCGACCGGCGCCGTTCGAGAAGTCCAGCGTATAAACGTACTTCTGACCGGCTACCCAATTCGTTCCGACGGGCACGGCCACCCAGCCGTACTCGCCGACGGAAGCGTCCGGATAGATACGGGCGCCGCTCGCGGTCGTGATGTTGACCTTCACCGCGATATACGCACCTTTTTTCGTGTTGGTCTTGTCCGAATCGGGCGTCCATGCAGTCAGCTGCTGCGGGATCAGCATGGCGTTATTGCCGTCCGTCGCCATGATCGAAGCGGCCGTAGCGCTCAGGGTTTTCGCCGAAGTATAAGTCACCTCGTAGTTGCTCTTCGTCGTTCCGAGCGTCCACGCCGATGTTCCGAAATCGAACGTCGTCGCTTGGGAAACAGGCTGTCCTATACGCACGCCCTGTACTTTGTAGACGTAGCCTTGATTCGCATTCTTGGCTTTGATCTCGATTTGCGCGAGGCGGTGTGCGAACGTCAGGGCTACGCCCGTCGATTCGTTGGCCTTGCTGCCCGTAGCCGACGCGGTGATGAAATCCTTTTGGCTGGCGATCGCCGCAGCAGGGCTGAAATTGGTCATCGTTTTGCTCGCAGAGGTAATCGAGACGGTAGCGCCCAGATCCGTGGCTGAAGGCGAATAGGCGAAGAAGGAGAGATTGCTGCCGTCGTTGGGCCAATAGTAGGCAGGGTTGGAGGTGAAGTAAGAGCCCGTTTTCGTGAACGCCTGATCGGTGAAGAAATTGGAGTTGCCGGCATTGATGGCGGTCACCAAAAAGTTCGTGATATTGGCTGTCGTCGTCTCTGTCGCGCGGGTCTCCATCGCAACGCGGAAGTCGATGGCCTGGCCGTTGTTGACCTCCGTCGATTCGTCCTTCGAGCAGGAGGTGATGGTCAGAACTGCCGCAGTCATTAAAAGAATTTGTTTTTTCATAATTGAACAGTTAAGTAAGAAGTTAAACATTGAATTGTTTCATGCGAATCATCTTTCTCCCGAAAAGAGAGAAACCGTCACATTTCTATATCTATCGGTACTTCCTGCCACTCTTCGACCGTGGGCTGGAAACCGCCGCCGTTGACGATGGGTTTCGGCAGCGGCAGCCCGTCCAAAACGATATGTACGTCGCGTTGATTCGGGGCCGAATGAATCTGATCCGTCACGTCGTAGGTGTAGTACCACCGGCTTTGGTCGGCCAGAACCGCATAGACGGTCAGCCGGTGTCTGTTCCGCACCGACGGACAATGCCCGAATGCGAGCAGCTGCCCCGTAATGAGGTGTTGCTCGGGAGAAAAAGTTGCATCGAAAGGTATCGTGACGCATTCTTCCGTCGTTTCCGCCTTGCCGGCTAACAGACCGCCCGCAAGACTCGAGATGGACCCGCTGATCCCTGAAACGTATTTCAGATTCTCGGCGTTATGGATCTCGACCGTATAGCGGCTGACCGATACTTCCGGATAAAGCGTGACGGTCTGCGTCGCGGAGGTTGCTTTCAGCTCGATACCCTCCGCATGATCGCTCCAGAGCATGTCCGGAGACAGCACCACCCGTTCGCTTTCCGTACCTGCGGCACGGGGCGCTCCAGACGAACGCACGCCCAGGGCGGCGAGGTCCGACAGCAGGGCCGTGGTTCGTGTCGTCACCTCGAAACCATTTTTCGTCTCCGTATTTCGATAGCTGATGTTTTCCGTGTCACTGTTCAGGCACAAAGCGTCGTAACGTCCGGCAGGAACCCGGATTGCACCGCCGTTTCTGTCCGTAAATTCATAGCGCAGAACCTCTCCTCCGTCGGTCGGAAACAGATAGCACGACATGGATTTCGGAGCGGCGTTCGGGGCATTGCGCCAGTCGAAAACCACATTTACAATGCCTGTGTGCGCGTGATCGTAGCAAAGATTCTTATGTTCGCAGGATGTCGTGCTTAATATACATGCCGCCGCTATCGTGTAGAATATATTTTTCATCGTTTACCTCCTTTCTTTGCGTTATAGTTCCCGCGGCCGAGCAACCATACCAGCGATATTTCCGCTTTGGTCGGTCCGAACCAGTGGCGTTGCCGGGTTTCGGTCCACACATAATGACTCCCCTTGGGAAGATATTTCTGGTATTCCCCTCCCCAATAGCCTACGCCGACGCTGAAATCGAGGTTCAAACGACGTCCGACAGGTAATGAATAACCGTACTCCAGACTCGCGGCATAGTTCATCTTGTCCCAGAGCGTACCGCCCGGTTTGCCGCCCATGTATCCTCGGCCGCCCGTTTCGAAGTCGTAGGTGAACAACTGGCCGCAGAGCCCCAGATGGTGCCCCGTAAGGGGTTTCTCCGCAGCGCGGCGACCGAAATACTTGCGAACTGACAGGTCGCCTCCGTAGATCCGCCAGTAGTTGTGCTGCCGGTTGCTGTTCCACCATGCGTACATCCAGTTGATGCCGACGGACCATCCCCGGCCCGCGTAGAACTCGGCGCCGATATTCGGAACGAGCGCCGCGTCGTATAGCAGATTGGTTTTGAGTGCCATATAGAAAGGTGTGCGCGAAGTGCTTCCGGCAGCCCCGGAGCCGACCGGATATGCACTGTCCAGTATCACAGTGTCGCGCACGGCATCTCCGACCGTATCCGTGCCGTCTTCCGTGAGAGTTGCCTCGTCCGGGCCCGTTGCGGCGATGGAAGAATCCGGAGCCGGCGTTTGCTGCGCCACGGGTTCCGGTAGGGGTGTGATCCGATAAACGACACGAACGTCCGAACCGCGCAATTTCGGAAAGAAATGCTCGTACATATACTGCCACGCCCGGCCTCCGTGCAACATTCCCAACCGACGTTTACGTCCATCGACAACGACCCCGTTCCGAACAACCCATTCCGGAGTGTTGCGTAGAATATTCAATACCTCATCTCTGTACGGCATGTCCGAAGTATCGACCAGATCGGTCAGTCCCTCCCAGTTCACCCCGCGCGCAACGATCTCGAACAATGAATCCGGGAGGTCGGTCGAACGGTGCAGTAAATCGGCGAGCCGGAACGCTCTTCTTTCGGACAACCGACTGTTGCAGTCGGAACTGCCTTCCGGCGAACTGAAAGCCATGATACGAACCGAATGAACTCGACGCATCGTATCACGGCGCAACTTGGCGACCTGCTGGAAAAAGGTGTCGAGGCGCCGGCCGTTGTCACGGAACGACGGCTCCAGAGTCGAAAGTCCCTGTCGGAAATACACTGTTACGCCGACCGTATCTGAGGAAGGATTTTGGGCCGAAAGCGTTCCCCCGAATAGAACCGGCAGGATTAATAAGAGGTAACTTTTCTTCATCAAAAAAACGTTTTCGTTCTTGCTAATTTTCTGTGTGTAAAATTAAGAAGTCCGTATCGCATGGGATTTGCGATACGGACTGAAAAATCTAACGGTGTATATGGATTATATACTGATTGTCAGGGCTGTAAAAATATGTTTCATGCAGATTTCTAACACCGGACTAACAGCTAACCGAGGAGGGCGAGAAAAAGCTCTTTGTGCGGTGCTTCCGAGGTGCGAATGCGGGATTTCAACCGCGACTTCCTGGCATAGACGTTGGCGACGCTATCGTGCATGAAGAGGCTGATGACTTGCGGGGAGAATCCTCCGAAAATATAACACAGCAAACGGACATCCGCATCTTTCATTTGCGGAAAGTCGTCCCGCAATTTCCGGACCGCATCGTCATGGACTATATTCACGACCCGCTCCAGCGTGAGCAGCATTTCTCCGTTTTCCGAAAAGTCGTCGATGAGTTTTCGCACCAACCGGACCAGCTGCGCTTGCTCCGAAACGGAGTGTTCGCGTTCATACAAGGTTCGGCCGATCTGTTCCACGATGTCGAACCGGGAGGCGAGCTCTTTCCTTAACAACGCATCCTGTTCGTGATTCCGTTCCAGAAGGGCGGAAAGGTTCCGATATTCGGATTGCATCTCTCGAACAAGCAGCATATAGCGTTCGTTTTTCGCCTGATGCAGGTGTATCCGCTGCCGGATTATATATCCCGCAATTCCGAGCAGCGACAGCGCGGCGACGACGATCGTGATTTCCCATGTCCGGCGATTTTGAAGCCGATAATCGTAGAAAGCGGATCGTTCCCGGAAATACTCCTTTTCAATCATCCCGGCAGACCCTTGCAGGGACGAACGGGTCAACGAATCGCTGTAATAGATGAATGTGTTGATATTCCACGTCGCTTCTTGGTAACGTCCTGCCGATATGTCGGCCTTATAAGCCGTATAGAGCAACATCGGAAGGTCCTCGCTGTTCGCAATTCTTTCAGCGCGTTCGATGTAGTGACGGGCGCTGTCGGGACGGTTGCGGAGCAGCTGTATTTGGGACCGTGTGCGAAAACCCGTGACGGTCGTATCCCGGTGAACGGATTGCTCGATTCTCCGTAACATCTCTTCTGGCAAAGAACCCCTGTCGGACAGAGCGTACAGAGCCGCCAGATAACCGAGACTTTTCTGTGCTAATTGTTCGTAGTGCGCTTCGTCCGACAATTCGAGGGCCAGCCTGCAATTACGGCGCGTCTGCTCGAAGTCGTGCATACGCAGACCGCAAGCCGTCATGCCGAGCAATGCTTCGATCCGATGGCGCATGTCTCCCGAACGCAGGAACAGTTCGCGGGCCTCCCGATAATAACGGTAGGCCCTTACGAAATTCAACTCGCCCCGGTAAACGTCTCCGATGGATAAATAGAGCATTCCCCGGTCTCTGGGATTGTCGAGACTGTCGTTGTTTTCCTCGGCTTCCAGGAACAAGCGCAGAGCTCCGGGTTTGTCGCCTTGGCGCAATTTGCTATGTGCCATGTAATAGAGCGTGCGGCAACGGTTTTGCATCTCTTGCGGGTGCTTACGGTAATATCGCCAGGCTATCCGAAGCAGGGAATCCGTATTTTCATTGAGTTGCGCACGTTCCGCGGCATCGATGTACAGCAGGGCGTATCGGGCCCGCATCGCCTGGTTGCCGAGCGATTTTGCCGGAATGTCTTTCAGCAGGCGCATGGCGCTGTCCGGAGCAACGGCAAGGGCCTTTTCGACCTGCACAAAGGTATTCGCTACTCGATTCCGGTTCATGCAGCCCCCGAACAGCATAGTCGAGACAAGCAGTACACAGATACATCGTTTCATATTCGATATGGCAATTTGCTTCGAAGATAATCAGTCAAACACATCTATGCAAATAAATGCTGATCTATTCGAGTTCTAAACCAAACTTTCTTCACAACGCCGGAAATGGCGGCATCGGCAGCAAGAGTGCTTTTTGGGCCGGCATTAAAACGAGGTACAACGATCTGTCGGTTGCTTGTCGGGGATGTACAATGAAGTGGGGCGGGCCACGCTGGTCGAGATAGAGGTCTCTCTCATTTTGACGCTTACGTGCTGTTTGGGTCATTAGACAACCGGGGAACACCATCGACCGCGATCGATTTGACGAAGAACTTGATTATGGCACAGGCGGAGAGTAACAATCTGACTATTGACGACCGCTTTCGGCCCTTGGCAGATGTTGCCCGGCAAGCTATCCGGCTGTGAAGTGTCGGAAATGCACGAAGAGACATAGTCCGGAAAGAGTTGTATTGCCGTATTGTTACCTCGATTTCTTTCCGGATTCTGCATGACCCTGAAAACAGATGCACGGAAAATACGGTAACTAAAAGAAAATATATGAAAAATATCTAACCTGCTAACAGGCAGAGTTGTATTGTAATATATAATATGATTTTAATCAGTGTGTTGTGATATTTGCTGATGCGAAAACGAAGGGTAAAATGCTAATTACTTACTCGTTATATCGTTGTGAGCTTCTGTTGCTGAGGCTTTTGGAGGAAATTATTTTTCTGGTAGATGTAGTCAATTAATTGATATGTAAGACATCTTTCAGCCGGGTTTCGATCCGTTCCTGTTCGTTGCTTTCGGTAGTCGATAAGCGTTCGTAAGGAATACCGTAGAGTTCCAATATGCGGTCTTTCATCTTGTCGCGTTCCTTTTGTCGGGAACCCTCCTTGTGATGCTGGTATCCGTCGGTTTCGATGACGAGCACGGGCTGTCTGCCGACCTTGTTGTAAATCAGGAAGTCGACATGTGTAAGGCCGTTTCCTGCATATCGGCGCTCGCTTTCGTCGAGCAGCGAAAAATCTCGAATCAACATCCGCAAAGGTAGATGGCACACGACATCGAGGTGGCGCATGGCTGCATTGTTGTGTAGAATATCCTCGATCGAAGCATAGGTCAGGTTCTCGGAATCGTATTTTGAAACCCGTTTGCGTGTGGCCAGATAAGCCATTCGGGCCTCGGTGTATTGCTTGTAGAGGTAGTCGAAAATCGAACGGATTTTGCTTTCGGTAACTGTGAAATTGTTGTACTCGATGTAGGCCAGCAGGTCGCTGATGTTGCCGCTCTTTTGTTGCTTGTTACCGGTTACGACCAAGCAGAACTTTTGTTTGGCTCGTGACACGGCAACATTCAATAGATTAGGATCGTCGACGAAGTCGGATATTTGATTTTCGACGGTGCTCATGACGATTGCATCTTTTTCGCGGCCCTGGAATTTATGTACTGTCGCGATGTCGATCGGCGCTCCGATTTGTTGCTGCAACGCATCGACTTGTGCGTTGTAAGGAGCTATGATGCCGATATTTTCAGCTTTGTACGAAAGCGTCGGAAGCACTTCCTTGCGGATGACGTCGATTTCGCGTTGATTCACATGGTGGCGGTCGTGATTGCCCTCGACCGTTTTAATGGCGCAAACGACATCGGGTTCACCGTTGTCGCGGGTCATGATAACGAGGTTGCCGCCGTAGAATTTCTGGTTACAAAAGTCGATGATTTTCGGATGACAACGATAGTGCTCTTTCAGCAGGGTTTGCGGAACGCTGGGAATTGTGCGGCAGACGGATTCCAGAAAACTGTTGCGGGCGCAGTCATAGGATTGGGGGATGGTAAATTGTCCGGCGATTTCGTCGAGTTTGAGCCGTGCTTCCGGTGTAACGACATTCGGTAGCTGCATGGAGTCGCCGACGATAACGGCGTTTCGGGCACATGAAAGAGCCAGCGCACCAGTCTCGACCGATACCTGCGACGCTTCGTCCATGATGACGTAATCGTAAATCGTTTCGGGCGACAGACAGCTGCGGGCAGAAAACGTCGTGCTCAACACGACGGGATATTCGTTCAGCACCTCCTGTGCCTTGAAATAGAGGTCAGTGGATAAGAATATCGGCTTGGGGTGGTCAACTCCGTACTTGCGGTGGAGTGTATTTTTCAGATACTGCATCGACCATTCGGAAAGATGCTTTGTCTGTTCCTCTGCATTCTGCGATGTAATATATGCTTCCAATTCCGCAATTTCGGTGCGCAATGCTTTGAGACGTGCATTGTAAATAGCTGCTTGCAAGTCCGATACGATAGCAGATAAGTCGCGTCGGAAGAAGCCGCGCGATAATCCTTTGAGCAGCTGTCGACTACGAATCCGAATAGCAATCCAACGGAATTTTACCCGCATATTGCCGAAAAAGCCGGAATGGAGGGCTGCATCTTCGGCGAATCGTTGCAGGTCGAACCACAATCGAGTCAGACGGGGAATATTGCCGGTTTTTCGCAAGGCGATTTTGTAACCGGAAACTCCGATTTCCCGCTCGAAATGGCGTCGCTCTGTTTCCAAAGCCTGCAATTCCTGCCGGGCGATGGCAAGTCGTTCTTGCTTGGCGAACAGTCTGTTCAATAATTCGATCTGCCGGTCAATCTGTTCGAGAAATTCGAAACGATTCGCCTCGGCGGTATGCCAAGATGCAAGCGCTTGCGGATATTGTTTTTCCTTCTCTTGACTTTCGATAAAGCGCTGTTTGTTGTCCGAATTGCCGAGCGGCGCGGCGAGAAACCCGAACTCGTATTTGATGAGTTTTTCCAGTACGTTATCGGTCGCCGAGTTGTTGTTCGAGACGACCAGCACCGTTTTCCCGGCAACGAGGATATTGGCGATAATGTTCAGAATGGTTTGTGTCTTGCCGGTTCCGGGAGGGCCTTGAATGACGCTGACCGAATGCTCGAAAGCCTTTTGTACGGCTTTCAGCTGGCTTGCGTTGCTGCCGAACGGATAGATCAACCGCCGTTTCGCATACGTTTGAGGTTTGAAGAGACCGGGATTGAGATAGATTGCCAACGCCGTTTCGTCCGACACGAAACGGACTTTGTCGTATTGTTTGGCCAGTAGTGCCGTCCCGTCGTCGCCCGGCAAGGCATTGGCCGCCGCGACTTGTTGCAGGTACTGGAAGATATTATTGGACGCAGGATCGGCCAGACACGAACCGGTTACTTGCAAATCGGAGCCTTTGTAGCTTTTCTCCGTGCCGTTCTCGAACCGGATATGCCAGTAAGTTTGTGTATAGTCGCGAAACTTGAATATCGCCGCGATGTTCGTCAATCGGCGCCCGTTGTGGGCTAACCGATAATCGACCGGATCGAGCGCTTCGGGATTCTTCAGCCACAACACCTTATCCGTCCGATAGGCATATTCTTTCGGGTTGCCGGCGAATACGATGCCGTACCTATTGTGGGCTTCGTATCGGCAGCTCTCGATTTGGGCGGTGCGGATGCGACCGTCTATAACGATTAGATTCTGCGAGGTGTCGAGCATGCGGGGTTGGGGGATAGTTTACAATGTTTCTCCTATGTTGAGATATGCACGGTAGATTTCTTCTCCTACTTCTTCTCGATCATAACAGGAGAAACGTCTATCTGTCGCGGCTTTAATTTTCTCACAAGCAACGACTGGATCAATGTCTCGTATTTCGACACTATAAAAGAAAATACCAAAGCAGATATGCATTTCTTGCGATGTGAGACTTTGGCGGGGACCGACGACATAACTCACGTGGGTACAATTGGCGAATAGGGTATAAGCAACTTGATTAAGTCCTGCTCGACAGCAAGATAACATGATTATGCAATCGTCATTCATACATCCGGTAGAACATAATAAGGCTGCGAATTCACTCCAAGAAATATCAACTTTTCCATTTTCACTGGCAAATCCTTCTATGTCTCCATGTGAACTTAGATAAATATAATCAAAAGTTCCATTAGATTGTAATATGATGTCTAAATCTTTATTATCGACAACATTCTTATTGATAACTTCAATATTGTATAGTTTAGCTTGGTTGCAGATACCACCGCATTCATGTTCTTCGCCTGCAATTCCACAGGCCTCGAGCATTAATATTCTTTTGCATGCCATATTTCTTCATTTATAGACTTTCAGTTTCTGGGAAGATCGTGTTATTGAATTATATGCCTATCAGCGTTTCAAATAGGTGCTATTGTTTGGAAAGAATTTCGATTTTATCAATAGAAGCTATTTATTTGTAATGCCACTTGATCCAATTGTCGTTCGAATTTATCGATGTTTTTGTGAGCTATATCTAATAAATCGACCATCTCTTTGGCTGCACCAACTCCTGTTTTTACGGATGCGAGATCGCAATAACCGATGCAGCATATTTACATCACTGATTATCAGTGACTATTCATTTTAATCGGTACAACCTCTGTTTTGACAAATACACAGAATGTGGGGACAAATGCAAACCGCTGTATTTCATGGTATTGCATATACGTGTTGTACCGCCTCTTTTCAGTCCTTTTGTGGAATGTCCGCTATCAGATACAAGATGTTGACTGATAGGGCATTTTCGCAGGTATGTTACAGAACGCTTGTTGAATACAAAGGTAGTGGTTTTCTTGGAATTTCTGTGGGTTGCAGTGGGAATTTTATTAGTCTGCTGCAATGAAATATTTGATTCGCTTGAAAAAGTGTAGAGCAGTGCTTGGGTACTTTAATTTGTGGTTTTGAATCTTACTATATTATACCTTATCTGATATAATAATGCTGGTGATGAGGTAAATTATACCTTTTATGGTATAATATTGGATATTTGTATTAATTTTGCACTCGAAAAGGTATAAATGGAGTGTAAGCTGAGTGAAGAATCAAACTTGTTTGATTTATTTCGAGGTGCTGCCTTTATTGTAAAATCTTGGATTTTAAACGTTGAATGCTTATGAATAATCTCTCTACTACGGTCAAGATGTTGCGAAAGCAGTATAACCTGACGCAAGAAGAACTTTCTTTGAAGTCAGGAGTGGGATTGCGCTTTGTGCGAGACCTTGAGCAGGGAAAAGAAACGCTGCGCCTAGATAAGGTGAATCAGCTTCTTGATTTCTTTAATTATGAAATGGTTGCTACTATTAAATCCAATAATCAATGAGACAAGTATATTTTATAAAGACCAATCGGCAGGGATTCTGACAGAAAATGATGCAGGATATGAGTTTCGTTATTTGCCGGAATATCTCTCATTGGAGACGGCAAGAGCCGTCAGTCTGACATTGCCTTTACAAGCCGATGCATACACAAGTCCTGTGCTGTTTCCGTTCTTCGATGGTTTGATACCTGAAGGATGGCTGCTGGATGTTGCATTGCGGAATACTGACATCAGCATTCTTGACCGGATGTCGTTGCTCATGACCTGCTGCAAGGATTGTATCGGAGCGGTAAGTGTTGTTCCTATGGAAGAAAAGGAGGTGAACTATGTGTAATTGTTTGTATTGTTATCGTTCACTTCTAAAGGGGGAAAAGGATATGCATCAGGCTTGCATAAAGAAGTTCTTTGGAACAACAACGTTGCCCGTACTTGATTATACGACGGAGCAACTTGACCAGCTTGCTCTGCAAATCATTCAAGACCAAACCTCTTTGACTGGTGTCCAGCCTAAATTGTTCTTGCATCTGAATGAGCATGAGGGCAGCAAACGATTGACCATTGTCGGGCTGTGGGGTGGTTATATCTGTAAGCCACAGACCTCGCAATATGAAATGGTGCCTGAGGTGGAGGATTTGACCATGCACCTTGCGGAGGTGGCACGTATCGAGGTAGTTCCTCACACGCTGATGCGGATGGCAGATGATACACTATGCTATCTTACCCGTCGAATCGACAGGACTCCTGTCGGAGAGAAAATAGCAATGGAAGATATGTGTCAATTGACGGAAAGACAGACAGAGCATAAGTACAAGAGCAGTTATGAGCGTATCGGCAAGGCGGTTTTGAAATATTCTTCTTTGCCAAAAATGGAGGTTACCAATTTTTTGGAGTTGGTGCTTTTTTCTTGGCTGACAGGAAATAACGATATGCACTTGAAAAACTTCTCTTTGTATGAAGCAGCGGATAAAATGCGTTTGACCCCTGCTTACGATTTGCTGAATGCGGTTATCATCAATCCAAAGGATGATGAAGAACTGGCATTGACCTTGAACGGGCGGAAGAAAAAGCTTCAAAAGGAAGACTTTATCAAGGCAGCAGCCATTTTGGGCATAGAGAATGTGATTGTAGAACGACTGATAAATAAGTATGTCAAGCTGTTGCCCAAGTTTGAGACTGTCATTCAAAACTCATTTCTAAGTGCTGAATTAAAGGAAAAGTATGTCGAATTGTTAAGAGGGCGAATAGCGAGGCTTTCCACAAATGCTACAAAACGATAAATATACAATATTATGGATACATTAGGTCTTTCAAAAGTAACATCATTGTTCATCTTAACTTTAATAGAAAGAGACGATGGACAAAAGAAACAAATTTTGGAGACGCCAACAAATGGCACGTGTGTTTAAGGCTCGCATGATTCTTTATGCAGCTTACGGGCATTGCATCATCCGTGAGGATGGAAGTCGTTATGAACATCCTCATTGGTTTGAGTTGGCTAAAGAGAAATGGGCGCAAGTTTACAAGACTACCGGGACACTGTGTAGTTGTTGGATGTGCAGAGGTATGGAATATGACCGTAAAGAGTATAAGAAAGATACTCTACGGATTATTCAGGAATCAATGGAGTAGCCTAAATGAACAGAAACTGAATCTGTGTATTCATTACATAGGTTCAGTTTTCTGAAAATGAATCTGAGAATGAAGATTTTGTAGAATACTTGTCCGATTTTGACAATTGTGTATTATCTTTGCAGGGTACTAACGATATAAATTGGTCATATAGTAAACTCAAACATGTTACTCGCACGTATTAAGCAGCTCCGAGAAGAGCTGAATATACAGCAGCGTCAAATGGCAGACGCAATTGGTGTGGATGCACCAATGTATAGCAGGATAGAGAGAGGTATTCGACCTTTCCGAGATGAGTATATTGCGCCTATGGCGAAGATACTCAAGATTGATAAGGATGAACTACGCTCCTTGTGGACGGCAGATAAAATCATAAATGTCACAAAGGATGAGTCAGACAGTGTGGCTCAGCGAGCACTCCATCTTGCGAAAAGTGAGATAAATACCAATCCTGACTAATCTTCTGCAAATCAGAGGATGGACTAACTTGGATATGGTTATGTGGAACAAAGACAGTAATTTTGTAGATTATGGCAGAAAAGACAATTATGGTAGATGACGCACAAGAAAAAGACGAGCTGGTATTGGAAGACAATCAGCTGGTTTGTGCGCTCACCAATAAGGTCGTGAAAGCGACGGATAAAGAGCTCACGCTTCAGTCAATGATTGATATGATGGCTGAAGAATATGGATTTGCTCCTGAAGACATGGAACGTGACTTTAGGGTGACTTACAAAGAGCCTGATTCAGACAAGTGTCGGGCTCAAGTGGTCGATTTAGCTATCTTTGATGCCGGTATGGCTCATGTGGTAGATAATTTGATTCGTTTTGTGGTGGTGGCTAAGGATGCAAAGGTGAAACCTACCGATGCAAAGAAGGGGGTGGATGCCATGCTCGATAACATTCTTACTTTCACCGATTGTGAGTTTGGTTGTTGGACCAATGGTGAGGACTTACACTATCGTTACTATACAGAGGATGATTTTGGTCAGTCTGAGACCCAAGATATTTCCGACTTTCCTGCCAATGGACAAACACTTGCCGACCTTGAGGCTCAGGGCGACCGTGCCATGCCTCGTAAACCTGCCAATGAGTCACTCATCAAGACTTTCAAGCGCTGTCATGACTACATCTATGGCAATGAGGGCATGAAGAAGACGGCCTTTTGGGAATTGCTGAACCTTATTTTTTGCAAACTCTATGATGAGAAGCGTCGTAACATGGATGCCAAGGAAGGCATCAGTTACCGTCGTCGTTTCTGGGTGGGTGTTAAGGAGCAGTTTACAGAAGAAGGTCGCAAGGCTGTGGCCGACCGTATTCGAGGTCTTTTTGAAGAACTTAAAGAAAGCCAAGTGTTCCGTGATGTGTTTGACGGTTCGGAGCAGATTATGCTTTCCGACCGTGGCCTTGCTTTTGTGGTAGCAGAGCTGGCAAAATATTCTTTCCTCGATGCCACTGTCGATGTGAAGGGCACAGCTTACGAAACTATTGTAAGCAACACCTTGAAACAAGAGGCAGGCCAGTTCTTCACCCCTCGTAACATTATCAAGTGCATGGTAGAGATGCTCGATCCTGACCAGAATACCCGTGTACTCGACCCTGCTTGTGGTTCGGGCGGTTTCTTGGTGACGGTGCTCGACCATGTTCGCCATAAGATTACACGCAACCTTTATCCCGAATTGGACGAGGTGCGCTTGGCTGCACGTGTAAACACCCCCGAAGTAGACGAACTGGTGCGTAATTATGCCGAGAAGATGATTTTCGGTTTCGATTTCGATCCCGACTTGAAGAAGGCTGCTCGCATGAATATGGTGATGGCAGGCGACGGCCATAGCAATATCTTTAACATCAACTCTTTGGATTACCCGCAAGGTGATAAGCCCGACCGCTCCCTTATTGCCGAAGCCGTGAATGAGAGCATCAAACACAGTAACGATAAGGACTTCCCGTTTGGTACGTCTGAGGACAATGCACAAGGCAAGTTTGACATGATTTTTACCAACCCGCCATTTGGCGCTAAGGTGGAAGTGGATGTGGAGATTGCTCGTCGATATAAGCTCAACAGTAATGCTCCTGAAATACTTTTCATTGAGGCTTGCTATAACTTCTTGAAGCCTGGTGGTAAGATGGGTATCGTGCTACCTGATGGTATTTTGGGCAATCCTAATACCGAGAGTGTGCGCAAATGGATTTTAGAGCATTTCAAACTTTTGGCATCCGTAGATCTTCCCGTTGAAACCTTCTTGCCGCAGGTAGGTGTACAGGCTTCGTTGCTCTTCCTTCAGAAGAAGACAGCCGAAGAACTCCTTGTTCCGCTTGACAAGGAAGACTACAATGTGTTTATGGCCATTGTAGAGCGAGTGGGTAAAGACCGCCGTGGTGTACCTATCTACAAGAAGGACGAGGACGGTGCAGAGATTCTCTTTGCCCACGAGAAGAAATGGTTAGCTTATACTGACAATGGACGTGAAATCGTACGTAGCCGCCGCGAGCGCATCAAGCGTTTGGCAGACGATCTGCCCGAAGTGGCTGCGGCTTATGCTAAATTTGTGGAGGAGCATCAACAATGAAAATTGGTCACATACATAGAATGTTGATGAACCCTTGCGGACTCAGATTTGACTCAAGCTATCACTTAAGTGATGGTGTTACAGTGAAGCGCAACATTGCAGCTTCACCGTACCCACTTATGCTTATAGGAAAGGCTGCAGAGCGTATTTTTATTGGAGGTAGAGCTAGACGTGTATATGTTAAGGACAGAAAACATGGTATCCCCTTTTTGAGTAGTTCTGATATATTACAAGCTGATTTAGAGAATGTTAAATTAGCATCCAAGAAGTATACCCCTAATATTGAGGAAATGACACTCCAAAAAGGGTGGACTTTGATTACTAGATCTGGAACAATTGGCAATTGTGCGTTCGCTAACGCGAAACATGCTCAGAAGCTCGCTTCTGAGCATGTTATTCGGTTAGTACCGAATAACATCCTCAGACAGGGGTATATTTACGCATACCTTGCATCAAACCCCGGTTATTCGTTGCTGACACAAGGTACTTTTGGCGCTGTTATTCAACATATTGAACCTGCGTTTGTGGCATCTCTGCCTATTCCTGTGCTTCCTGAAGCGTTTCAACAAGAAGTAGACAACTTGATTCAAGAGTCTGCTAGACTACGAGAAGAAGCGACGGATGCATTAGATAAAGCCCATGCATTACTGCATTCTGCTTTTAATAACAAAGATGCTAATTTAAAATCTGTTTCCATCCGAAAAATATATGCAGCACATAACCAAAGATTTGAAGCGACTTATTACTCTAGTAATAATCGAAGCATTTATGACTCGATTATCGAACAGTTTGAGTTCATGCGTCTCAAGGATTTGTGCTCAAGAATTTTTAGACCTGGTATTTTTAAGAGACAATATGTCTCAGAAGGCGGAATAACCTTCTTAGGAGGTGCAGATATTCTCAATGCGATTCCATCTAGTTATAAGCAGCTATCAAAGCCACAGGTCAAGAGAATGCCTGAATTGATGCCGGAACAAGGAACTATTTTAGTAACTTGTGGTGGTACAATTGGTAATATTGTATACGTAGATAATCAATTATCCACATGTGCCGTATCACAGCATGTTATGAGGCTTGTTCCTAATGGAGCAGTTCCTAATGGCTATTTATATGCGTTTTTGTCTTCTGATATAGGTAAAAAACTGATTAATCTATTTGCTTTTGGCTCAGTTATTCCTCAAGTTGAAGCACATCATCTTGAATTGGTTCCAGTTCCAATGCTGGATAATGAGACTATGAACCGTATAGATGCATTGTGCATGCAATATGTATCTTGTAATGAATTGGCAAAAGAAAATGAACGCAAAGCCATCTCGATGGTTGAAGAAGAAATCGAAAGTTGGACTACCTCAAAAAAGAATTAGCGTATGGACGAAAACATAGAAATATTCACCCGCCTGTGGGAACATGCCGAAAATGAAGTGGTAGAATTTAAGAAGGCTGAAACCAACTTTGATGTAGATGAGTTGGGTAAGTACTTCTCTGCCCTCAGCAATGAAGCTAACTTGCGTGAACGCGAATTTGGCTGGATTGTATTTGGTGTGTGGGATAAGAAACATGAGATTGTTGGTACCTCATTCAAAGATGGTGAAGTGGCGCTCAACAAATTAAAGCAAGACATGTCGCAACATACCACTGACGGATTAATCTTTCGAGAGATTATTCCGTTGGAAGTGGAAGGCAAACGTGTGCTCTTGTTTAAAGTTCCTGCCACTCCTCGAAACATCGTAATGAAGTGGAAGGGCATTGCATACGGACGTGATGGTGAGAGTTTGAAACCTCTCAACCAAGCCAAGCAAGACGAGATACGCCAGCAACCATCTATTCCTGATTGGACTGCACAATTGGTGCCTAACGCTACGATTGATGACCTTGATGAATTGGCTATAGCAACTGCTCGTATTATGTACAAGAAGGTGCACAAATCATCAATTCCAGCAGAAGAAATTGAGGGTTGGACTGCGGAAGAGTTTCTCTCAAATAGTGGTGTAATGCGTGATGGTCAACTCACGCGAGCTGCAATCTTGCTATTAGGCAAACCACTCTCACTTCAAAAAATACATCCTGCTGTGGCGCAGATTACATGGACGTGGGAGGATAAAGATGAGACTGTGATTGACTATGAGCATTTCACTATTCCCTTTATTTTGACCGTGGATAAAGTTCTGGCCAAGATACGCAACAAGACGATGCGAGAATTGCCTGGTGGTACACTCTTCCCCGATACCATGAAGCAATATGATGACTACACCATACGCGAAGCTTTCCATAACTGTATTGCCCATCAAGATTATACCCTTCAACAGTGTATTTCGTTTGTGGAAGGTAACGATAAACTGTACTATGGCAATGGCGGTAGCTTTATTCCCGGTACAATCGAAAATGCACTGGAGCATAAAGGTCCACAACGCCACTATCGCAATGAATGTCTATGGTAAACTTCAATATGATTGATACCGTTGGCCGTGGCATCAAAAAGATTTTTGCTGAGCAACGCAATCGTTTTTTCCCAATGCCTGACTACGACATCGATAATAATAAGCGTAGCGTTGGCGTGACCATCTATGGTAAGATGCTTGATGAAAAGTATAGTTTGCTGCTGAAAACAAACACAGACTTGACGCTGAAAGAATGTGTCTGGTTGGATGCTATTCAGAAGCATCGTCCTGTTACGAAAGATGCAGTCAAGCACCTGAAAGAGAAAGGGTTCATTGAAGGAAGATCGCCGAACTACAAGTAGCTAAGCTGACGCATCAAATTGGACATTACACCAAGGAAAAGGGACTTGAAGAAAAACTGCTTGAGTAAACCATTCTGCAATTAGCAAGGGATGCTGGTAATGAAGGGTTTAAGTTGGCAGATGTTTACGAAGCCTTGCACAAGAACCTTCCTGCTTCAATGAATGCTACTTCAAAGAAAAGCTATTTAGGTCGTTTGCTCTCTAAGATGGGGTCATCAGACTTACTTCAAATAGAAGGAAGAACATGGAGAATAACCGAAATAGGATTGACTAAACTGCGGTTATAATTCGGCTATAATTCATAGATAAGTTTGCAAAGCAGTTCATTATCAGGTATATTGCATTGAAGTTCGGTTATAATTCGGCTATAAATTACAGAGATAAAGCGGCAGTTATTGCCTCCACCTAATATAAAACATGTAGCCCATGTCAAAGTATCATAAAGAACAAATAAAGTGTCCGCACTGCACCATAAAGGTGAGTTTGACTGTTTAAGGAAACCACACTGCTCGTTTCATTGACAGACTAAAGAATATACTTGATAATAACAAATAAAAAGCAGCATAATTATGGCAATAATCAAAAGACCTCCTCATGATGATGGACCTGTAAACGCCGGCGAAAAGCGTTTACTCGATTATCTGTCTGTGAAGTTGCCCAACAATTATTTTATCATTCCCAACTGTAACATAGCCATTACGGGACCTAACCGTATCATGAAGTATTGGGAATATGACTGTATTGTGGTGACTCCTCATGCCCTCTACCATATTGAAAATAAGGATTGGGCTGGAAACCTCGAAGGCGACGACTATGCTTGGTTCCGTAACGGTCAGGAAGTGGCAAACCCACACAAGACTGCCGGACTAAAGAGCCGTATCCTCGCTTCTAAAATCAAGAACCAACATCCCGACTGGAACTTTGGCCAGATCATCACTTTGGTTACGTTGAGCCATCCTCAGCAATCGAAGTTTGGTTTGGATCCAACTTGTGATACTTACAAGCAGACTTTCACGCTCGGTGAAGCTCTCGTAGAATTTATCAGTAACCATGAAGTGGTAGCACGTTCAGAAAATGGTATTCAACCATTGATGACGCAACTTACCGATTTTCTTACTGGAGAATCGGTGGAAAGAAGACGCGCTGAACGCACCACCATCTTCAACTACACCATCGAAGAGAAGCTTCAAGAAACCGAAGAGTTTACTGAGTACCTCTGTGTACCACAGTTTATCGCTACGGTTCGTTATCGTGTGCGCGAATATCCTTTGGATGTCGCGGACAAAAGCCCGAAAGAACTGCAACAACTAAACTTGTCAGTGCAAAACGCTTATATGGCACAAGAAAAAATTGGCGACTCTCCTTATATCGTCAATACAAAGTGCCAGATGAACGAAGAGCAGACTTACTACTATGAGATAAGTCGCTATCAAGATGAGAGTTCTCTGCGTGCTAAACTCAATCAAAAGACTTTCAAACAAACCGATAAGCTTAGCATTATCATGGATGTGGCTAACGCTTTGAAGGCAGCCCATAAGGTGCAGGTATATCATCGCAATATCTGTCCTGAGAATATCTATGTGTATGAAGGTGGAAGAGCAGCCTTGGCAAACTTTAGAATGTCATGGTTTGTAGAGCACATCGACTTGAGTTTTTCTGTAAATTCAGCTGGCGATCAGTCCTCGCCTTACACAGCTCCTGAGCTTTTGGATGGCGATGTAACGTCTGCTAGTGACATCTACTCATTAGGCGTGGTATTCTATCAACTGATGGTAGGCCGATTGCCTTTTGATAGCGTGTTGACTTTCGTAACGGCTTTGGGCGGTGAACTTCCTGAAGACCATCTACCCAGCCATGTGCTGAAAGAGCTACCTGCATGGATGGATGAATTTGTGCAGAAGACAATTGTGGCTGATGCGGATAAGCGTTGGCAAACAGCAGAAGAAGTGCTTGACTTCCTCAATGCTGCGATTGATGAAGAGGTACATAAAACGATTGCTAATTCTCATACTACTTCGACTCAGCACGTAGAGAAGACACTATACTTGAAGGATATGAAGCCTGGTATGAAGGTTTCTCCAAGCATGACGCTTCATGAAATATTGGGCCGAGGTGGTTTTGGACGTGTTTTCAAAGTGTGGCACGATATGCAGAAGCAGTTCTTAGCCATCAAGATATTCGAGAAGGATGCCTCTATTGATAATGCCATCAATGAGTTTAATGCACTCAAAGAATTACATCATCCCAATATTGTAGAGTTCAAGCATAATGACAGAACCGTTCCCGGTGGTTTGTTCTTTACTTTGATGGAATTGCTTGATGGCGAAAACCTTCAAGAATACACAAAGGGTGATTTGCGCCTTCCAGTTGATGAAATTTTCAAGATGGCGACACAGATTCTTAGTGCTTTGGTCTATATGCAAAGCAAAAAGCCTCCTGTGTATCACCGCGACATCAAGCCCAGCAACATTATGTGGCACAAGCGCCAGCTGTACAAGTTGATTGATTTCAATATTTCGGCTACGACGGATGATAAGTCGTTTGGAGGAACCTTCCCTTATATGGCTCCAGACCTTATAGTTTCAGGCAATAAGATTGACTGGGATTGCTCTGCCGATACCTTCGCGCTCGGCATCACGCTTTACGAACTGCTCGCCCATGCTTATCCATGGCCTGGTGGTAACTTGCGTCCAAACATTCACAAGTTGTCTACTGATATTCGCAACTATAATGATAAACTATCCAATGAGATGGCTGACTTTGTGATGAAGTCTATTATTACCGATAAGAATAAGCGTTTCAAGACAGCACAAGAGATGCTGGATGCACTGAACGCTATCGGTTTGGATGGTATGCAAAAGGATTCATCTGTAATTTCTATCACCCACAATGGAGAAGATGTTGGGAATCCTGTGGACTACATCAACTCACTATATAGCCAAAGTCGCCATGGCAATGGAGGTACACGTGCTGGCGTAGCTCAACATGAATTTGATACGTTAACTTACTCTGAAACTCGCTTGGACAGAGAGTTAATTGCCGATATTGAAGCTTTGAAGTACAAATTGATTATCATTACTGGTAATGCAGGTGATGGTAAGACTGCCTTTATTCATCGCATAGAAGATAAGGGCGTGGATAAGCAGCAATTTGACACGAACAATGGTTCCCAATTCTATATCTCTGGCGTTCGATTCGAGTCGAATTATGATGGTTCACAGGATGAAGACGACAAGGCAAATGATGATGTATTGGCTGAGTTTCTTTCTCCATTTTATGGTCTGAATGATTATACGCAGGCTCATGAAGGACGTGTGATTGCCATCAACGAAGGTCGTTTGGTCGACTTCCTATCGATGCGTCCCGAATTGCGTGTGCTGCAGGACAACATTGAGGAGTATTTTTACAAGGAAGGTCATGCTGAATTATTACCTGGTTTGATGGTGATAAACCTGAACCTTCGCTCTGTAACTGCACGTGATGCTGAGATAAAGATGCCAAGCCTGTTGGCTCAACAAATGAAGAAGTTGACACGCCCTGAATTGTGGGGTAAGTGTCAAAACTGTCCTGTGGCCGACCGTTGCTTTATCAAATACAATGTGGACACCTTCCAAGATACCAGCGCTGGTGATGAGGTCATCAACCGTTTGGAATGGTTGGTGCGCACCATCGTTTATAAGCGTGAACTCCATATCACCATGCGCGACTTGCGCTCGATGATTGCGTGGATGTTGACCCGCGACTATTCGTGTGAGGAAGTAAAGGCACTGATTGAATTGGTAAATGCCGACAATGTACCTGAGTACTATTGGCAATATTACTATTTCAACCTGACAGCGCCTGTTACATACCCGGACCCCAACAAGGTAGAATACTTCGAACTGCCGACACTGGAATCAAACGACCGTTTGGTAAAGTTACTTCGTGAAACAGACGTTGCGGGTGTGGCTTTGCCTGCATTCGACCGTGATTTGTACTATCGCACGAAACGTCCGAACGACTACATCATCTTCAGCGACCGTACGCGCTCTTTGCTGAAGGACTTCAATGATTGCAATCAAATTATTCCTGCATACGAAATGAAGTCCGACGATGTTCGTATGGTTGTAACAAGCCGACATAAGTCGTTCGTGCGTCATCAGTATTTTGAAGGAGCCATTGATTTCAGAAGAAGATTACCTTATCGATATGCCAGTGCTTTTGAAAAGCAGTTGCGCCTTGAAGATCCTAAGGAATTGGCCAAGACTATGCAAGACCTTGCGAGTGCAATTTCTGCCAGTGAGGGCTGTTCTAATGAAATGCTAACTAAGGGTTATCTTCTTTTGGCAAGTTCAAATGTGGCAGACCCCATTTCAAAGAGCTACCGTCGTTTCTCTTTGGATGAGTTCGAGCTCTATGTGAATAAGACTGAACACTTGACAAAGTACATCGAGTATGAAAGCGACAGCTTGATATTCCGCCATAAAAAGGATAAATTTATCCAACTGACGGTAAGTCTTGACTTGTATGAAATGCTGGAATACATTCACGCAGGCTTTAGTCCTTCTGTGAATGACTTGCGTGGACGCTTCATCGAGCTTCAGATATTTAAGAATTTGCTGGAGGCAAAAACGTATTCAGAGATACTTGTGACAAAGAATAACCGCAAGTTCACTGCTATACGATTGGACGGTCAAAAGCATATAGTAATTGAACCTCTTAACGTGCAATGAATATGATATTAAAACTAAAGAAAGGAACAGGTGTACAAGCCTTCCTGAATAAGGAAATATTCTATGTCGATGTTAAGTCGGTAAAGCTGGACCGTGTGCTGACCAATCTTTTTATCAAGATGTATGCTGACGGTGCTCCGGTATCAATGGCTTTCCGTAAAGAATATACTATTGACATTCTAAAAGAGAACTTGGCGACCTTGGAAAGCCAAGGTGTAATGCATGGCGTAAGCGACAACCCTGATGGCGTGGAAGATTGGCTTCGCAGTTCGTTGTTGGAGTTGGTGAATCGTGGTAATGTAGTAAAAGAGCATGTATCAACACTAAAGCCTCTGCATTTGCTAAGTTTCCGTGTTCAGAACAGCAAATTTTGTCGTGACTATCGTGCGTCAGACCAACTTTATCTGATGCTGCGAAGCAATCCGGAAGTAATGCATGGATTGGTGCGCTACCTTAGTAAGGGCTGGGATAAGCAGACAGGAGAAATCGTTTCAAGTGAGGATTTGGATGTAGATACTACAGGTATTCTGTATATCACCAAACCATTGCGTGAACGTAAGACATTAAATAAGGTGGCAGAAGCCATTCCGCAGCCGTTCCTCCGTGAACAGGCAACCTTGTTTAATGACGATATTCGTCGGTTGCTTCTCTATAAAGACAAGCTTCCTAGAGCTGTATTCATTGACTATCTGAGAATACTTTGCGGTTTCCATTTGGCTTTATATGCAATGAAACTGATTTACCTGCTACCAAAAATGGTGGATGCTGGTTCACGTCAAGTGGAAGACGATTGGTCGATGCTCGTAGATGTGACTGATGACTTAGATAGCATTGTTTCTGCATATGCTTGTAAAGATGTGGAAAGAATGCAAAATGGCATTGGCAAGTACATTCGTTCTACCTACATGGCCGACATCATTCAAGACAGAAAACCATGCTCTATTGACGAAGCGCTGAGAATACTGAAAGAAGATAATAACAAGTCAGATGGTTTCTATGAATCCGTTTTGAATGGAATCCGGAAGGATCTTCCTAACTCTGATGAGAAAGAGTTTGATAAAGAAGACTTTAGAGAAATGCTTGAACTGTTTCCTGAAGATGACTACTTCGATATGTTGGTTCATGTATTAGAAAAATCAAACTTGGGTAACTATCAGTATCGCTACTTACACGAGTTTCTTGATGCTGTGGCAATGAAGAACTCTTCATCTATGCTTTTGGCTGATAGTCGCTCACGCCGCCATCCACGACGTGGCGCACTCGGCTCGAAGCTCTTAGAAACGTTGGTGCAACTCCTTGTGTTAAAGGAAAAGCCTACTGGCGGTTACGAAACTCGTTCTTTATCGATTGACGAATTAATTAGTGAAATTCGTGACCGGTATGGCTTAATCATCAATGGTGTAAATGAGAAACGTTTTGCCAATGCGGATGTGGAAATGAATGAAGCATTCCGTACTAATGTAGAAGCTTTTAAGGATAAACTTCGTCAGATTGGTTTCTACACCGATATGAGTGACGCTTGCATCCTGCAGAAGATTCGCCCACGCTATAAAATGTAAACGATGGAAGAAATAAGAACTCTATATTACGAGCGTTTCATACAACATGTTGTTGAAACGTATGCACCAAAGTTGAAGCAAGTTCGTCCGGGGCATTGTATGAAGATTACAGGCCTCGCGCTGAAAGAACTTCGTGTTCTGCTTCCTTTGTTGCGCCCCATCAATAAGGATTTGTCGGTGTTCATTCTCTCTGAAGAAGAAAAGGGAGAGGAGTTTATCCATGCAACCAAGCTTATTGAATTGAGAAATGACCCCACAAGGGCTGTGCTCATCTTGGTACCGACCAATAGCAGAACGTCAGCAGAAGACTCTTATGGTGACGCTACGTTCCAAAATTTGTCAGCATCAGACCTACAGGACTCCTTCATTCGCAAGCTGATTGACGAGATTCCTGAGGAAAAGAAATATAGCTGGGCACAGATATTTGAACTGCTTAGAGACGAGGTTCATGCCTACAAGAATGATGTCATCTCGTATATACTTTATTTGGAGCTAAACCAGTTCTCAGATGAAGCATGGGGTAATGGCTTATTTGTGTTTGGCATGTGGCCTGACATGGCACTTCTCAAGGATGAGAATGCTGTGCGCAGACGTTTCATGCTGAACAAAGAAAAGACTTCAGTTATTATCTCTGATTTTTCTTTGACCGCTGCTGATCGCATTTCTTCTCTTCCTATCGAGAGAGGAACTATTCAACGTGCACTTATGAGCTTCCTTACCTCTGATGATTCTGTAGAAGACGCAAATTCTTTGTTTGAATCTATTCTGCGCAATCATCCAGAGTTCAACTATGCCAATATTCCATGGCTTGAAACTGGATCTTCTGGTCCAGTGAAGGTGATGGTTGACTTGAACACGGGTAAGGATTCAAAGAAAGAATTGGTTAGAGACGATGAAGGCAATTTTGTATTAAACATCATTACTGAGAAGAAGTCGAAGGTATCTTTTACCATTACTACTGACCCTGCACCAAAGGACAATCCTGCGATTGTTTCTTTTGAAATAGCACTGGTTGACATCAGCGATTTTTCAGAGGTTGGTGTTATAAAGAAAGCCAAAGTTGGCACGAACAAACGTGCGTCACGTAAGATGTCTGTGAACATCGCAGATGGCATGTTTGATGAAGGTGATTACTTGCTGCGTGTTCGTGCGCTTGATGAGAACGGCATTGTACTCGAACAGAAGAAAGAATTCAAAGAAGACCTGGTACAAGCTGCTTGGGAGGAGGCAAAGGAAAAGAACCCGAACCTCCAAATGGAACAATATCGTTTGGAACACCACGTGGCATATTGCAACGAATCTGCAGTATTCACCATTGTAAACGATGGTGATGTGCTCGAAGGTCAAATTGATAAGCGAGCTAAGGTAAATAGCTTTACACAAGCTATTATTCTTTATCGTTCAGCCCATTTAGCAAAGAATGAGAATTTGGATATTCCTACAGATGGTGTTGACCGTAATTTGTGGGTGGATGGCAACTTGAACAACACTTATCACTTTGATTTTGGCGCTGCTTATGCCTATCAAATACAGCTGTCGAAGAAGTTAATTCAGTTGGAATCTACTTTCTTGAAGAATGCCAATGAGTTTGGTCATGTCGAGGCACTGTTAGGCGGAAATCCAACAGATGCTTACTTGATGAATCCGAACGATACGGCTATTCGTGAACCGCTGTTTGTGCCTGCCTCAGATGTCAATATTCCCAATGAATTAATTGCTTTAAGAGAAGACCTCTTTGCTATCATTCGAGAATCGGCAGAAGACGAAAGTGGCTTAACAAGCACTTTGGACTTCACAACTAATTTGGGCCTGATTAAAGCCTATCTTTCTGAGTACAATACTTGGCTCAGAGAGGAATTAGATAAGGATTTAAATACAGACGATGTGGTTAAGCTGCAGAACATTGATACGGTTCTATTATCCGTAGAAATGCCTGACGGCAGCAAAAACCAAATTAAGTTGGTAAGCCCTTTACATCCATTGCGTTTAGCTTGGATGGTGAATCTGTACGAACTTTATCAAGATTGGGAAGACCGTACTATTGAAGTACCTAAGTACAGAAAGGCTTGGTATCGTAAACTGGATAAGCTTTTCCAAGGGCAAATTCCAATGAACGTGGCTCCGATAGTGCTTAGTGATGACCCTCTAAAGGAAGCATATCAGTACATTGGTGAACTTACTTTTGGTTGGGGTGCTTATGCACAACCTACGCAGTCGGAGGAGGCATTCTCTTCAGGCAGTCGCCAGTTGAAATCATACGTTTCGATGTTGCTGAATGTAGCAAGAGAAAAGCGTATTGATAGCGATGTGAACTTAGATTTGGTGGTACGCCATCTTTTCAATTACAGCGTTTCTCATCCTTATACTGATAAGTTGGTTATCAACCTGTTTAATGCAGGTGATGCGGCTACGTTCGCAGAGGCGTTGGTTAGACTGGAGAAGATTGGTATCGGTCATGAATTGACTTATGAAATCAGACTGTTTACTGATGAAAATATGCTGCAATCCGGTGAAGCATTCAAGGATTTGCTCGACCCAGAATCTGCAGTTGCAAACGATGCGGAAGTTTTCTCACAAGCTTCTGCTAATCGCTTGTTCCCTAAACTTCGCTTCTCCTTGAATAAGACGAGCGATTTTATCAACAAGCATGATAACTATCAGGCTCATCTTTCTTTCTTGGTGAATCCATTTGTGGTAAACACGGAGCCTGCTCGTCCAAGTGAACTAAGCCGTTCTTTCTTCTTGAATGGCACTATCTGCAGAGATATTGTAGAAGCAAAACCTGTGGGTAAAACCTTTGTATGGAATAGATACTATTCTAATAAGAGCTTGCCTAATCCTGTTTCAGAATCTGCCAACCTTGAAGTTAGCTTATTTGCTCGCTTGCAGGAAGTGATTGGTAAGATGTTGTCTTCAACCATTGAAGAGTCTGTGCCAGCCACGACGTTGCGATTGAAGGAGAATGACATGATGCTCTTGTCATTCATTCATGATAGCAGTGACTGGGTAGTTACGTTTGACAAAAATATGGGACCAGAGTTCTATGACCTTCCATGTCTTGGCGATTCGGATGTTCCATATCTGTTGGATTATGTGCCTAATGACGAGGCTACAGGTATCTCATCTTACTTGACGACGAAACCGACGAGTGAAATCGCAGCATTGATGGTTCCTCTGTTCAAGCAGTATGGCATCAATATTGAGGATAAGAAGAATTTCAAGCAGATTCTTGAGGATGTTCGTTCAGTTAGTAGTTCACTCATCATGCAGGTGAATACTACGTCGAGAAAAGGCTTTGAGGTGATTGGTACCACGTTAACGAAGCGTTTCTTGGAGAAGAAGGGCATCACAACAGAATCCTTCATGATTCCTATTGACCTTCATAAGGAACTCTTTGTCGATTTGGATAGCGATAAGCAGGAACGAGCCGATAACTTGGTGGTTAAGATCGATACCAACCGCAAGGAAATCCTTTTCAATGTGGTTGAGATTAAATGCAGAAATGCTTATTACCAAGCAGACGAACTTCACCAAAAAATTGTAAATCAGATTGAGAATACCATCTTCGCCCTGCGTTCTCACTTTGAGATAGCAGTGGATGACAATGATAGACTTGATCGAGAGCTAAAAGTGCTTGAGTTGAAGTCTCTCTTGGAGTTTTATATTAACCGTTCACTGAGATATGGGCAACTCAACCCGGACAAGGCTCATGAGTACAAGGTGTTCTTGAGTAAGCTCTCCGAAGGCTATACTATTCGATTTAAGCGTCTTGGTGTAATCTTCGACTTTATGCAGGCTGAGCGCCAAAAGAAGGATTTCTATGGTGATGCGGTGATTTATACGATGGGCAATCCTGTTATCGAGCAAATTCTTGATGAGAATAGTAACTTGAAAACACAGGTGTTGGAAGCTCAGGATAATGAGTTCGTGAACTTTTTTGAACCTACTTTCGTTCCTGCAGAACAAACTAGCCCAGCTCAAGAACCGCCAGTTAAGCCTGTAATAGTTGTTACTCCGACTGATAATTCAGACTATGAAGTTATTGTGCCTAAAAAGGTGAAAAACACTCCAACTGAATCAGCAGAATCGGAGGAAAAGAATCATAATGATTCTGTAGTCTTCGATAAGCCCAATGAGGAAGTAGAGCAACCTCAAACGGCTCCTGCAGTTACTCCAGAAGTGGATGAGCAGCCTTCAAAAATGGAACCGACTAAGGAAGAAAAGCCGGAAGAAGATGTGCCTGTGATAGATACTCCTGCAGAAGATATACCGTCACACCCATCTCATGACGAAGAAGTCGTCATTCATGAGTCTGATCCAAACTACATAGAACCTGTAGTGGATGTTATCATTGGTAAGAATGGCGAATCTCCCCAATTTGGGGTACTGGGCAAGATGGTATCAAATGGCCGTGTTATTGGTATGGACCTCAATGAGTGTAATACCATCAGCCTTTTTGGCGTTCAAGGCGCAGGAAAGAGCTATACGATTGGTTCGGTAACAGAAATGGTACTTAAACAGTTCTCCAACGTAAACAAGTTGCCAGCATCCATGGCAGGTGTGATATTCCATTTCAGTGAAAGTATGGATTATGCGCCTGAGTTCACATCAATGGTCTATCCTAATGATGAAGCAGGGCAGCTGGCTAAGCTGAAAGCTGAATACGGTGCTGAGCCAAATTCTGTAAAAGATGTGGTACTTCTTGCTCCTGAAGCTCAGGTCGAATTGCGCAAAGCTCAATATCCTGATTTGGAAGTTCATTCAATTGGCTTTGATTCAGGCGAATTATCGGTTCGTGACTGGTTATTCCTCTTAGCTGCAATGGGTAATGATTCTGCTTATATCAAAGAACTGAAACAGATTATGAAGGCTTGTCGTCACAATATGTCGCTGGCCAACATACGTTTTGGCGTTGCTAATAGTGACCACCTCTCTACTTCTCAAAGAGCATTGGCCAATACCAAATTGGATTTTGCAGAGGAGTATATTACTGATGGTTGTAAGCTGCAGCAGTACCTTCACCCGGGTAGACTTATCATCGTTGACTTGCGTGATGAGTTTATCGAAAAAGAAGAAGCATTAGGCCTATTTGTTGTCATGCTCAATATATTCTCAAGTGTGATGACTGTGGATGGTAAGGCATTCAACAAGTTTATCGTATTTGATGAAGCTCATAAATATATGAACAACAAGGAATTAGTAGATTCTATCACTACGGCAATTCGTGAAATGCGTCATAAGGGCGTTTCAATCATGATTGCCAGTCAGGATCCAATGAGTTTGCCTACTGAAATCATCGAACTTAGTTCGATGGTAGTGATGCACCGCTTTAGTTCACCCGCATGGGTGAAGCATGTCCAAAAGGCGATAACACCCCTTCAAACGCTAACAGCTACAGAAATGGCAGCATTGGGTTCAGGTGAAGCCTACCTATGGGCTAACAAAGCGACTGATAAAGCGATTACTCAGCGTCCGATAAAGATTAGCATTCGTCCTCGTGTCACCAAACACGGTGGAGATACTATACAAGCTGTAAAATAAGAATGAACATAATAAAATATTCAAATAGAGGAAGTAGAACAGTGAACCAGGATTATGTAATCCACCGTTCACTGTCTGCAGACTCTGCAATATTTGTATTAGCTGACGGTATGGGGGGCTACTCACATGGTGAGATAGCCTCTCAAACTGTGGCTGAAAGTATTGTGGAGTATGTGGAGAAGAATACCACCAATTATATGCCTGAGAATCTTTTGAGGGAATCAATAGTGTTTGCTAATGATGCCCTTATGATTAAACGGATGGAAATTAGTGGTAAAAGAATGGGAACTGTCATTGCGGTGCTATTGATTAAAGGTGCCTATGCATATATTACATGGCTTGGTGATAGTAGAGTGTATAAATTTAGCAAGAGCAAAATGGAATTCTGCACAATAGACCATTCTATTGTCCAGCAACTCTCAAACAAAATGGCCATTACTTCTTCTATTTATGAGAAGTATGCGGCGATTGTAACCCGTGCCATCATGGGTGATGAAATCAAGGAAGAGATTCCTATTGAAGTCCTATCTGTTGCGAAAGGAGATACGTTTCTTTTATGTTCTGATGGATTTTATAAGCAGCTCCCTGTTGAAGAATACGCAGTTTCATGTGACAAGATAAATCTGAAGTGTTTGGATGATATGGCTCCCGACATGGATGATAATTATTCATTCATAAAAGTAACGGTATAATGATATTAAGCAATATAGTAATTGGCGACCTCAAAGAAAAGTCTGGCTTGCTCTTTGATCAGGCAAAGGATTTTGATATGCTGGCCAAGTTGATATTGGACGTAACGCAGCGTTCCATCGGTGTAACTACTCTCAAACGATTAATGGGTTATATTGATGACGACCATCGTACCAACTCTTATACACTTAATACCATAGCCTTATACTTGGGTTTCTCGACATGGGATGATTACCTTTTGGCTCGTTCCGTAGATAGTATTTGGGGATTCCAAGATTCAGCAGTGTACGTCCAAGAATTAGATTTGGACTCCGAGGTGCTTGTAAAGTACATGGATCGAGCTGTCAGATTTAAAGTAGTCGAGCATGAAGAGAAAAAGGCATTGCTGGTAATTAAAGCTGCAAACAGCAGCCTTAAACCCAATGACATCCTCCATATTTATAAGATTGAGAAAGGTGAAAGACTGGAGGCTGAAAAAGTTTTTCGAGGTGACTTGATTGGCAATTATAAAACCAGTAGTAAATTGACAACCGTTGTGCTAATTTAATTGGCTTATGATACAAATAATCAATAAAGTTTCTTTTACGCTTCTAATGACTTAATTGGTTGTTTTTTGAGCTCATTGGACGGAAATGACGGGAGAGGAATTGCACGGAGCAAACAGTCATCAATGGGCATAAAACAAAATAGTTGGAAAGTTCGGTAAGGACTCTCCAACTATTCTGCTGTTTATTCTAAGATCAAGATACGAGCATCTATCGCATCTTATCTCCTATATGTGTTCGCTGGAAAGTATTTATGAAATTTGCAGACGTTTCAATGCTCCAAACATGAAGAACATACGACCGAACTCCGAAGCATTTGTTGCCTCGAATTGTCGTTTGGGATAATATGCCTATTCTATTTTGCAGCATGGTAAATTTTCAAAAGTGGCGCAAATGTACAGGATAATTTCGCAATACTTCAAATATTTTTTATTGAATTCTTCAAATTACACTATAACAATCGCTGTGAGACTTAAGAGGATGTTCAATAGGCTATTATTCGAATACTTCGCAATAATGTTGGGAATATTTATCAAATGTATTATATGAAATCTCATTGGTGATGATTTCTGCTGTTATATTCAAATACTCCAATCGTTTGATTGTCAGGATCTATTTTGGCTGAAAAAACAATTCAGTTCTATTCAAATATTATCTGTAATTTGGATAAGTTTTAGTGGTATCGATGAAATTTGTCTATTTACCATCGTTAAATTGCACGAGGGACAGAATTTTGTTCCTTGTATCCGTTCAGGGAACAAACGGGGGACAAAAATGCTGAAAAATAAGCAAACACGAGAAAATATGACTCCTAAAATAGCTTATTTTTTCCTCTATTTAAGTGCTATTTTATCAGTGTTTTACACCCGTGTAAATGGCAACTAATTGTAAATAAATAAGTTGAGTTACTTGTCGATGCAGGAACGAAACGTAAATCGCTAATTATTTGCTTGTTATGTTGTTGTGCGTATCAATTGCCGGCGTTGTTGTAAATACGCGGCAAATTATTTTTCGACGGATTTTCGGATGAAATTATTTTCGCGGCAGGATGTAATGTCGCTATTTTAGTTGTCCGATTCTTTCTGCGATAAGCGCTTTGTATTTGCCTTTCATTTCTTCGGGCAGAAACGAAACGTCAATCCACTCGCCCCATTTCGGAATGGCTTTGATGAACTTCTTGAATAGGTTGTCGATCACTTTTTCGTCCATACCCGAGGCCGTCATTGCCTGCACGAAATCATTGCGGCGGAGTTTGCGTTTGCGGCCGTTCAGTGTCAGGGCCAATTCCTCGGTGTCTTCGGGTAAAACGAGCGCTGTCGATAGCAGGTCATAAGCCGGTGTCAGTCCATAAACACCCTGATTCCGGCTATACAGCGAAAAGTTTTTGAGGTGCATGTCGGCATTGCCCGTGAGCCAAGAGAACAACACTTGCTCCCAGAAATTGACGGCATCCAGTTTCGGGGCGGAAGAATAGCGCAGAATTGTTTTGGCAATCTGCTCGTAGGAACCTTTGTATTTGTGTTCGGTCAATCGTTCGGAGAGCTGGCAGAGGTCTTCCATCGGATATTTTTCGCCGTGCGCTCCTCGGTCGATGCGGCGTGTGATGTAGCACAACTCTCCGTCGGCAAAGCGGGCGAGCGAGTGGGGGACGACCTGCATCTTCGTGGCTTCGGCCATGTGCATGGTCAAATCTTCCAGTTCCGGCAAATGCGGATAATGTTCGGTCTGCGGTTTGAGGATATAGCGGCCCCAGAGGCCGACGATTGTGAAGCGTTCCGGGGAGCCTTTGCCCGCTTTGGCAATATCGAGCGACAACTTCGCCTGCACTCCGGTCAGCGTCGTTTGGCTGCGGATTACCTCGCGGGCAAGTTCCGCGATATTGGCGCGCGTGTAGGGGAGCAAAGGTACTTGGGGAGTGCCGAAAATCTTCTTGGAGCAGGATTTGTGGAAATCCCGCTCGCCGTCGGTCAATTCTTTGTAGCAATATAAACAACGCTCCATGTTACTCCTCCTTTGATTCGATTGGTACGACACCGACTGCACCGATGCAGTCTTTGCAGCAGGCCAAAAGCAGCGACATCCGATCGCGGTTGTCGATTTTCCAACTCTTTTCGGCAATGTCGAGCAGCCACCCTTCGGGAATCAATCCGTCAAAGAACGGGAACAGCACCTTGTCGCGATAGACTTGCTCCGTAAGCGGCAGCGTGAAACTGACCGCTTCGGTATCGGGCAGGCGGAGATAGTCGGCATCGTAGCGGAACGTGTAACCGGTTTCATCCTCGGTCAAAAGCCCCGCCTTGCGGTTGTAGAGATAGATGGCAGCCTGTTTCATCGGTCATCCGTTTTTGTCATCGGTACCACTCCGATCTCGGCCCCGAACAGGTTGAGAATCTGATTGACTTTGTCCAGCCGCAAAGTCGGTTTCCCTTGCTCCAGTTCGCGCACGAACCGCAGTCCCACACCCGATTTCTCGGACAGCTCGACCTGTGTCAGCCGATGCTGCTTGCGCATAGCCTTCACGTATTTCGATAATGTCGTCTGCATATTATACCTCTTTGGGGCAAAAATAGTGAAATAATTTGTATTTATACCTTTTAGGGTGTAGTTGTTTCTGGATATTGTAATATAATCCCGATAGGGTATTCTTTTATATGCTAATAAGGTGTGCTGATTTGCAAGGTTGTGTTATCTAATTGCTGTTCGAACTTTTTGATGTTATTGCGTGCAATATCTAACAAACCGACAAGCTCTTTAGTTGCACCAATGCCTGTTTTTACGGATGCGATGTCGCAATAACCTATTTCAGCATTGAATTTATCCATTAAAAATTGTTCGATAGGGCTTATTTCACGTTGTTCTTCGTGCAGCTCTTTTTGTAACTCTTCTATTTGGTCGTTATAATATTTGCGAATATCTGAAATCTTGATCGCGTCTTTGAGCTTCGTACCAAGCAGCAAACTTTTTGCAATCCCTTTTACAATATCGCTTTTAATCAAGTCGGTAGCTGCGGCAGTAGCGTCTTCTGTCGACAATTCGGTTAATTTCTTACAAGAAGGCATGTCCTTTATCCGGATTGAATTTTGGGCAATATTCCGAAGTCGCATCAGCATATCGAATATTTGAATAGTGACTGCTTGTGTGATGTTGATGTCATCTGTATGCAAGAATGCCTCTACAAATCGTTTACAGCGAGCGGCCCCTTGCATTTCTGTGGCAAAACATATTTTGAGCATACTGATCGTTTCTCGACAATAGGCCTTGAATATGGCAATAGATTGCACGTTGTTGGCGGCATTCTTTAAATTGTATTTTTTGCAGAGATGTTCGATTTGGGCAACGGCGTTTTCCTTACCTTTGATAACGAATATTCCTCGCGGGGTCATATCGATCTGATTTATTTATTATTGGCTTGTTGCGCGCAACGTTTTTTAATTCCTAATTTAGGATAGAGTTCTATTATCGATTCTCTGAGATACGCGTAAGATTGCGGTGCACAAATCTGATCTTTCAAATCGGTTAGCGGTTTCGGAGACAATAACTTGTGCACGGCTTTGATTTTAATCGCATAGGAATCTTGATAATTCGCAAAATAGTGCATAAAGAAATCTTCGGATATTCCTGCATGATTTTTTGTCCTTTTCCAAACTTCTTTCGGGGTTCCTTTGATGACCGAATCGATTTCAATAAAGGCAACAATCATTTTGATTGGAGCCGTTGCATATACGACAATGTATCGTATATCCGTAGGAATACGCTTGCGATATTCGTATCGCTTCTCCCCAGATAGTATTTTTTCAATATGACTTGGGTGAATGGATAATATGATTGTGTCAGTTCTCATGTATCAATGTTGAATATTTTTTGTTGCTAAGCTGTCGTATGCTTTGTATGTTCCCTTTAATTTCGGCTTTGGCAATCTGTTGACGGGATATTTCTTTATCGAGAGCTTTATACCGGAATAGGATGACTAAAGTCCTTTTCTTCAAAATATTTTGTATGTCCGAATATTTATATACTGTCCTCTTGGCGATTGCAGGAAATACCTCGTCGATGTTTTCTGAAAACAGAACATCTTCGACGATTCCCATACATTGTATGGATTTTCGGTCTTTGCTTCGGTAAAATAGGATAATATCCCCTTTACGAATCGTTTTGATTTTGGAATGGCACAAATACGCTTTTTTGATCGTGTTGCCTTGACAAGAATACAACGATTGATCTTTTTCGAATAAAGAACCTTTCATGTTGCTGAAGTCCGGAAATAGGTCTTCGTGAAATTGCGGTTGAATGGGAATGATGAATTTCTGAACGGATTCATTATCCTTGAAGTAAGGATAATATTTTATCAGAGATTCCAGACTGTTGCAACCGTCATCCATTAGTTTCATCGGCTTGATATAAACGTCGTCTTGTTTATATTTTCCAAGAACGGAAAAGCCATAGTCGGTGCATAAGCCGACAAGCGTTTTCTGCTCTTTTCCGAACGTATACAGATAGACCTAATCCAAATCGTTCTTTACGCAGTAATCGAATGCGATATATAAAAGACGCTCGCCCAGCTTCTTCCCTCGAGCCTTTGTGTCGACCTTAAACGTACAAAGTTTCAGAATGCGACCGGGAGTAATATCTCCATTGTCAGTCAGTCGTGCATCCTGCTCGTGTTTGTAGATGCAGATTGCTACGATGTTGCCGTTCCCGTCTTCGATGCACCAGCATTTCCGTTTGTCTTCTGCGCATTTCTGAAACCACTTGTCAAAATCGTCGTATGATTGCCGTAAAGATTCGAAGAATGGTTGATTTTTGTTTATTTCATACAAAAAACGTTCTTTAACTCCGGTGTAATCAAATACAAATGGTTCTGTCGTATATCGCTGGAGTAGAAGTAAACATTGTCCCAACCGATATATTTTATCCTGCAATCCGATTTTCGCGGCCTTCCGGTGAATGCCTTCGTCGTTTGTGACAAGAAGGTGTACTGCGCCTCGATATAAAGCAAATAAAACGTTATTATCTACTTTGTCGTTATCGTTGGATTGTAACAAACCGAGTTCATTGCACTCTTGATCGGAAAGAATCGGTGGATTCTCTATCTGTGAGTATTGCTTTAACCGAGATAATACGATCGTTCGTCTTTCTTGATCTTTATCTCGTTTAATATCCTCAAACTGCATCGGATGAATATACAGACAATGATGCTGCTCTGCGGAAAGCTTCCGTAGTTCAGCAAAGGACGAATCGAGTGTTTTACTCGTATCTTCCAGAGGAATGAGAATATTTGTGTCTAATAGTATATTCATCATATTTTGACCGATTTAGCCCCAAATTTGATTTAAGATGGATGCTATATTATTATCCCTCACACTTATAAAATCTACAGGGTTTATGTTCTGGGGGACATCCCGCATCTCTGGTATATATTGATTTTTATATAAAAATGAAATTTTGTCGCTAATATTAGATATTGCGTTATACTCATCTATTTTATCACGATTAATTAAACAGAAATTTGCGGCAGAATTAACATATGAAGCAGATAATTGCTCATCTGTTGTATTTAGATCATCAATCTTAAAGATAGGATAAAGTATAAACGAAGAATGTTTTCGAGACCTTAATAAGTCGCTAAATCTGGTAAGTTCATTTTTATCCTCCATATGATACTTTATTCTTGCGAAAAGATAATGGAAATAACCATTATTATTCATAGTACGCATAGGTATATATATTCCCAGGTTACTACTTGATAGCAATTTCTGAATTTCAGAATCAAGAATATTTGCCAAAGAAGATTCATTCGTATTTCTGATTTGTTTTACTAGTTCGTAAATTCCTATGCGAATAGAACTTTGTGTAATATTCTTGTTTTGCAGAGTGCGAATATTTGCATAACGATCAATGAATCTCGCTATTATTGATATTTTTGAATCAATTATACTTTCGTCGTCAATTTTAGTTATTGAGGATAAGAACAATGGATACGATAATGAATCAGCAATAGAGTAAATACTATTTAAATATAATTCCGGGCATATCGTGTTTGTATATTTATTTTTATAAATTCGAAGGTATAATGATGAATAGAAGTCAAAATCAGACTTAATAAAGAAATAGTAGTCTAATGCTTTTGTTAATTGAATTTTTGACGTATTATTTTTAAACCATGAATGGAATTGCGTTCCAATTAATTCAAAATCTTCATTCTCGGACCCTGTTTTTCTAGAACGCTGCGTATCTGCATATTTTGCTCGCAACCATGCTCTGAAGAAATCCATATCTACATTTTCTGTAGATGTTATGGTTCTCATTTTGTTGATTCTCTCAGTCCAAAATTTATTTGCTTCTTCGGCCTTTTCTTCATTTTCGGATGAATTTTCAACAATTTTAGATAATAAATAACCTTTGAGAATTTCTGTTGGATTAAGACTAAGCCCTCTGTCATTCATGGTCTCAAATATAGAATATGCGTTATCCATACTATAGGCACGCACCTCTACTAGCACAACTTTTTCCAGTAACCATTCAATAAATAAAGGTAGTCTTTGTACATCGTTTAACTCTGTAGGGAACAGAGTTGCGATATCATTATATCGGTCTAATATATTTTGTATTGATTCAGACTGCATATCGATGTTATCAGTTGATATGTCAATGCCTGTGATTAGTTTGTTAATTACTTCATTCCTCGTTTCGACATTTATTACAAGGGTTTTCTTTCCACCCTTTTTTACATATAAATAAGATTCTATTTCTTTGGTAAGATCATCAATTAAGTCTAATCTTTTTTGAAGATGATTCAAGTAAATCAATAGTAATGTTAGTGATGTTAAACGCTGTTGACCATCGATTATGGATAAATCACCTTTTTCGTCAACACATAGGACGATAGGCCCCATGTAATAACAATCGTACGAATTGTAATCATCGATGGTATCTCCTTCATGATATGATTTTGCAAAACTTGAAGCAAGATCGCTGATCAATGCTTCAATTTGAGGTCTTTGCCAGCGATATTCTCGTTGAAATACATCGATTTTATACCGCTGTCCATTTAAAACCTCAGCAAGCTTTTTGTCTTTTGCATCTATTTTATTGGCGATATGTCCCATATTACTCAAGTTCTTTAATTAACATTCTTTGGATATAAAAAGCCTGTTCGTATATACCAAGATTGGCATTGGTCGGTTCTAGTTCCCCATGAAAAAGTTTGCATCTCAATTCGTATAATATTTGGATGATAGCTTTGCTTACATCTTCTATATTATCTCTGAAATACAGTTTTTCTTCTTTAATAACAATACTATTATTTGGCTGTTTTATCTTCCCTCCTCGTGGAATTTTTAAATCAGCAACAATACTTATTTTCTTATTAGGATCTATTTCTTTTAAACAATTCTCGACCCCCTTTTTTATTTCATCACTACTGATTATTTTATAACTAACATTAGTTAATAATTCGGATAAAGAACATTTAAATATTTCGATTGAATGTATTGTTTTTAACGATTTGTTTTCAATTACTTCAAATTTCCATCGTGGAGTGGTTTTAGGTTTGGTTTTATCATATTCCCCCTTAAAAGTATATCTTTTATAAGGCAAAGAAACTGTTTGATTAATATTATCCTCTATACAAATCTGGAAGAAAGATATTTTATCTATATAATTGGGGATAGGGTGATTTTCCAATTCGCAATGTAGTCGCCACAACAACTCTTTAAACAATACAGAATCTTCATCAGTCCCTCGTAATAAGCTTATTATTTTATTTTTATATAAATTAACCTCTTTGCCGATATATCTAATAATACTTTTGTCATTAGTTCGTTTTGCATCTTCATCATAAAAGTTGTGCATATACCAAGCATTATATGGAATCCATGATTTAATAAACATAGTATAAAAATCCGGCTGGGATTTTTCTATCCATTTACTAATATGAGTGTTTATCGACATAATTTATATTCTAATAGTTTTAATGCTTCATTTTCACCTTGTTCGATGGCTGTTTCTACTGCAGTTTTGGCAAGTTTCAATAAATGTTTACTTTTACTACGTAATACTGTGCTTTGCCGGATGATATCTGCAATTTTATTTTGAATATCCTTGTTTATTACAGGCAGATTTATAGCTATAAATTCATCTTTATTCATTGCTGTTAATATTGTTCCAGTACAAGCGCGTTTTAATAGTGCCTGAATCGCTGAGGATTTAAACAATACCAATGACGTTTCTGAATTTATTATTCGTGGGGATAAAACATAAAAACCTGTAGAGCATAATGCGCCATCGTATTCTTCTGTTATAATCGCACAGCTTTGCAAAGAACCTTCAATCGAAGAAATGATAATATCCCCGGTATGAACGATACATCTTGCCCGGCTCGGAAGATTTGAACCGTATTCGTAAGTACATCCTGATATTTCGCCATTTACTCCGATGTCTGATAGTTCAATGTATTTGTATCGGGCATTGTCACTGGGAAGGAAATTTTTATCACGAAGAATATATAGGTTTCCGATTTTGTCATGCCCATATGGATATTGGGAAATCGCTCCGATTATTTCATCGTATTTAGGTTGATAATATTCTGCATCCAACCGTCCGCTATTCACAAAGTCGGAAAACCGTTTTTGTGATACATTCACATCCGCGACTGATATCGCATTAATTCCTAATTTGTTATGCAATATTAATTCTGCTTCTGAATAGGTCCTTTGCGATAAAACTCTTAAAGAATTTGCTTGCGTAAAGTATTCTTGAATCTTTCGCTGTAAATCAATATTGAGAATCGGAATTTCAATTTCTTTGACTTCTTCCGGATTTACATTGGTTTGATTAATTGATTGCCTTGCTCTGCGTTTTACATCCCATTCTCCATATTTGCAATTCAAATAGGCGCACAGATATTCCGGTAATATGCTGTCTTTAGGATTCAACCTTACCAGATAAGAAGCAAACGTCCGCTGTATATCATCATTTTGATAGTATATGCCCGTTCGACCGACCCATTCAAAGGAATTGGTTCGATTAAATAGCACATCCCTATCTTTTAATGCGAATCTGTCGTATTCGGCTTGTGTAATATCAGCACATTTATCGACATCAAGATCGCATAACATATCATGAATCTCGTTCATGCGGTAAATAGGATATCCAACAGAATCCGTATTCATCTCGATAGATATACCGTATTGCGACGAAATAAGGTGTTCGCCGATTTTAGAATAAATAAGATCTGGATTTTTCTTTGGCTCTTTTGTGTAAAAAGAACTATCTATTCGAAAATCCTTATTACTTAATACTTCATAGAGCTTTTTTTCTTTTATCTCCAGCCCCTCCAATAAAGCCTCGTATTTTACTTTATCAAAGGGGCATCCGCGAAAAAAGATAGCTGTTCTTTCTTGGCGAATTCGACAAACGCCTCGGCAATGCCGTCGGGGGTAATCTTCTCTATTTCATTGCACTTTTTCTCTTCGTTCCAGTTATAATTTACGGTTGCGAGCAGATCGTGATATACGATGGGGTGGCCATATTTGTCGCAAAGTGCGAGTTTCGGATCGGTCGTCGTACCGCTTTTATCCGATTTCCAATAGAGTTTATCGCCACTGTTATTTTTACCCTCTTTCTTCTGGGTTGCGAAAAAGATGTTATAATCATCGACTTTCGGGCACAGGACGTCGTCCCATTTCTGAACGAACAATACGCTTGTCTTGGTGCCGGTATGCGGTTTGAAGGTGTTACCGTGCAGTCCCACGATGGCAAGGATACGACACCGTTCGGCAATATATTCGCGAATGACCTTATCGCTGCTGTTATTGAATCTGCCTTGCGGCAATACGATTGCCATACGCCCGCCCGGCTTCAAGAAGTTAAGGTTGCGTTCTATGAAAAGAATATCGCGGCTGACACTTTTTTGCGCCTTGCCATTTTTCATCCCCAAATCGTAACGACTTAAAATTTGCCCCTCTTTAATCTCACCGGCAAACGGCGGATTGGCCATCAGAATGGCAAAATTGAACTGTCCGAAATCGTTGCCGGCACGTAACTGTTTCAACTTTTTGAAGCCTTCATTGTAGGTATCTACCCATGTTTCTTCCTTTGTAACCGTATTCCAGCGAGCCCAATCGAGCGTATTCAGGTGCAGAACATTCGTATGACCATCGCCGGCAATCAAATTTAGGGTTCGAGCGACTCGGACGGCTTTTTCATCGAAGTCGATGGCAAAAACATTATCTTGTACATATTCGATCTCCGCATGACTTTTCGGCGTTGCCGTGAACAGATGATTTACCGGTTTATTTGCTGCTATCTGCATCTGTTTCCATACATGGAATATGGTATGCACGGGGAATCCCGAGCTTCCTGCGGCTGTGTCGATCATCTTCTCATCCACCTGCGGATTGAGCATTTTGACACACATATCGATAACATAGCGAGGTGTGAAATATTGACCTTTTTCACCCTTGCTACTTTTGCTCATCAGATATTCGAAAGCCTCGTCAACTACGTCAAGATTAGAATTGAATAATTTGACTCCTTCGAGCGAGGAAACGCAAATCGACAAGTGAGGAGGTGTCAGCGCGATTTTGGCGTCTTCAGCAAATACGCCCGTCCATTTGCTGCAAGCCTTGCGGAAAAGTTTTTCGATTTTTTCTTTCAGCTGAATATCGCTTTGTCCGGAGTTGCGGAATTCGAGGTTGTAATCTTCATCTGTAGCACCGATTTGTTCATCGTATAATTTGGCAAATATCAATTTGAAAACTTCCTCAAAAACATCAACGCCTGCATTAGCCAAAACCTCATCCTCCATTTCGAGAATCAAATCTTTAAGCGACTTTCCTGTTTTGGTCAACTTGTCATTCTTGACCAAATCGTCCATCGTAAAAGGAGTTTGTAGGATATTCTCCAGTGTTTGGTGTACATTGGGAATATTCGGAATATCTTTAAAGTAATTCGGATTTTGACGTTGATAATAGGCTATCGTCGTTCCGTTTGTCCACACGGCCATACTTGCACCTGTCGCATGGGTGTAAGATTTCAGCTGTTCGCGGCCATCTTTGGCTTTCGGCTTTTTTAACTCAACGATGATGTAGGCGACGTCGGCATCTTCGTTATCCCGGATCACGATATCTGCACGTTTGGCTTCTCGACCGAAATAAATCGGATATTCAAAAGCTAATCGATTTTTAGGATAACCGTAATCGTTTATCAGTTTGGCGGTATATAGTTGTCGTACTATCTCTTCCGGGGTCAGCTTGATCTCTTTGTTGCGGATAAGACATAATACGGTCGGATAAATTTTACCTTTTTTATCAGTTCGTTCGATTATTCTGTTTTCCAATTCTTCAATAGCATTTTGACTGAAAAGGTCTAAGCTGTATTCGGAACCTTTGAGAATTTCATTAAGTTTCATATGTTTGGGTCTTTTATTTATTGCTGATTAAATCTTTCGGGTCGACTTGGAGAATCCTTGCGATTTCGAACAGCTGTTCGAGGCTG
>ERZ773139.530-NODE-530-length-50216-cov-11.075756_pt1 | contig 50216 bp, 50 predicted proteins | sample MGYA00580854_ERZ773139 | MGnify/ENA primary metagenome ERZ773139 (study PRJEB29015, sample SAMEA2737809) | human gut metagenome | biome: human gut; feature: human-associated habitat; material: faeces | place: China | collected 2012 ...
TACCGAAAGCCTTGCGGTGTTTATGCCGTTCAAGGTACAGGAGGTGCAGGACAAGGGCGGTATTTATTTCGGAGAAAACGCCATCTCTCACAATCTCATTATGTGCAACAAAGCAAATCTTCTCAATCAGTCTGCTTTCCTGCTGGGCGTTCCCGGTTCGGGCAAATCCTTTTCCGCAAAAGAGCTTATCGCTTTTCTGATTCTCAACACCGAGGACGATGTGCTGATCTGCGACCCTGAAAACGAGTTCGGCGCACTGGCGGCGGCTTTGGGCGAGGAAACGGCAACCGTTATTCATATGGCGGCAGGCGGCAAGGATCGCTTGAACGCAATGTATATGGTAGACGGCTACGGCGAGAACAATCCCATTGTGGAGAAATCGCAGTTTATCATGTCCCTTGTAGAGCAGATTGATAAAACAGGCGTTGGCCCGCAGCAGAAATCCATTATCGACCGCTGCACCGCCCTTGTGTATCAGGAGGCAGAGGCAAACGGCACGACCGCTACTCTCTGCAACCTGCGAAACAAACTGTTGGAACAGCCCGAAGAAAAAGCAAAGGAAATCGCCCTGTCGCTGGAACTGTTCACCACGGGTTCGCTGGATATTTTCGGACATGAAAGTACCGTCGATCTCGACAACCGCATTGTTGTCTTTGATATTCACAGCTTGGGTGCGCAGTTAAAGCCCACGGGACTTTTGGTTATTACCGATACCATTCTGAATCGCGTTACCCTCAACTGGAAAAAGGGCAAGCGCACCCATATTTTTATCGACGAATTTCATGTGGTCTTTGAGAACGAGCAAAGCGGTATTTTCTTTAACTCCGCATGGAGGCAGTTCAGAAAGAGAAACGGTTATCCCACGGCCATTACGCAGAATGTGGAATATCTGCTCGATTCCGTACAGGCGAGCACCATGCTTTCCAACTCGGAATTTGTGGTTATGCTCAATCAGGCGTATTCCGACCGTGCCAAGCTCTCGAAGCTGCTCAATATCTCCGACGAGCAGATGAGCTATGTTACCAATGCCGACGCAGGCTGCGGACTTATCAAATACGGCTCGGCGCTTGTACCCTTTATCAACCGCTTTCCAAGAGATACAAAATTATATCAGCTTATGACGACGAAACCCGGCGAGGGTGTTTTCGGCGGGAACACATCAAACTGACAGGAGGACAATCGAATATGAAAAGCAAATATCTGATGATCGGGGCGGCATTTTTTTCCGCCCTTTTCCTTTTCTCCGGCGTTATGCTCTGGCGGCAGTATGCAGACGAAAAGCAGAGCGCCGAAGCCTTTGACAAGATCGCCGCGCTTGTGGAGGCCGAAACGCCGTCCGCCGACGAGCCGCAGGAATCTGAACCTCCGCAGCCTGAACAAACCGCTTTTGAAAAGTACGCTGTGGTGTATGAACAGAACAGCGATTTTGTGGGCTGGATTTCGATAGAGAGGACAAACATCGACTATCCCGTTATGCAGACGATTGACAACCCGAACTACTACCTGAAACACAGCTTTGAAAAGCAGTACAGTGATTACGGCGTGCCCTATGTGCAGGAAAACTGCGACCTCGGTTTATCCGACAACTGCGTAATTTACGGCCACCACATGAACAACGGCAGTATGTTTGCCGATCTCTGCAAGTATGCCGACGAAGATTTTTACAGGCAGCACAAAACAATCCGATTTGATACGCTTTCGGATTTTGGCGAGTATGAAATTGTGGCGGCGTTCAAGACCGCCGCCTATTCCGAGCAAGGGTTCAAGTATTACCACTTTGTCAATGCGGACAGCGCGGAGGATTTCGACGCCTATATCGCAAAATGCAAGGAGCTTGCTTTATACGATACGGGCGTTTCTGCCGAATACGGCGATAAGCTGATTACGCTTTCCACCTGCGAATACAGCCGTCAAAACGGCAGAATGGTCGTTGTTGCAAAACAGGTTATTCCTCCCGCCGTGGAGGTGGACGGCGATGAAACCTAAAAAATATGTTGTTTCGCTTTCTGGCGGCAAGGATTCGACGGCTATGCTTTTGCGGCTATTGGAAGAACAGCGCCCGGTTGATCTGATTATCTTCTGTGATACCGGGCTTGAATTCCCGCAGATGTATGAACACCTGAACCGTTTGGAGGCATATATCGGCAGACCGATTATCCGTCTGAAAGCAGAACACGATTTTGAATACTACTTTTACGATTACACCCCAAAAAGAAAAAATCCTGCTCTTTCAAAATACCGGGGAATGAGTTGGGCAGGCCCCCGCAACCGCTGGTGTACGGGTATTCTCAAAACCCGTGTCATTGACGCTTATCTCCGTGATCTGAAAGAACAGTATGAAATTATGGAGTATGTGGGTATTGCCGCAGACGAAACCCAACGCATAAAAACTGCCTGCTATCCTCTTGTGGAATGGGGAATGTCCGAAAAGGACTGCCTTGATTATTGCTATGCAAGAGGTTTTGATTGGGGCGGTTTATATCGTATTTTCAGCCGTGTTTCCTGCTGGTGCTGCCCGCTCCAAAGTTTAGAAGAACTGCGGAAGCTATATCGGTATTTCCCGGATTTATGGCGGCAACTTGAAGAATGGGACGAAAGCACTTGGAGGACTTTTATCAAAAATTATTCTGTCCGTCAGCTTGCCGCCCGGTTTGTCTTTGAAGCTAAATGGCAGGCCGCAGGCGGCAATATCCGAAGCAAAGCGTTTCACGCTGCTTTACGGAAAGAATTATCCCGGCTCGGATCGGAGGTGACGCTATGCCGGACATCAAAACAAAAAATGTTGTCAAAGGAACAGTAAAAACGATTGATAAATCGGCGGTTGCCGCAGAGCGGATGAAAGATGCCTATATCCGCACAAAGGACAAAGCGGAGCACGGCGTTTATTCTGCAGAGGGTTCAGCCGAAGAATATGCCGCAGACCGTATTTCCGGCTGTGCTGATACCGTCACCCGTGAGGCTGTTCGGCAGTTTGACAAACAAGGCCGCCGTGGGGTTCAATCTACCAAAAACAATATCTCCAAAGCAAAAGAGCATTTTCGGCAGCGGCAGGCTCAAAAATCCATTAAGACGCTGGAGCGTGGCGAAAAAACGATCAAGCAGACGGCAAAATCCACGGGTAAATCTACAATTAAAACGGCAAAGGGTTCAGTTAAGACCGCACAGAAAACGGTTAAGACTGCCGAACAGACCGCCCGAACTGCGATTAAAACGAGTGAACAGGCAGCGAAAGTCGCTCAAAAAACCGCACAGGCTTCGGCTAAAGCGGCAAGGACGGCAGCACAGGCGGCGAAAGCCACCGCCAAAGCGACCGTTGCCACGATAAAGGCGGCAGCCAAAGCCACGGTTGCGGCGGTCAAGGCGATTATAGCCGGAACAAAGGCCTTGATTTCCGCTATCGCCGCCGGCGGTTGGGTTGCCGTTGTGATTATCATTGTGGTATGCCTGATTGCCTTGATTGTCGGCTCGTGTTTCGGTATCTTTTTTTCGGGCGAGGATTCGGGAAGCAGTATGACAATGCAAAGCGTGGTACAGGAAATCAACACCGATTACCAAACGCAGCTTGACACCACCAAAACGAATATCTCCTATGATGTTTTGGAAATGTCCGGCTCCCGTGCCGTCTGGCCGGAGGTTTTGGCTGTTTATGCGGTTAAGACTACTACCGATCCGAATAATCCGCAGGATGTCGCCACTATGGACGCTTCAAAAAAAGCGATTCTAAAAGATATATTCTGGCAGATGAATACCATATCCTCACGAACCGAAACAAAGACCGAGGAAATTATCACCGAAACGGATGACGGTCACGGCAATATTGTTGAAACGAAAACGACGGTCACACGGACTTATCTGTATATATCGGTGGCTCATAAGACCGCCGGAGAAATGGCAGATAAATTCGGATTCAATGCAGATCAGCGCAAGCAGCTTGCGGAACTTCTTGCCGAAGAAAACCGCAGTATGTGGAGCGCGGTTCTTTATGGCATTTACACCGAGGACGGACAAATTGTTTCCGTTGCTCTCTCGCAGATTGGCAATGTGGGCGGTCAGCCGTATTGGAGTTGGTATGGCTTTGACAGCCGTGTGGAATGGTGCGCCTGTTTTGTTTCGTGGGCGGCGAATGAGTGCGGGTATATTGATAGTGGTATTATCCCGAAATTTGCAGGCTGCACAAACGGCGTGCAATGGTTTAAGGATAGAGGTCAATGGATTGACAACAGCGCCACGCCGTCGCCGGGTATGATTATCTTTTTCGATTGGAACAACAAGGGTTCGTCCGGTCCGCAGGACGGGCTATCCGACCATGTAGGAATTGTCGAACGAGTTGAGGACGGAATTATTTATACCATAGAGGGCAATTCCGGGGATTCCTGCCGGGAAAATCATTATGCCGTAGGGCATTATGAATTCCTCGGTTACGGAGTGCCTGCGTATTAAAAAATCAACCGCCTTTTTTGGGGCGGTTGGTACATAATTATCAGGAAACAAAACGCAGACTATATTTCTTAACTTTTATGTGTTAAAATATACGATACGGCAGTAAAGGAACGCTATTGAGGAATTAAAAACAGTGAAAAAATAAATTTTCAATCTACTATCTAAAATGCATCCGAAATTCTTTTTTTCGTGTTATAGATTATTGAGAGAGTGTCTTATAATTTAGGAGGTCGTATGAGTAAAGAAATTGAAAAAATGACCGCCATTTATGAAAAGCATAAAAACACAATGTATGCAGTCGCATTGAAAATATTAAAAAATCCGCAGGACGCAGAGGACGCAGTACATAATACAATCCCCCCGATTATGCGAAATTTAGATGCGATAAAAGATGTTGACAGCAAAGATTGTATATATTATGTGACAATGGCGGTAAAACATATGTCGTTTAATATGATACGGGACAGACATATTCAAACGGTCTCCTTGTCAGACATTGAGTATGAATTTGCAAGTGATGAAAGCATTGCTGAAAGTGTTATTATAGACGAAAGCTGTAAAATCATCTATCAGAATATAAAAAGTATGCCTGCCGAATATCGGGATGTGCTAATCCTCCATTTGTATTACGAATTATCCACATCGCAGATTTCGGATTTTCTGAACAGAAAGCACGGCACCGTAAAATCACAACTCACTCGTGGAAAAAAGCTGCTGAAAGCTCGATTAAAGGAGGATGGATATGAACGATAAAAAAATCAAAGAAGCAATGAAACAGTATATCGAAACACAGGCTGATAATATTTCGTCTGAATCAGAAGAAAAGCACGACCTTACTTCTCTTGACGAAAAGGTTTATGCAACGCTCGGCACAAATCAAAATAAACACAAAACGGCTGCTGTATGGTCTTTTAGAAAGATAAGCGCGTTAGCTGCCACTTTTGTTTTGATTATCAGTTTAAGCATTACTGCTGTATTTGTTCTCAATAAAGAACCGGAACATATAGTTCAAGAAGTGATTTATTCAATCACTATTTCATACGAAAATGAGCAATACGGTTATTTTTCAAATCGCTTGGTTATTGACAAATACGGACTTAACAATATTTCGGACTTAAAACAGAACCCGGATTTATTTACGGGAATTTTAACCGAAACGGACATTATACAGACAGATAGCGTGATCGACAAAGACAGTATCATCGGAGCCAAGATATATCCATATAGTGACGAGGTTATCATTTTGCAGGGCGATGGGCAATTTTACTATTTTGAAAAAATAGTAACTGATTAACAATATGAAATCAGCACCGCAAAGCAGGCAGTTTTCTTTTGAAAAATGCCTGCTTTTTTGCATCCGATATTTCGCCTTTTGTGTTTATATAAGTAAGGCATGAAAGCCTAAAACAAATTATGAAAGGATGCAAAACTTATGAAAAAGACCATTTTTACGCTCTCGCTCTTGCTGATCGCAGCTACCCTTATTTTTACGGGCTGTTCTTCCAAAGGAGATTTTGAGTTGGAGCGCTCCAAAGGAATTAAGATTACCTACATTGACGAATTTGAAAAAACAACAATCTTGCCCGCCCCATTGACCTCGGAAGAAATCTTTAACAGTTACAGCGATACGATTGTACGAGGTACAATAGAAACAGTACGCAATATTCAAATCGACTACGGCAAAGGTGAAATTGCTCAAAAAGCACTTGCTACCATAAAAATCACAAAGGTTATTTCGGGAAATGCAAAAGCAGACAGCACGGTAACGGTTTTGCTGCCGAAATGTGTGGATAACGCTTCTGCAAATGACTCGTCTGTTGTAATCTCGCATTTGGAGAATGGAACAGAGGGCATTTTCCTTTTGAAAGAAGTAACAGAACAGAGCTGTGCGGAAATCAACGGAAAAACTTTTTACTATGACGATATTTGCGAATATTCTATGTTCGGAGAAGATCATTTTGCTGTTATCTTGTCCGACGGAGCTATTCGTTTCAATGCTGATCTGTTTGACGGTGCAATTACCAGCTTTGCCAATCTTGATGAAGCAGAAGCTAAAATACAAGAAAGCCTTACAAAGGAATGATTTATATGCCGATACTGAATGTTTGTAATCTATGCAAAACATATCAAGCGGGAGAGGCAGAGGTTAAAGCACTTGACAATGTATCTTTTACCGTAGAAAAAGGCGAATTTGTTTCTATCATCGGTCCGTCGGGATCGGGAAAATCGACCTTGTTACATATCCTTGCCGGTATTGACCGCCCCACCTCCGGCAAGGTGTATGTAGATGGTGAGGATATATATGCCAAGAGCGAAAAGGAGCTTGCCTATTATCGCAGACGAAAGGCGGGCTTAATCTATCAGTTTTATAATCTCGTTCCCACTTTGACGGTTGAGGAAAACATAACGCTCCCTTGCCGCCTTGATAAAAAGAAAACCGACAAAGAAACGCTTGACCGATTGCTGGATACGCTTGGAATGAAAGAGCGAAGAAGTCATCTGCCGAGCCAGCTTTCAGGCGGTCAGCAACAACGCTGTGCCATAGGCAGAGTTTTATTTACAAATCCTGCGCTTATGCTTGCCGACGAACCGACAGGAAATCTTGACAGCAAAAGTGCAGCAGAGGTAATGGAGCTTCTGGGGAGTGCAAATAAACAATACGGTCAAACGCTCATTATGATTACGCACAATTTGGAGCTTGCAAAGTTGGCAGACCGTATGCTTATCATCAAGGACGGTAAGCTCTCGGAGGGATAACTATGGGTGTTTGTATTAAACTTGCAACAAGGAGCTTGCGGAAAAATAAAGGGCGAACGCTGATAACACTTATGGGAATTGTATTGTCCGTCCTCATGGTGTGTACGATTTTTACGCTGTTAAATTCTATGCTCGATTCTGCGATAGATTCCATTATCGAAAAGGACGGATATTGGCATATTGCCGTGTATAACACCACCGCAGAACAAATAGCAGACCTTGAAGCGGCAGAGGGCGTTTTATCCACCCAAATGATCTCCATTGACGAAAATGATGTATTCCGCATTACACTTAAAAATCCAGACGAGGTGTACGAATTTGCAAGCCGATATTTAAGTGAAACAACAGAATATTCGTATCACACGGAATTGCTTTCCTATCTCGGGATTTCACAAAGCGAGAGTATTAAGAGCCTAATAATGGGGATTGCCGCCGCTTTGCTTCTTATCATCGCTGTGGGTGCAATTTCTTTGATATACAATGCCTTTGCTATATCCGTTTCCGAAAGGACGAAAGAACTCGGACTTTTATCCTCGATTGGTGCAACCCAAAAAGATATTCGCACGATTGTATATTCCGAAGCTCTTTTACTTGGGACGGTTGCGATACCGATCGGTATAGTCCTCGGTCTTTTGACTTCTTGGGCGTTGCTTGATATTTTCGGAGCATATATGGGGAAAGTACTCTATGTGAACATTGGTATGCGGCTGCATATAAACGGATGGCTGCTTATGATAACAGCAATTTTCGGTTATCTGTTGGTGTTACTATCCGCCGGTGTTCCTGCTCGCGCTGCTTCTAAAATTTCGATAATAGGCAATCTGAAAGGTGAAAAAGGCGTGATGAAAGTAAAGTGCAGTAACTTTACTTCTTCTGCTGAAAATTTGCTTGCAAAGCGTACTATAAAACGAGAAAAGAAAGCGTTTCGTGCAATAACATTTTCGCTTGCAATCAGTATCTTTCTTTTTGTGTCTGCAAATGCGTTCAGCCTGTATATGCTCTCATTTGTAGAAGCAGAACGGAAGAACATAGGCTACGATCTGCGTATGAACTATTCTATGGAGTTTGGCACGAAAGAATTTGATGAGCTATACAGCTTTGTAAAATCGCAGGACGGCATTGATGAAGTCGGTTGGTTTGCGGAAAGTCCCTCACATTTCCATAGTGTTTTACTTGATTCGGAATGGATAACTGACAGCTACCGAGGCTCGGATTGGGCTACACTTAAAGAAAGCTCCGAATTATATAAAGCTCCGTTTTATATATTCATTATTTCAAATGAACGCTATTCCGAGTTCCTTTCGCAAAATGGACTTAAAAATGATAATTCCGTTTATGCGAGTGCCTTTTATGATGAAATCGACGAGGATAGTAAAAGCACGAGTTTTCCTATCTTGAAAGACGGAAGCTATCACGCCGATGTGCGTTATATGAGTGAAGCAGCGAGTGAACGGCTCAGCCAAGATATTAACGCAAATCCAAATGACCGCTTTGATTATGAGAATTATTACGATACCTTTTTCAGCGTTAATTTTACGGTTGGCAACTATGACTTTCCGCTTGAATTCAGACCGAATTACGGAGGCATCAGTATTTTGATTCCCGAAAGCCGTATGCCTGAGTTTAATGCAGAAATCACAAGCAAGGAAATAATGATACAATCCCCAAACTATGCGAACATTCAAAAAAACACAACGGATTATTTAACGAGCGTTGGTCTTGCCGAAGATGTGTCAATATTCAGTTCTGCTGAAAGCTATGAATCGCAGAGAAACTTTGCCGCAATGATAAAGCTGTTTTCAACTTCCTTTTTAATTCTCTTGACCGTAATATCCTGTGCAAATGTTTTCAATGTCATAACTACGAGCCTCAATATGCGTAAGCGTGAATTTGCGGTATTGCGTTCGGTAGGAATGACGGTAAATAAGCTGTTTGCTATGCTCTGCATCGAAAACCTGCGGAATGGTTTGCTTGCGATCTTAATCGGCGGCATTTCTTCTTTGCCGTTATGCTATCTGATATATAAAAGCATTGTAGTCGGAGCGGTAATTGATTTTGTATTTCCGCTTGGAGCATTTGTAATATCTTCATTGGCTATGTTCCTTATTATGTTTCTTACATCGCTATATGGATTATGGAAAATCAAAAATGGAGATATTATTGCGGATGTCAGAAATGATTTTGTGTGATGATGTAAAAATGATTGTATGAAAAGGCGGTGGCGCAATGAAAAATGAGCATTGGATTTTATGCCCTGCTTGCGGCAGTAAAACGCGTGACAAAATCAGAGAGGACACGGTATTAAAGAATTTTCCTCTCTACTGTCCAAAATGCAAGCAGGAAAGTTTGATCGAAGTTGAAAATTTGAATATAGTTGTCATCAAAGAGCCGGACGCATAGACGCAGAGCCGATGACCTGTGGGATACCTCGCAGATCATCGGCTCTGTTTTTTGAAAAGCAGCTTTATGATTGTTCTTTTGGTTGACTTTCCAATGTGGCTTTTACGGTTGCTTTGATAATTTCCATTGAACGCTCATTACAGCCGTAAAGCATACGGACAAGATTTTCTATTTCGGAATCTTTGGACGGCTTTTCGGGATAGAAAATCGAATCCGCTGGTATTGCAAGTTCCCGGATGAGTTTATAGAGGACATCAAAACTGGGTTTCTTTCCCTCGTTCTCAATCCGATATAAGTATCGCTCGGTAATATCAACTCTTTCCGCCAGCGTTTCCATTGTAATATCGGCACGCATACGAGCAGTTTTAAGGATTTCTCCAAGCGTTTCAGGTTCTTTATGCACTGTCGGTTCACCTCCACATATAATTGTACCTAATTATGTCATGTTGATAATGGCATGGTAATTCAATTATAAATGAACGGGCAGTTCGTAAATTATTGAACTGAATAGAATAACAGCCCCGACAAATAAAAAAACGAGGTTTTGCCGGGGTGTGTAGTTATGCCTATCCCTCCAATTCAGCGTTTTGGTTTGGAGGTTTTTTATGCGCTGGACTGCCGCCAACGCTTCGCTGCTGATTATGAGCAGCGAGTATAATTGTATGACTTAGACCGCCTATGCCCCGATGGTACACGGTCAAAAAAAGTCTAAATTTTGCATCGGGATATTATGGCTCTTACCCTGAACCCACAGACCATATTTTATATGACATAAACTATAATGCACTTGTGTTACGGCGATTTTTGCCGTTATGCAGGTGCGTTTTTGTATATAGCAAAACCCCGTTACCACGTTGCCGTTCACCGCCTCCGTCAATCTGAATTTCTCAAATTTCAGATTGATCGGAGGAAACGACTATGGACGAGAAGCGTCCAAAACGCAGAAAAGACAAAGACAACCCCTATACACTTTCCAAACGGCAGGACAAGCATTATCTTTCCTTTCGGGACGGACAAGGTGTACTGCGGGAATTGCTGATAAATAAAGAACTGTTTGAGCTTCTGAATTGCTTTGAACTGGACGATCTTTCATTTCTTAATGAAGTGGATCGGCATTACGAGCATTCAGAGCTTACCGAAGCTACTCTATATGACCGGGCGTTTGTTCTCCCGGAATCGGTTGAGGATGCGGTTCTTCGCAATATGCGGTATGAGGCGTTGCACAACGCTATAAACAAACTGCCCGAAACACAACGGCGCAGGCTCATACTGTATTATTTCAATGGACTTACATACTCCCAAATTGCAGAAATGGAGGGATGCAAATATCAGACGGTGCAGGATTCGATTTATGCCGCTCTGAATAATTTGAAAAAAATTTTGAAATAGTCCCTGTGTTTTAGGCTTTAAGTGAGGAAACAGGTGGAGAGGTACGAAAACTCTCTGCCTGTTTTCCGTTTTGTGCGGTGAATGGGTTTGCTCTTTTACAACTGAATACCCATTCATCAAACACATTCCTATTGCTATTGTGATGAGCATAAGCCACATTAGCGGCTGCGCCACGATTTGCGGAAAACAGAAGCAACGAGATTACACCTATTTTGATTATACGGTCTTTGGCTTTCTGATTTCCGGCAAGGAGCGATAAACAGCCGGCTATAAGTATCGGGAGGCTCCCGGTATGGCGATGATAAGCAATAGGGCTAATGATACTCCTGTTCAGTCACAGTCCGAGCGAGCAGCATTTTTCGTGTGTGAGCCGTCGCAGGCAATGAGAGCAGCCGATAGAGAACCTACCGGGGGTGAGATTCCCGTGGAGCTGGTGAGCCGCCAGCCGTTTGATGACTTCCCATAACGATCCGGGGTGTCGAGGACAAATAGGATCGTTTTTGAAATATGAAATCATACGGCGGGACGGGTCTGCTGAAACGGAGAATGTTTGTATCTTCCTGACCTTAATTCTGTGCCGCTGTTTGATTTCCTACATAGGCGAATATTCGCCTTAAATTCAAAGGAGGTCAAACATTATGAATCAAACATATCTACGAGGTGATATGTATTACGCTGACTTGGGACAAGGGATCGGCTCGGAACAAGAGGGTTATCGTCCCGTTGTCATTATCCAAAACAATGTCGGAAACAAGCACAGTCCCACCGTTATCATTGCTTCTGTCACAAGCAAAACGGACGCAAAGCCGAAGTTGCCTACCCATTACTACATCAACGCAGAGGACGGTTTAGAACTGCCCTCTATTGTTTTGCTTGAACAACTGCGAACCGTTGATAAACGCCGTTTGGGTGACTTTATCGGTCATCTGTCCGATAAGCATATCCGCGGTATCAATCATGCTCTTGCCGTCAGTATCGGTCTGATTGAGAGCATACCGAAAAAGTTAATTCTTTGTCTTTGCAGCGCTTGTGCCGACAATTTCTACGGTTCGGGCGCTTATTCTTTACGCCGGATCGACCCGCAGCAAACCGAAAAAGACACCTGTACCTACTGTAATCAGCGTACAGGGTACGACTACGAGATTATCCCGAAAAACAGATAGGAGGCTGCCTATGGAATCACAAACAGCCTACAAACTGCTATTTGCCGATTATCCCGATGTAGTCAATGTTGAGCAGATGCGTGAAATGCTCGGCGGTATTTGCGACAAAACCGCTTACAGGCTTTTGCGGTCTGGGGAAATTAGAAGTTTCATTGTTGGCCGCCGCTATCGAATCCCGAAGCTCAACATTCTGGAATACTTGGAACTGATAGATAAATCTAATGCGTAAAACCTTGTTTGCACATTTGGCCTGTGGGATTCTTTCTGCTACAATATAAATGTCAATGGCAGATGAATCTACGCTGTACCATTCAAAGGAGGTTTTATTATGGTAGCAGGACATCTGCGAGAGAAAAACGGGTACTATCATATCGTACTCAACTATGTGGATGAATACGGTAAACGGCACACGCCGTCAAAATCCACGGGGCTCCCTGTAAAGGGCAACAAAAAGCGTGCCGAAAAAATGCTCATAGAAGCCCGTTCAGCCAAAGAAGCAGAGTTGGAGGCAAGAGCATTAGAACGCAGTACAGGCAAGGTTTCCACCGATTCCATACTCTTTACAACATTTCTGCTCGACTGGCTGGAAATGATAAAAAAGAATGTGGAGGAAACGACCTACGGGGCGTATTCTATGGGAATTAAGAGCAAAATTATCCCATACTTTGAGGAACACCACCCCGGCCTGCTCTTACGGGAGATAAAGCCAAAGCACATTCAGGACTATTACACCTATGAACTGACGGTGCGGGGCGTTTCCGCAAACACGGTGATACACCGCCACGCAAATATCCGAAAGGCGTTGCAGCACGCTTTCAAACTTGGTTTGATTGACACGAACCCGGCGGATCGCATTGAACGGCCGAAAAAGGAAAAGTTTGTCGGCAGCGCCTATGAGGAAGATGAGCTAAACCGTCTTTTTGAGGTGGTAAAGGGCGACCCCATAGAGCTTGGCGTTATCCTCGGCGCATTTTACGGACTGCGCCGCAGCGAGGCTGTAGGCTTGAAATGGGATGCGATTGATTTCAAGAAGAAAACAATCACCATACGGCACACAGTAACGCAGGCGACCATTGACGGCAAAAGCAAGATTATCCAAAAGGATCGGACAAAGACCAAAGCAAGCTATCGCAGCCTGCCCCTTGTGCCACCGTTTGAGGAAGTACTGTACCGCCTGAAAGCGGAGCAGGAGCTAAACCGAAAGCTGTGCGGCAGGTCGTATTGCCGGCAATACACCGATTATATCTATGTCAACGAGATCGGAGAGCTTGTAAAACCCGGCTATATCACCCAGCATTTCCCGCTGGTGCTTGAAAAGAACGGTATGCGGAAGATTCGTTTCCACGATTTGCGGCATAGCTGCGCAAGCCTTTTGTATGCAAACGGTGTCAGCTTGAAAGAAATTCAGGAGTGGTTAGGACACAGCGACATTTCGACCACTTCAAACATTTATACGCACTTGAATTTCGCCTCAAAGGTTGCGTCTGCCAATGCGATTTTGGGTGTATATCCCTCCAAATAATCGCAATGTCCCTCCAATGTCCCTCCTGAAAATGAGCTGCAAAACGGCGAATTTTCTGTTGTTGGAGGGGCGTTACATAACCGGAGCAGAGCATAAAGAAAAGCCCGCAAACCCCGATAAATCAAGGGTTTACGAGCTGTTAAGGTCTGGTGCCGGTGGTGGGACTCGAACCCACACACCCTTGCGGATAACAGATTTTGAGTCTGTCTCGTCTGCCAATTCCGACACACCGGCATTTATATTTTTAAGTCGTCTCCCGATGTCCTGTCCGAGAAATCGGAGGGACATCGTGGAGGGACATTAAAAGCAAGTTACATATTCAATTTTCAAAAAACCTTGTAAAATCAAGGGTTTACGGAACGGTGGTATGAAACGGCGAAGTAGATTTTGAGTCTGTCTCGTCTGCCAATTCCGACACACCGGCATTTATATTTTTAAGTCGTCTCCCGATGTCCTGTCCGAGAAATCGGAGGGACATCGTGGAGGGACATTAAAAGCAAGTTACATATTCAATTTTCAAAAAACCTTGTAAAATCAAGGGTTTACGGAACGGTGGTATGAAACGGCGAAGTAGATTTTGAGTCCAGCACGTCTGCCAATTCCATCATTCCGGCAAATTAAATTGCTAAATCATTATACAATAGTTTGTTTATAAAATCAAGAGTTTTTTATTATAAAATTATTTGTGCCGCACTCGGCAGGGATAAGGCGCGGCAAAGCCGTATAAACAGGGCTTTGCCGCATAATTTTTAATCGCATTTGTTTGCGTAAATATCCTCTATAAGCTTACTGCTGATATCGCAAAGACATTCTAAAAGAATGGGGTTAAAGCTGCCGCATTCGCCCGAAAGTATCATATCAAGCGCCTTTTCGCCCGAATATGCCTCTTTATATACCCTACGGCATACAAGCGCGTCATAAACGTCGGTAATAGAAACAACCTGCGCGGCTATCGGTATATTGTCGCCCGAAAGCCCGTCGGGATAACCGCCGCCGTCGTATCTTTCGTGGTGCCAGCGGCAGATCTGCACCGCTGTTGCAAGCATAGGCTCTTCGTTTAACGTATTGCCTGCACCGTTCAACAAAATTTCCTCGCCTATTACGGCGTGCTTTTTTACTTCTTCTCTTTCCTTTGGCGTAAGCCTGCCGGGTTTGTTTAAAATTTTACTGTCAATTTCTATTTTGCCTATATCGTGCAGTACCGAAGCGTCCGCTATTATTTCGCAGTCGTGCCAGGAAAGACCGTATTTATCGGTTTTAAGTATAAGCCTTTCAAGCAGCATTGCCGTAACCTTGCGTATATGCCGTATCTATGTAATGCAGGCGGTTCATTTCCGCAAGAATTTCAAATCCGTCCGTTCCGGGCATAATATCATCAAGCAGTATAAGCGAAATTTCCGTTCCGTATTCGCCTATAAGCTCCATACACTCCCTGCCGTCGCGCGCTTCGATAATTTCAAAATCATTGCCTATCATATCGCAGAGCATTTTGCGGTTTAATTCCCAATCGTCCGCTATAAGTATTTTCTGAGCGGAGCCATAACATTCGCCGCCGTTATAAGCAAATTGGTTTTGCTCGGTAACAACGGCGTTCTTCTTGGATTTTGCGCGGTACATAAGACGGTCTGCCCTGTAAACCGCCTTCTGTGCGGTCTCGTTTTTTGCAATAACGCCGCCGACGCTCAACGAAACCGTAAAGCCGTCAGTTTCGTTTAAATTGCTGTTTCTTACGCTCTTCTGTATTCTGTTGAGCGTTTTTTCAAGCGCAGAGCTTGAAGCGCCGGATATTAAAAGCAGAAATTCATCGTCGCCGTAGCGTATAAGCTTGTCGTTATCGGTAATTTCAGATTTAATTATTTGCGAAACACGAACTAACAGCTCGTCGCCCGCGCCGTGTCCCTTAGTATCGTTGCAAAGCTTAAAATTGTCTATATCAAAAATTGCAACCCCGCCTGTAAAGCTTTGGTTTTTTATATTTGCCTCATAAAAATTGCGGTTATATACGCCGGTAAGCATATCGTTGCGGCTTTTGCGTTTAAGGTCTTTAATCATACGTTCGTAACGGGTTACAATTTCGTCCATATTTACGGTTGAAAAGGTAATAAAGCTTTTTGATTTATCCGTGTAGGAAAAGGTTACCTTTTTACAGCTCTTTTTGCCGCTTGCGGAAATAACGTTTACATAAATGTTATACTCGTTTTCTTCTTCAAGGCATTTTACAACATAATCAAGCGACAATTCGTTTTTTAAGCTTTCTCTGTCGTCCTCGGCGGTATACTTATTAACAAACATTTTCATAGTGTTGTTGTAATCATAGGTCTTAGCAGGGTGGGAGAGGGTTCGTTTAGAGTGAACCACAACGCAGGAGCCTATCCGAACATCAATACTTATAACGTTTTCAAACGAGCCTTTTACAGAGTTGTATATCGAACGCTCTTTAAATTCGTTATACATATTTTTGCCCGATACAATAATAACGTCGGCTATGCGCTCTACCCTTACGCAGTACCATATAAGCCCTGAATTATCTGTTGCAAACTGAATTTCAAATTCCTCGTAGCTTTTATTCTCTTCAAAAAAGCTTTTAAGATATTTTTCGTTCAGGTATTTGTCGCGTATAAGCTCGTTTACACTGATGTGAAATTCGTTTTTAAAAAGCCTTATAAGCTCGTTTACAGTATAGCTGCCGTTTTCGTATTCCTTGGCTATAAGGTCGTAATGAATAAAATTTTTCCCGCTTGAACAGTCGTATTCCCAAAGCATATCGCAATAATGACTTAAGCAGTTAATAAGCATTGTCAGCTCCGGCACACCCATCACCTCCACGGCTTTATAAACTCAGAAGCTGTAATATGAATAATTATACCATATTTATATACATAATTAAACATTTTAAGCCGTAAACAAAAGAATTACGTTTTTTGTTGCTTTTTTTTGTAAAAGGATATATACTTAAAGTATTATTTGTAAACGAAAAGGTGAAAAGAGTGACAAAAAAAAGGACTAAAAGACAAAAGGCTATAATAAAGCGGCGAATTTTTCTTACCTGCTGCACTGCGGTGCTTATTGCCTGCATAGCCCTGATAGCGTTTACGGTTAACGCGATTATAAAAAAGGATAAAACCCCTGCTAAAAAAGACGACGACAAACAGCAATCGGATATTTCAAGCGCCGTAATCCCCGAAACAGAGGCTACAGTGCTTTCAACGGGGGATATAATGGTTCATTCCACCCAGATTACAGGGGCGCAAACCGCGTCGGGCGATTATGATTTCAGCCCGTATTTCAAGCATTTGTCCTCGTACTTTAAGGCGGCAGATCTGTCGGTTGCAAACCTTGAAGTTACCTTCGGCGGTACGGAATCGGGCAAATACAGCGGTTATCCCGCCTTTAACACGCCAGACAGCCTTGCCGACGCTATAAAGGATTCAGGGCTTAATTTTCTTATAACCGCAAATAACCATTCTTATGATACCGGACTTTTCGGGCTTAAACGCACAGCGCAGGTTTTAAAGCAAAAGGGAATTGAGTTTATAGGCACCAAAGAGGTTGAAACCGACCCCGCTTATGCCGTTAAGGAAATTAACAACATTAAAATAGGACTTGCCGATTATACCTATGAAACCGCGGGACAAACCCCAGGCAGAAAATATTTAAACGGCGCAATAATCGCTCAGGAAGCCAATAACCTTATAAACAGCTTTTCTTATAATAAAATAGACGAATTTTATGCCGAGGCTGAAAAGGTGATAGGCGAAATGAAAGCGCAGGGTGCTGAGTTTATTGTGTTTTATATGCACTGGGGCGAGGAATATCAAACAAGCGCAAACACTTGGCAGAAAACCATTGCGCAAAAGCTTTCAAACTTAGGGGTCAATATGATAATAGGCAGTCACCCTCACGTTATTCAGCCTGTTGAGCTTATACATTCGGAGGACGGTCAGAACACTACCGTATGTCTCTATTCAATGGGAAACTGTATTTCAAATCAGCGGCAGGAGATTATGGACAGCTGCCCTTCGGGTCATACCGAGGACGGTCTGCTTTTCAGCTTTACCCTTAAAAAGAATAAGGACGGCGTAGCGCTTTCCGGCTTAAAGCTTATACCTACATGGGTAAACAGATATAAGGAAAACGGCCATAACGGATTTTTATATACAATTTATCCGCTTGAAGGTCCCGATGACGGCGCGGCAAAATTCGGGCTTTCAGGCGCGGCGGCAACAAAATCGGCAAAATCATATGAAAGAACAAAGACGATAGTGGCAGCAGGTCTTACCGAATGTCAGCAATCGATAGGCTGCGAGATCACATTCAACTGATTTGTAAAATTTTATTGCTAAATATTACTTATTATGGTAAAATGGTTTTAAATTGTTTTTTAAGGGAAAGGAAGATTTTAATGGGCGACAAATTGCAAATTCTGTTTGCAATGGTTGGCTATATGCTTATAGTTATACTTATAGGCGTATTTTTTGCCAAAAGGGCACAGGCAAATTCGGAAAATTACTTTTTAGGCGGGCGTTCGTTAGGACCGTGGGTCGCCGCTATGAGCGCAGAGGCTTCGGATATGAGCGGCTGGCTTTTAATGGGCTTGCCGGGCGTTGCTTATTGGTGCGGCCTTGCCGACGCGGCGTGGACGGCTATCGGTCTTGCGGTAGGTACATATATAAACTGGCTGCTTGTTTCAAAGCGCCTGCGGTCTTATTCCATAGTTTCGGGAGACGCTATAACGGTACCTGATTTTTTAAGCAACCGTTACCATGAAAAGAAAAAGGTAATTCTCGGCGTTTCGGCGCTGTTTATACTTGTTTTCTTTACGGTTTACGCGGCAAGCTGCTTTGTCACCTGCGGCAAGCTGTTTTCAGGTCTTTTCGGTTATTCGTATCATTCAATGATGATAGCCGGCGCAATATTTGTGCTTATATATACTGCAATCGGCGGCTTTCTTGCCGAAAGCGCTTCTGATTTTATGCAGGCGGTGGTTATGATCATAGCGCTTGTGGGAGTGCTTGTTTTCGGTACGGCGCACGCGGGCGGTATAAACGCCGTTATTGAAAATGCAAAGGGAATTCCCGGTTATTTATCGCTTGTAAATTTAGCAACGCCCGTTACCGACGCAAACGGCGTGCAGCAGGCGACAGGCTCAGTTCCGCTTTTCGGCGAAGCGTCGCGCTACGGCTTTTTAACAATACTTTCAACCGCCTCATGGGGGCTTGGCTATTTCGGTATGCCGCAGGTGTTGCTGCGCTTTATGGGTATACGCAAGGGCTCAGAGCTTAAGCGTTCGCGCCGCATAGCAATAGTTTGGGTTGTAATATCGCTTACCGCCGCCGTGTTTATAGGAGTTATAGGCAGGGCGATACTTCCCGCCGACGCAGGTCTTGCCACCAAAAGCGGTGCGGAAAACGTGTTTGCGCATCTTTCTCAGCTTTTGTTCCACCCTGTAATCGCAGGCGTTATAATGGCGGGAATACTTGCCGCCACCATAAGCTCGTCGGACTCTTATTTGCTTATAGCCGCTTCGGCGGCCTCCAAAAACCTTTTTGAGGGTATAATTAAAAAGGATGCGGACGATAAGCAGGTAATGAACGTTTCGCGCATTATGCTTGTTGTTATAACCGTAATAGGTATGATAATTGCATGGAACGAAAACAGCGTTATTTTTGAAATAGTTTCCTTTGCTTGGTCGGGCTTCGGCGCTACCTTCGGGCCGATAATTCTTTTCTCGCTTTTCTGGAAAAGAACAAACAGAGTGGGCGCTGTTGCCGGTATGGTATCCGGCGGCGCGATGGTGTTTATCTGGAAACTGCTTTTAAAGCCGCTCGGAGGAATATTCGGAATATACGAGCTAATGCCCGCTTTCCTTATTTCGTGCGCCTTTATTGTAATAGTTTCGCTTTGCACGGAAAAACCCTCTGCCGAGCTTGAAGAAGAATTTGAAAAAGCCAAGAATTATACCGAGGCTTAATTTACCGCCCCGTAGGCTAAGGCTTGCGGGGCGTTGCTATAGGAGAAAATTATGCTTGATAAATATTTTAAAAGTATTGTCGAACAGGATACCGCCGCGGTCGTTGTGTGCGATAACGACTGCAAAATAGTTTATATGAACCCCGCGGCGGTAAAGCGCTATCACCGCGACCTTACAGGGCAGAGCCTGAGGGATTGTCATAATGCCGCCTCTAATGTGATGATTGACCGTGTTTTGGAATGGTTTAAGGCAGATGAAGACAATAACATTATGTATACCTACCGAAACGAAAAAGAGAATAAAGACGTTTATATGGTGGCGCTGCGCGACGGCAAAAGGCTTATAGGCTTTTATGAAAAACACGAGTATAGAACGCCCGAAACGGCAAAGCTGTATGATTTTAATCGGTAAAAACGGGCAATAATATATTTCGGTGATGCTTAATGGTATTTTTGGTAATTGCGTTAATTGTTTTGACTGCGTTAGTATCGGCTTCGATTTATTTTTTCTTTGTTGCCTTTGTGCGCAAAAAAAACGAAACAGCGGACGATATTGACGCAAAAGAAAACGATTTTTTAAACGAATACCGTCCTGTAATAAAAGAAGGTCTGCGGTTTATAACCGAACAGCCGCAAGGGTGGGTTTATACAAAAAGCTTTGACGGGCTTCGCCTTGCGGCAAGGTATTTTGATGTGGGAACGCACAAAACCGTTATACTTTTTCACGGCTACCGTTCCTCGGCAAACCGTGATTTTTCCTGTGCGGTAAAGCTTTACTGCAATGCGGGCTTTAACGTTCTGCTTGCAGATCAGCGCAGTCACGGCAAAAGCGAGGGCAGGCTTATAACCTTCGGCGTTAAGGAAAGGTACGACGTGCTGTCGTGGGTGAATTACTATATGCAGAATATAGATAAAAATGCCGAAATCGTCCTCGGCGGTATGTCTATGGGGGCAACCACAGTACTGTTGGCGTCAGGCCTTACTCTGCCGCCTAATGTAAAGGGCATTATTGCCGACTGCGGCTTTACCTCGCCTACCGCAATTATTAAAAAGGTGGCAAGACAGGCGTTTCATATAAACGCAGGCTTTTTTCTGCCGGTTATGGATATTATGTGCCGCATTACCGGTCGTTTCGGAATATACGGCGTATCAACCGAAAAGGCGCTTGCAAAAACCAAGCTGCCGGTGCTTTTTATACACGGAAAAAGCGATAATTTCGTACCCTGCGAAATGAGCGGCAGAGGCTATAAAAGCGCAGCGGGCGAAAAGGAAATTCTGCTTGTTGACGGCGCCGATCACGGTATGAGCTATCTTATTGACACAAAAACGGTTGAAGAGCATTTATTAGGTTTTTTGAAAAAAATTTCTTAATGGTTTACGCTAAATTTCGGTTGACTTTTAAGCGCGCTTAGAATAAAATAATAGTATACTGAAAAAGGGGAAATCGGCATGAAAAAACGAGCTTTTATTACGGCAATATTACTTATATTTTCATTGCTTTTGTGCCTTAGCTCCTGCGAACCGGTTGATAAAAGCTATGCCTCTACTCAAAGCGAGACCGCTTCGGAGCCTAAAAAAGCAAAAAAAGCGCCCGAAAACGTTAAGCGCCCCAAAATTATGTCGGACGATACGATAATGCCTCAATACGTTGATATAAGCGTGTTTGACGAAGAAAATTATTCGGCTGTATACCTCGGAAAAAAATTCAAGATAAGCGCAGAATTTGCCGGCGAGGAATTTACCGTTCCCGCAACGGTAGGCAATATGGAAAGTCACGGTTGGGCTCTTGCAGAGAACAGCGCTTACGATAAGGAGTCGCTTGTATATGCGGGCGAATCGGTAGATACCGTTTTTGTTAATGAAGACGGCGTGCAGGTAAACGCAAAATTTTACAATTCCTCGCAAAGCTCGGTAAAGCTTTCAAAGTGCAATATAGTTAAGTTTAAAATAATTAACGATTTTTACAGCTCGCCGGATAATTTCCACGAATTTAATATAAACGGCGTTAACAACAAAATGGCAATAACCGATATAATCGATACCTTAGGCACTCCGTCGCATTTTTACGGTATAGATGAAAGCAATTATTATCTTGATTATTTTATTTCGCAAAGGGATCGCCGCAACGGAATTACGGTTTATATAAATCCGTCGGACGACGCTATAACGGCAATAGAATTTTCTTATTATAAATAAAATGTGCGGCAGGATATACCTGCCGCAATTTTTAAAGGAATGAATGGTATGAAAAATGTATTTTCACCTGCGGATATTCTTTTGCCGCGCGGCGATTTTTCAAAATGGGCGGTTATAGCCTGCGATCAATATACCTCACAGCCCGAATATTGGCAAAGGGTAAAGGAGTATGCTGCAGGCTCGCCCTCGGCGCTTAATATAATTTTTCCCGAAGTTTATTTATCGGTGGATAATTCAAAAAAAATTGCCGAAATAAACGACAGTATGAAAAATTATCTTGAAAACGGCGTATTTCAAACTCTTGAAAACACATTTGTTTATGTTAAACGCACCGTTACCGGCGGCAAAACGCGCCGCGGAATAGTGGGGCTTATAGATCTTGAGGATTATTCGTATGAAAAGGGCGCTAAAACCCTTATTCGCGCAACCGAGGAAACCGTGCCCGAACGTATACCGCCGCGCGTTGAAATACGGCGCGACGCATTGCTTGAAATACCGCACGCTATGTTACTTATAGACGATCCCGATATGACGGTTATAGCGCCGCTTGATGAAAAAACCGCACACGAAAAGCCGGTTTATGATTTTGATTTAATGCTTGGGGCGGGCCATATAACGGGAAAGGCGTTAAACGCTGAAATATCGGTCGAGGTGCAGGCGGCTCTTAACAGGTTTTTAAGCAAAAGCGATGATAATATGCTCTTCGCCGTAGGGGACGGTAACCACTCGCTTGCCGCCGCTAAGGAGTGCTATCGCCTTAATAAAACAGAAGCCTCGCGATATGCGCTTGTTGAAATTGTTAACATACACGATGAATCGCTTGAATTTGAGCCTATATACCGCGCGGTATTCGGTGAAAGCCCGGAACGGGTGATAAACGATTTTATAGTCTATGCGGGCGGTGAATACAGGGGAGAAAACGCGCAAAAATTCACCTGCGTTTACGGTGATAAAAAGCGTGAAATATCCGTGCGCCCGCTTTCAAAGCTCTGTGTGGGCACCCTGCAAGGCTTTTTAAACGCCTACGTTAAGGAAAACGCTGAAATAAGCGTAGATTACATACACGGTGAAGACGCGGTAAAAAAGCTTGCTTTAAATGAAAATACCGTGGGCTTTATATTTAAGGGTATGCAGAAGAACGAGCTGTTCGACGCGGTAAGACAGGACGGCTCCTTGCCGCGGAAGACCTTTTCTATGGGCAATGCGGACGATAAAAGATTTTACCTTGAGGCGCGAAAGCTTTAATATATAAAACAGGCAGCAGCAAAAAGCTGTTGCCCGTTTTATATATTAGGGTTAAAACCTTCACGTCATTGCAGGCGCCGTCAGGCGCGCGGCAATCCGTATCCCTTTTTAAAAATACTTTTATATGCTTATTATTTATTGAACAAAATCAAGCTGTCCCGCCCTGCCGTAATGCGCTTAAAATAACCTGCGTTAAAGCAGGTGGGTGCCGACCGCACGGTTTCACGCTCCCTTCTTCCGAACTCGGCACAGCCGCGGGAGGTCTGCAATCCGCCGTATGAGCTTTGGCCCCTAATTATAATGTTGTAGGGTTATATAAGACGCGGTCCGCGAACAGCGCAGGACAAGCTTTAAATAATCAGCCTTCGTCTATTTCAAAAAAATCTTCCAGTCTTTCAACAAAAGCGTCGGCAATCATTTCGTATTCGTCGTCGTCTTCTATTTCGTAATAGTATTCGTCGCCGTTTTCTTCTTCTTCTCCAACCTTTACAATAACCAGCTCGCCGCTGTCGTCAAGGATTTTCTGCGGGTCGTCGTAAATAGGGAGCATAGCAAGATAGCGCCCCGTATCGGTCTCGATAGCGTCAAGCACCTCAAAGGTGTATTCCTTGCCGTCGTCGTCGGATAGGGTGACTATATCGGGATTGTAGTCATCTTTATTTTTTATATTGTCCATAATCTTCCTCCATACAGAAGTCTAAATATATTTTAACCCCAAACAGGCTTTAAGTCAATGGGAAATAGGGGAAATTTTATTTATTTCGTGTTCAAGCACCTTTTTAAACTGCGTTTCATAAAGCAGGCGGTATTTATCGCTTTTTAAAAGCAGTTCGTCGTGAGTGCCGGTTTCGGTTATAACGCCGTTTTCAAGCACCATAATTTTATCGGCGGCTATAACTGTTGACAGCCTGTGTGCTATAACAATGCTTGTTCTGCCGCTCATAACGGTGTTAAGAGCGGACTGTATAAGATTTTCGGATATTGAGTCAAGCGAAGAGGTCGCTTCGTCCAATATAAGTATCTTTGGGTTTTTAAGCACAACCCGCGCTATTGAAACGCGTTGCTTTTCACCGCCCGAAAGCTTTAACCCGCGGTTGCCTACCAGAGTATTGAATCTATCGGGCAGGCTGTTTATAAAATCGTAAATATTAGCGGTTTTACAGGCGCTTTCAATTTCCTCCATTGCAGCGCCCGGCTTTGCATAAAGCAAATTTTCAAGTATGGTTCCGTTAAAAAGGTAAGTATCCTGCGTTACTATGCCTATATTTGTGCGAAGATAGGCAAGGTCAAAGTCTCTTACATCTGTTCCGGCTACCGCAACGCTGCCGCCGGTAACGTCATAAAGGCGGGGTATCATACCTATTACGGTGGATTTTCCTGCGCCCGATGTGCCTACTATCGCATACATTTGCCCGTTCGGCACAAAAAAGCTTACGCCCTTTAATACCTCTCTGCCTGTTTCGTATGCAAAGTGAACGTCTTTAAATTCAACCGTGCAGTTATCAAGCGGCGGCTTTACGGGATTTTCGGGGTTTTTAATATCGCATTTGCGGTCAAAATACTCAAAAATGCGATTAAACAGCGCTAAGGAACGCACAAAGTCAACCTGAAGGTCAAGCAGCTGCCTTACCGGCTGGTAAAGCCTGTTTACAAGCGCCACAACTACCGAAATATCGCCTACTGTAAGTCCTTTATCGGTATTGCTTATTATAAGAAAACCGCCTGCAAAGTATATAAGCAGGGGAGCTATTTGTATAAACATTCCGAGGAAAACGTGAAACCAGCTTCCGGCGCGCTGCTCGCGTATTGTGATTTTAGTGGTTTCGTTGTTGATTTTGCGGAATTTTTCGTATTCAACCTTTTCCTTTGTGAACAGCTTTACAAGCATTGAACCGCTTACCGAAAGCGTTTCGTCTACATGCTGGTTAAGCTCGTCCTGCTTTTCCTGCGCCTCGCTTACAAGCTCCCAGCGCTTTTTGCCTACGCTCTTTGTGGGTAATATCAGCAGCGGCAGAACTACAAGACCTACAACGGCAAGCCGCCAATCGGTATAAAACAGATAAAACACGCAGGTTGCAACCGTTAGAACATTGCTTACAAGCGAGGTAAGCATAACGGATATTACTGAGCTTACGCCGTTTATATCGCTGTTCATACGGGTAATTATATCGCCCTGCTTTTCGTTTGTAAAAAATGCGTGCGGCATATGCTGCAGATGATCGTACATCTGATTGCGCATATCATAGATAATTTTTTGCGAGATCCAGCTGTTTATGTACTGCTCAAGCACGCTTATTACCTGTGCGGCGGATAAAACAACGAACGCCAAAACAACAAGCTGTAAAAGCTGTTTTATATTGCGGCTGTCGCTTACAATGGCGTCTACTATCTTACCGGTTATTACAGAGGGGAAAAGCCCTAATACCGCCGATACGATAAGCGCGGCAAATACCGCAATAAACTGCCATTTGTACGGCTTTAAATAGCCGAGTATTCTAAGCAGAAGAGCTTTTGTGACCTTGGGCTTGTTCAATTTTTCCTCTTCGGTTAAAAATCCCCGCGGACCCCTGCCTATACGCATCGGTCCGCGCATACCCGCAGGCGGCGGCATCATCAGTCTCATATAATAACAACTCCAATATATTTACTGTTATATATTCTATTTTAACACTTTTTTAGAAATTTGCTACATTTTTAAACAATTTGTTAATTTGTATAAAATTTTTTAAAAAGTACTTGACAAAATAGAAACTATGCATTATAATAAAGCCAGACAAAGAGAAAGGAGTTGATAAAAGTGAGAGAGGATACTCCACCGGCTTCTTATCAAAATAAAATGAAAGTGGTGAGTCCGATGAAGTAATAACGGGCAACGCGAAAACTATAAAATTACGGAGAAGACCGATGTACCGTTAAAACTTCCCGAAGGGAATTTACATATTACCCACAAAAGGTGATTTATATGATTGTAAGGCGATTAGCTATCAAATAAATTGAGACGGGTGGGTCCAATGCACAATTAAGTATAATTTTAAAAACCATAAAGCCTTAACGGGTGATTAAAATGATTTTAAGGTTTTTAGATTTTGAAAATATTTAAACGGGTGATTCCGATGTACAATTCATTTTAGCGCTCTTTTAAATTTGAGTTCTTTCTAAACGAATATTAAATTGTTTATGCATTGCAGAGGCAGTACGACATTTTCAGTTTATATTAAAATTTTACCGCTTTGCGGTTTACGGATAAGGTTTAATTAAGAGCATAACATTAAAATTGAATAGTAAAAAAATCTAACTGCTGTAGCTAAACGGTTGCAGCAGTTTTTTTCTTGAAATTATATAAATTTATACATTTAATAATTTTTATTGACAAAAATTGCTTTCGGTTATATAATATACGTAGTTAACCACAGTCGGCGAGGTTGTTAAGCGTTTGTCCGCTTTGTCTGCGGGAAAGGGAAATATTACGGATATTAAAAATAACAGAAAAGCCATATACACGGCAGCTTTAAAAACGGTATTTGTATTTTTTGTACTGTGTACCGCGCTTTTTAACAGCGTATTTACCGCCGTCGAGTCTGATATGGGCTTTAATAAAAAAAATTCGTTACATACATTTTTCGAATGTGATAATGAAAATACGAAAGCAATCAGCCCCGTAACCGCAATGTCTTTTCCAAAGACTCAAATACCGTCGGTATTAACAGAAGAAAAAACCGCCGATAATCTTGCGGCTGACGCAAAATTATTACCGGATTGCTTTTTTCTTGATGAAATTTCAGGCGGTCTATCTTACCGTGAAACCGAGTGTCAGGCTGCTGCACCGCCCGACCACAGCTGCTGCACCTGTAAAAATTCCGGTTCGGAGCGTAAGACGCTGTTTCACCGTCACGTAGTTACTTCAATAAGCAGTGAAATTCAAAAGCCGTGTCTTAACCTTGTATTCGCCGTAGCGGCAAGGGACAACGATTTGGCGGCGTATGATATAAGCGACCATTATGAGAAATTTCTGTCTTGAACAATTATTTTAATGTATTTATTGTTAAAATAATTGAAAAGAGGAAATAATTATGGTATTAAACAGAAATAAAGGGGAGCCGGATTTTATAATAACAAACAAAGAGGAGCAGATGTTACAGCAGTTCAGAAAATTATCGAATGAAGACCAAAAAGAGGTATACATACGGTTTATCGAGCTTGCTTTGCAGCATGTTAATTACGGTTAATATGATTTAAATAAAATAAGGCAAAACAGTAAGGTCTGTAACGGCCTGCTGTTTTGCCTTTTTGGTTTTATACTATTAAAGTTGCGTGATGTTTCTCGCCGTTTCAACTAATTTTAAAACGTCCTTATCCGCATTGGCATTGTAAAGAAGTCCGTAAGGAATACTGTAATCCCAATTTACGGGAATTGATATAAGTCCGGGGTGAACATCTTGCCAGCATTCAATGGTAAGCAAAATGTTTCCGCTTTCGGCACAGCGGTTAAATACAGATAGATCGTAAAACTGCGGAGTGTCCTCAATGTGTATCTGCGGATGTTTTTTTTCTAAATCGTTTCGTATAAAGTCGTTAACGCCAGAATCCCCACGGCCTACCATCATAAGCGTTTCGCCGTGCAGATCTTCTATATTTATCTGCTTTTTTTCGGCTAAACGGTGGTCGCGCGATACAGCGACCATTTTTTTGTACCTGCCAAGCGGCAAAAAGCTGCAAATGGAAAGCCACGCTTTGGAATCGCAGACACCTATAAGAAAATCGAATTTTTCGCCTAATTTTTTAATTTCGGATAAAATGCCGTCGTGGTTATCCTCAAACGGTACTAAGTGCAGCTTGTAATCGGGAAAGCTTTGATTTATTTTATACCACAGATCCATAAACGGCTTAGCGGGATTTAACAGGGAAGTGCCTACGCAGAAGGTCGTATCATAATCGAGCGTGGCGGCGTTCGCCGCGGCGACAGATTTTTTTGAATAATCCATAATAAATTTTGCGTCGCGGTATATTACCTTGCCCGCCGGTGTAAGATCAACCCCCGCAGGCGTTCTGTCTATCAATTTAAGGTTTAAATGCGCCTCTAACACATTCATTTTTTTCATAACTGCGGTGGGGGTGATAAAGAGCTTATCAGCCGCTTTTGTAAAGCTTCCGCAATCGGCAACGGCTAAAAACGTATCAAGCAACGGATTATACATAACGCACCTCTGTAAACTTTTAGTTTATACTATAATAACATATCGGATATTCTGTGTCAATGCGTTTTATATTATAATAACAATCAGAAAGGCGGTTATAAATATGGGAAAATCACTTATTGCTTTTTATTCAAGAGCAGATGAAAACTATGTAAACGGCACGCTTAAAATGCTGTCTGTCGGTAATACCGAGACTGCGGCGGGTATTATAAAGGAGCTTACCGGAGCAGATATTTTCAAAATTGAGCAGACCAAGCCCTATTCAAAGGGATACAACGCCTGCATTGAAGAGGCAAAATCCGATCAGCAGAGAGACGCACGGCCCGAACTTAAGACATACCCTAAAACGCTTGATAATTATGATGTGATCTATTTGGGCTTTCCTAATTACTGGAGCACTATGCCAATGGCGGTATTTACGTTTTTAGAGCATTTTGATTTTACGGGCAAAACAATAAAACCGTTCTGCACACACGAGGGCAGCGGAATGGGCAGCAGCGTATCTGATATAAAAAGGCTTTGCCCCGGTGCTAAGGTTGAAAAAGGGCTTGCGATACACGGCGGCAGCGCCGCAAATTCGAAAAAAATAATTGAGGAATGGGTGAAGTAATTATGAAAAAGGTTACTGCCGGCAGAGAGGCGCTCGGCGAGTTTGCACCTAAATTTGCAGAGCTTAACGACGACGTACTGTTCGGTCAGGTATGGAGCAGGGAGGATAAGCTGTCCCTCCGCGACCGCTCGCTCGTTACGGTGACGGCGCTTTTGTCGCAGGGGCTTTGCGACAGCTCGTTTGAATATCATTTAATAACCGCTAAGCAAAATGGAATTACCAAAGCCGAAATTGCGGAAATAATAACCCATGCGGCGTTTTACGCCGGCTGGCCTAAGGCGTGGGCGGCTTTCAGACTGGCTAAGAATGTATGGAATGATGAAACAGACGCCGAAAGCGAAAAACAGGCGCATGCAAATTCAATGATCTTTCCGATAGGCGAGCCGAACGACGCATTTGCAAAGTATTTTATAGGTCAAAGCTATTTAGCGCCCGTATCTAAAAATCAGGTGGGTATTTTCAACGTTACGTTCGAGCCTGCCTGCCGAAATAACTGGCATATCCACAAAGCCGAAAAGGGCGGCGGACAAATTTTGGTTTGCATAGCGGGTAACGGCTGGTATCAGGAATGGGGCAAAGCGCCGAAGGTCTTAAAAGCGGGAGATGTGGTAAACATTGCGCCCGGCGTTAAGCACTGGCACGGCGCACAGAAAAACAGCTGGTTCTCGCACCTTGCGGTAGAGGTACCCGCAGAAAACGGCGGCACCGAGTGGTGCGAGCCGGTAACGGACGAAGAATATAATAAACTGGGGGAATAAATGTGTTAGGTAATTTTTCTTATTGCAATCCTACAAAGCTTTATTTCGGTGATAATTCACTTAAAAATCTTAATACAGAGCTTAAAAAGTACGGCAAAAACGTGGTGCTGGTATACGGCGGCGGTTCTGTTAAGAAAAACGGCATTTATGACGACGTTATGAAAATTTTAAATAACTGCGGCAAAAGCGTTGCCGAGGTTGCGGGCGTAATGCCTAACCCCACGCTTGAAAAGCTTTACGAGGGCGTTAATATTGCGCGCACACATAATGCCGACTTTATTTTGGCAGTAGGCGGCGGCTCGGTATGTGATTATTCAAAGGCGCTTGCCGTATCGGTCTACTGCAATGAAGACCCCTGGGAAAAATATTACATTCGCTTTGAAGAACCTGATTGCAGAATAGTGCCCGTAGGCTGCGTGCTTACAATGGTTGGTACAGGCTCTGAAATGAATGCAGGCAGCGTTATAACAAACAGCGAAACAAAGCAGAAAATAGGCCACGTATTTGCAAGCGAAGAGGTTATGCCGAGATTTTCGGTTTTAAACCCCAAATATACAATGACCTTGCCTAAATACCAGATGGTATCGGGTATTTACGATATATTCAACCACATTTGCGAGCAGTATTTTTCGGGTGAGGACGATAACACAAGCGACTATATAAGCGAGGGGCTTATGCGCTCGGTTATACATTCAAGCCTTATTGCAAACGAAAACCCGCAGGATTACGAAGCAAGGAGCAACATTATGTGGTGCGCTACTTGGGCGCTTAACACCCTTGTTGCAAAGGGCAAGAGCACAGACTGGATGGTGCATATGTTAGGGCAGGCAATAGGCGGATATACAAACGCCACCCACGGTATGACTCTTGCGGCGGTGTCGCTGCCTTATTACCGCTATATTATGCCGTACGGGCTTTCAAAGTTCAAGCGCTTTGCCGTAAACGTATGGGGCGTTAACGCCGACGGCAAAACAGACGGGCAAACAGCCTTAGAGGGGCTTGAGTCAATGGAAGACTGGATGAAGAAATTAGGGCTTGTACTGCACACGGGCGAGTTCGGCGTGACTGAGGCGGACGCGGAAAAAATAGCCGACTTGGTACTGCCTATGAACGGCGGCTACAAGGTGCTTGACCGCGAAGAAATTGTGAAAATTTTGAACGAAAGCATTTAGGTGGTGATTTTAAATGAGTAAAAAGGTATTGATTTTATCGGGTAGTCCGCGAAAGGGCGGAAATTCCGATTTATTATGCGATGAATTTATGCGCGGAGCGCAGGACGGAGGCAACACGGTTGAAAAGATAAGGGTAGTCGAGAAAAAGATAGCACCATGTATCGGCTGCTACTATTGCGATAAAAACGGCGGAAAATGCGTACAGCCCGACGATATGGCGGAGCTTTTGCAGAAAATGATTGACGCGGACGTTTTGGTTTTAGCGTCCCCCGTGTATTTTTACTCGATTTGTGCACAGCTAAAGGCGGTAATAGATCGCACCGTTGCACGTTGGACCGAGGTTGAAAACAAAGATTTTTACTATATTGTAACTATGGCTGATACGTCGGTTTCATCGGCTGATACTACGCTTGCGTGTTTTCGCGGTTATGCCGATTGCGTAGAGGGAGCAAATGAAAAGGGCGTTATTATAGGAAACGGCGTTCACGAAAAGGGCGAAATTAAAAACCATAAGGCAATGCGCGAAGCCTATGAAATGGGTAAAAACGTTTAAGTAAAGCCGACGAATCCGAACCCGCTTAAAACGGCTTAATTTCGGCGCTTTCCGGCTTGTCGTCACCCGCAGGCGTTAGCCTTGCGGCTTACTTCGCACAAAAAATCACTCAAAATTCAGCTCGTTTTAGGTCGCAGAATTTTAAAGAGACGGATTTTTGTCTGTGCGAGGCACAAAACGCAGTAAATCCTAACGGATTTGCGAGTATTTTAACAATGCAAAGGCGAAAATCCGCCCTTTAAAATCGGGTTCGGATTTGTCGGCTTTGCTTAAAGGAAGATATTTATGAAGAAAATAATTTCTGCTATTTTGTGCTTGGGATTAGCTTTTTCCTTAACTGCCTGCGGCGGTAATACGGGAGACGATAGGCTTTCATCATCGTCATCATCAACCGAAAGCAGCAAAAGCGAAACGGTTTCGGGCGGAAAAACGCTTGTGGTTTACTATTCCGCAACAGGCAGCACAAAGGCGGTTGCCGAGAAAATTGCAAAAAACTTAAACGCCGATACTTTTGAGTTAGTACCCGAAAAGCCGTACACAAGCGCTGATCTCAACTGGAACGACGAAAACAGCCGCGTATCGTCAGAGCACAGCGACGAAAGTAAGCGCGAGGTTGCGCTTGTAAAATCCACGCCCAATAATTGGGAGCAGTACGATACGGTTTATGTAGGTTATCCCATTTGGTGGGGAATTGCCGCATGGCCTGTAAACGGTTTTGTAAAGGCAAACGATTTTACGTGTAAGACCGTTATTCCGTTTTGCACCTCGGCAAGCTCAGGTATGGGGGAAAGCGGTAAACAGCTTTCAGCTATGGCGGGAAGCGGCGACTGGAAGGAAGGCGAAAGATTTTCTTCCTCTGCAACGGAAAGTGAAATTTCCGATTGGCTGTCTTAAATAAAATTTGCTGAAAAGACAGTCATTGCGGTGTGGGTGTCCGGTGGACACCTCTGCGAAGCAGAAGCACCGACCGAGCCGACAGGCGAGACCGCCGCAAGGCGTGTGGCAATCCGTTCTCTTTTAACGAAAATACGGATTTTTTCGCACATAGCGCTAAGTATGACAAAGAGCAGAAGTAAGCGCGGAAAATTAAATTTTCGGTTTATTTAAAGACTAACGGGGCTGTTTTGTAACAGCCCCGCGTTTTTATGTGGTTTCCAATTATTTATTTGCGGCTCCGATAATTTTTTGCGCTATTGCGGGTGGAACCTCCTCATAGCGTTCCGGAGTAAGCGTAAACGACGCAGTGCCCTGCGTTATAGAGCGCATTGCGGTTGCAAAGTCGGACATTTCCGCCATAGGAACCTCGCCTATTACCTCCTGCATTTTATTTTCCGCCGGATTCATACCTATTATTCTGCCGCGGCGCTTGTTGATATCGCCTATAACATCGCCCAGCATTTCATCGGGCACGGTAACCTTAAGCGTGCCAATCGGCTCTAAAAGCACGGGGGACGCCTGCGGTATACCCTCCCTGAACGCTATTGAGGCGGCAGTTTTAAACGCCATTTCAGAAGAGTCGACAGGGTGGTACGAGCCGTCTACAAGCGTTGCCTTTATACCAACCATCGGGTAGCCTGCCAGCACGCCCTTTAAGGTGCTCTCGCGCAGGCCCTTTTCAACGGCGGGGAAGAAGTTTTTGGGTACGGCTCCGCCGAATACCTTTTCTTCAAACACAAGCTCTTCCGAGTCGCACGGCTCAAACTCTATCCAAACGTCGCCGAACTGACCGTGGCCGCCGGACTGCTTTTTGTGCCTGCCCTGTATTTTAACGGGTTTTCTTATGGTTTCACGGTATGCGATTTTGGGCGTTTTAAGCTCAACATCCGCGCCGAATTTCGATTTAAGGCGCGATACTATAACGTCTATATGCTGCTCGCCCAAGGCGGAAAGTATCTGCTCGTGCGTATCGGGGTCGTTTGAAACGGAAATAGTCGGATCCTCCTCGGTAAGGCGTGAAAATGCCGACGTGATTTTTTCTTCGTCTCCCTTAGCCTTTGGGTAAACCGCAACAGAAATGCAGGGCGCGGGGAATTGCGAAGGCATTACCGTAAGCTTGCCCGAAGCCGATAGGGTATCGCCCGTAAGAACGTTTCCGAGCTTTGAAACCGAGCCTATATCGCCGGCTTTTATGCGGTCCGCGTCTTCCTGCTTTCCGCCCTTAAGCCACATTATTTTGGCAAGGCGCTCTTCGCTGCCCGTGCGGCTGTTGATAAGCCTTGTATCGTTTGTAATTTCGCCGGATACGACTCTGAAATAAGAAAGCTTGCCTACAAACGGGTCTGCAATGGTTTTAAATACAAACAGGGCTTTTTCGCCGTTTTCATCAAATTTATGTTCGCTGCGGTCTGCAAGTAAATAAGCGGAATCCGCGCAGGTAGGCATTGTTTCAAGCAGAATATCAACTGTCATCGGAACAGCGGCGCCGGTTTGCTGTATTCCGCAGAAAACAGGGCATATATCGCCTGAGGCAACACCCTTTTTAAGGCCGGATATTATTTCATCCGGTGTAAATTCCTCGCCTGCAAAGTATTTTTCCATAAGCGCGTCGTCCGCAGTGGCAACCGCCTCAAGAAGCATATTCCGCATTTCTTCCGTTTCGTTGCTTACGGGCATACGCATTTCCTTTGTTTCAAAGCCGTCGCAGGAATAGGCCTTGTTTTCAATAAGATTTATGTAGCATTTAACTTCGTCGTTTTCGATATACGGTACGGTAACGGGGCATATAAGCGCGCCGTAATTGCCTACAAGCGCCGATATTACACGGTAAAAATGCGCGTGCGTTGAATCAAGCTTGCCTATAAAAAACGCTGCCGCCTTGCCGACGCTTCTTGCCTTTAAAAAGCTTTGCTTTGCGCCCGATGTAAGACCTGATTTACCCGATATTACTATTAACGCGGAATCCGCCGCCGAAAGAGCCTCGGTAACGCCGCCCGCAAAATCAAAAAGACCGGGTGCGTCTGCAAGATTTAATTTTCTGCCGTTTATTTCAAGTGCATAAACAGAAGCGGAGACTGATACCTTACGCTTTTTTTCTTCGGGGTCGAAATCCATAACGGTGGTGCCGTCTGCGGTTTTACCTATACGCTCGGTGGCTTTGCCGTAGCATAAAATTGCGTCTGCAAGGGTGGTCTTTCCCGAACCGCCGTGACCCAAGAGAGCAATATTGGTTGTCATATTAAGCGGATACTGTTTCAATGTGATGCACTCCTTTAAAAGCCGCCGCCTTATACGGCGGAATGATTTAAAAGTATTATAACATAATTCATTAGCAAATACAACCAATAATTATAAAATTGTTATTTTAAATATATCTAAATGTCATAATCTGCTGAAAACAGAGATTTTTAAGACGAAAAAATAACAAATTGTAATTTTAAGAGGTCCTGCTGTTACCGGTTTGATACGATTTGTAATCGAATTGTATCTGCACTTTTTTGTTATTCGGTGTATAATATATTTGTAACGGCAAGGAGGCGGTTTTAATGAAAAAGAAATATACGGTATGTATTATTTTGTCGTTGGTTTTAATGTTTTCTTTTTCCGCATTTGCGGTAAAGCCGTCCGATAAGCAGGTAAACGCGTCAAAGCCTGTTACCGCCGATAGGACCGAGGTTTTAAAATCGCGCTTTCTTAATATGCTTAATCACAATTTCGCATACGGTGAAGCGCTTGATTATAACGAAGAGCTTGTAAACTGCGCGGCTTTGGCTTGTCTTGATATGCGTGACGGCGATTTTATAGCCGAGCGGTATATAAAGGATTACGTATTTAATATGTACGGCGTTGATATTGAGGATTTTTCGGGTATAAACGCGCAGTTCCCAAAAAAGGAAGGGTTTGTTTATATAGTGCCGCGCGGTTTTTCGGTTTATAAGCATTCGGGCGCGGTTATCTCGTTTAATGAGGACGGAACCTGCACCGTTACAACCGTGGTTACTGTTAACGCACACGACGGGGAAGCGCTCACGGGTACGGCGGTTACCTTATTTGCGAAAAACGGAAATTCGCATTTCGGGTACAATATAATATCTTCAAATCTGTATTTCGACGCGGAAGCTGTTTAAGAAGTTGCATAAAGTATAATAAACCGCCATTTTTTCGGGAAAAATAATCCGAAGAAAGGGCGGTTATTTTTATGACTTATAATGAATGGCTTAAAAAAATTGACGACGAGCTGAAACCCGATAAAAGCTTTGATATTATAAAGCGTGAGCTTAAAATAGGCGGCAGGGACGCCGTGCTTTACTATATAGACGGCTTTATAAAGGACGAGGTTTACGAGAAAATACTTGAATTTCTTTATAAACAAACGCCGGAGGATATAGCGGATATTCCGAATATGCTTGAATTTGCAAAGGCAAAAATGCCGTATGTTGAAGCAGACGAGCTTAAAACCGTTAAGGAAGCGGTAACGGCGGTGCTGTCGGGTCCCTCGGTGCTGCTTATAAACGGGATTTCGGGCGCGCTTGCGGTTGATACAAGAACATACCCTATGCGCTCGCCCGACGAGCCTCAGAAGGATAAGTCGCTTCGCGGTTCGCGCGACGGCTTTGTTGAAACGCTTGTTATGAACACTGTGCTTATAAGAAGACGCATAAGAGATAAAAGACTTCGTATGGAATATATGCAGATAGGCAAGGGCACAAAGCTTGATATTGCAATAAGCTACCTTGAGGGCGCGGCGGACGGGCGCGTGCTTGATATTTTAAGAAAAAGACTTAAGGAAATTGATATAAACGGTATTTCAATGACGCAGCAGGCGCTTTCTGAAAAGCTGCAAAAAAACGCTTTTTTTAACCCGTTTCCGAAATTTAAGTTTACGGAAAGACCGGACTATGCCTCCGCCTGTATATTTGACGGCAGAATAGTGCTTGTTATGGATAATTCGCCTGCGGTTATGATACTGCCGATATCGCTTTCCGATTTTTTCAGGGAAACCGACGATTATTACTTTTTGCCGATCGTTGCAAGCTACACGCGTATTTTAAGAATGCTCGTTTCGGTTGCGAACGTTATAATAACTCCGCTTTACCTTTTACTTGCCGTAAGAGCCGCCGCGGTTCCCTCGTGGCTTACGGTCTTAATGCCCGAAAAAACGGGTGAAATACCATTGTTTTTTCAATTTTTAATACTTGAATTTGTGGTGGACGGGTTAAGGCTTGCTTCTGTAAATACACCGGACGCGCTTTCAAACTCGCTTGGTATTATAGGCGGACTGCTGCTTTCCGAATTTGCGGTAAGCGCGGGCTGGTTTATTGCCGAGGCGATACTTTTAATGGCGTTTGTTACAATCGCGGGCTTTTCACTGCCTAATTACGAAATGGGATATGCCATGAAATTTGAAAGGCTGTTTTTGCTTATTTTAACGCAGATATTCGGAGAGTGGGGGTTTGCGGGCGGAATTATCGCGCTTATAACGGGTATGCTGTGCGTTAAAACGCTTTCGGGCAGAAATTATCTTTATCCGCTTGTCCCGTTCAGCAAAAAAGGGTTTTTAGAGCTTTTTATACGCTATCCTATGAAATAAAAAATTATTAACCGAAAGTTCACATATTTGAATAATCGGTGCAACAAAGCCGTTATACAATAAGCTTAAACAAAAGGAGGAAGCCTTTATGGACGATTTCAATAACAATAACACTAACAATATAAATAACCAAAACGGCGAGCTTAACGGCTTTGATTCGGTAAACGGTAACGATACCGCGCAAAACGGATATACCGTAACGCCGGACGGCGGCTTTTACACAAAGCGCCGCGACGATATAATTCAGGACGAGGCGTACGGCTCAAATTATGAAAATAAAGATAAAGCTGAGGCTAAGGAGCCGCCGCATAATTTTTACCCGAACGGCGAATACGGCGCGCAAAACTATAATTACGCTTATAAGCCGCCGAAGGCTAAAAAGCCCAAAAAGAGCGGTCACGGCGGCGCAACGGTAGCGGTTGCCTGTCTGCTTGCGGCGGTTATCGGCGCGGTAAGCGGCGTAACGGCGGTAAAGCTTACAAGCAAAAGCAACGACAGCACCCCGCTTACAAGCAGTTCGGGTGTATCGGGCAGTAACGTTAATATAAATGTAGATGAAACCGCCGAATCGGTTGTGGAAGCGGTTGCCGATAAGGTAACGCCCAGCGTTATAGGTATCAGAACCACAACCTCTGTAAGAAGCTTTTTCGGCGGCAACAGCTCGTCAACAGGAGAGGGCAGCGGCGTTGTATACTCGGCGGACGGATACATTATCACCAACTACCACGTTATTTCAAGCGCAGTTACCAATAAATCAGACTCTAAAATCGAGGTATTTCTTGATTCGGTAAATTCAAAATCATATGAGGCTGCGGTTGTAGGGTATAATATTTCTTCGGATCTTGCGGTGATTAAAATCAACGCTTCCGGTCTTACGCCCGTAACAATTGCCGATTCCGATAAGCTTAAGGTAGGTCAGTATGTTGTAACCGTGGGTAACCCCGGCGGTCTTGAATTTATGGACAGCGTAGCCTACGGCGTTATAAGCGGGCTTAACCGTGTGGTTTCAAGCGATTCCGACGTTAAGCTTATTCAAACAAACGCGGCTATAAACCCCGGCAATTCGGGCGGCGCGCTTGTTAATACAAAGGGCGAGTTAGTGGGTATTACAAGCTCTAAAATAGTATCAGAGGAATTTGAGGGTATGGGCTTTGCGATTCCTTCTAACACCGTATCCAAAATATGCAAAAATATTATTGATAAGCAAAACGATCCCGAACCGTATATAGGCATAACCGTAAGCGAAAAATACACCGCAAGCGTACTGAAATATTACGGCTATCCTTCGGGAGCGGTTGTATTAAGCGTGGCTGAGGGCAGCCCTGCCGATAACGCGGGAATTGCCAAGGGCGATATTGTAACCGAATTTGCGGGTAAAACGGTTTCAGAGTATTCCCAGCTTGAGGAATTTGTAAATTCGTGCGAGCCGGGCAAAAAGGTAAACGTTAAAATTTACCGCAGCGGCAGGTATTATACCACCGATATTACCGTTGGTTCAAACAACGCCGTTCAGTAAAATTAATATTGATTTTAATACTCTCTTAAAGTATAATTGAGGTACAGTTTACTTTAGGGGAGCATTTTTATGAACGGCAATTATAAAAACAATCTGTTATTACAGCTTTTAAAGCTACTCGGAGCCTTTATTGTATCGTGGTTTTTAATGGTGTGTATCTTTGCCGCCTCTACAACAGGTGATGAAATACCCGAAAAATACAATTTGCCGATGGTTATTATTGCAATTTTTCTTTCTTTTGCGGTTAATATCATAATTGATTTTAACGCGATTGCAAGGCTTAAAAGCGCTATTTCAAAATCGAAAGCGGATATTGAGTCCGTAAACGAGACCTCGGCGGCGCTTATTGATAAAGCGGAGCGCGTTGCGGATAAATACAGAAACGCCGAAACCGAGCTTTACGGTAAATTTGCAAGGGCAAGAGAGGGCGGCGCCAAAATCCGCACAAGTAAAGATTTTAAAGCGGTTATCGAAAGCTACCCGGAGCTTAAATCCAATGTGCATACGCAAAAGCTTTTAAGTCAAATAGAAACAACGGAAAATGCAAAGCTTAACGCCAAAATGACATATACCGACGCCGCGGCTAAGTATAACGCAAAAATTCATTCATTCCCCGTTGCTTTGCTGCGAGGTATTTGCAAATGGGAAGACGTTAATATTGAGGCAGGGCTTTCAAAAGAAGAAATGGTATCGGACGAGGAACTTGGAATTTAAGGAGATAAATTATTTATGAAGCTTTTAATTATTCGTCACGGCGACCCCGATTACAGTATAGATTCCCTTACCGAAAAGGGGTGGAAGGAAGCGGAGCTTTTAAAAAAGCGCCTTTTAAAGCTTGATATAAGCGCGTTTTATGTCTCGCCCTTAGGCAGGGCGCAGGCAACTGCAAAGCCTACGCTTGAGGCGCTTAATAAAACCGCCCGTGTGTGCGATTGGTTAAGGGAGTTTGACGGCGTGGTTACAGACCCCGAAACAGGCGAAAAAACCTACCCGTGGGATAGATACCCGCGATTTATGTGCGAAAACGAAGATTATTACGATAAGGATAAATGGATAAATACCCCGTTTATAAGTGAAGGCACGGTTAAAGAAAAGTATAAAGCTGTGTGTGACGGGCTTGACGGGCTTTTGGCGCGGCACGGATACGTTCATAACGGTAAAATATTTAATGTGGAAAAGGAAAATACCGATACGGTGGCGCTCTTCTGTCATTTCGGCGTTGAGTGCGTGCTGCTTTCGCATCTGCTTAAAATTTCGCCTATGGCGCTGTGGCAGGGATTTGTGGCGCTGCCGTCTTCCGTAACCACTCTTAACACCGAGGAGCGCGAGCAGGGCGTTGCGTATTTCCGCTGTTCTGGCTTCGGCGATATTTCGCATTTGTACGCAGGAGACGAGCCTGCGTCTTTTCAGGCGCGGTTTTGCGAGACCTATTCCAATTTTGAAGAGCGGCACTGAAAATGCGTGACAATGTAATAATTATAGGCGGCGGCGCGGCGGGGCTGTGCGCCGCGGTAACCCTTAAAAAGGCGGCGCCCGACCTTAAGGTGCGGCTGCTTGAGAGCCTGCCGCGCGTAGGAAAAAAATTAGCCGCAACGGGTAACGGGCGCTGCAATATAACCAATAAAAACATAACGGCTGAAAGATACCACGGTCTTCACCCTGAATTTTGCCTTTATGCCCTTCAAAAATACGATAATAAGTGCTGTGAAGATTTTTTTGACAGTATAGGCGTGCCCTTTGTGTACGAAGGGGACAAGGCTTATCCTGCCTCTTTACAGGCGGCTTCCGTGGTGGATTGCCTGCGCTTTGCCGCCGAGGAATACGGCGCTACCATTTGCACCGAAACAAAGGTTACAAACATTCAGGTATCGGGCGGCGCATACAAGGTTATAGCCGGTAATATGAGCTTTCTTGCAGACAATATTGTTATAGCCGCAGGGCTTTTATCGGGCGGGGGAAAACTCGGTAACGACGGCAGTATGCTTGCATTGCTTAAAAAGGCTGGCTTTAAAACCGTTGAAACGCACCCAGCAATAGTTCAGCTTAAAACAAAGCCGGATATTGTGCGGCAGCTTAAGGGTATAAAGGTTAACGCGTCAGCCGCCCTAAAGCAGGGCAAAAGGGTTTTAAAAAGCGAATACGGCGAGGTGCTGTTTTGCGATTACGGGCTTTCCGGTCCGCCCATACTTCAGCTTTCGGGCGCGGCAGGCGGCGAAAAAAATATTACGGTATCGCTTGACCTTGTAAGCGATAAGGATTTCAATACGCTTTTTGAAGTGCTGTTAAACCGTGCAAAGCGCCTTAAAAACCGAACGCTTGACGAATTTTTTACGGGTATGCTTAATAAACGGCTCGGTCAGGTTATAATTAAAAGCGCCGGATTAAGGCTTAACGATAAAGCGGAAAGCCTTAAAAAAGCCGATATTTTAAAAATTACCGCGCTTTTAAAGGATATGAGCTTTGAGGTTACGGGAAACACGGGCTACATAAATTCGCAGGTGACGGGCGGCGGACTTGATACTTCCGGATTTGACTGTAATACTATGATGAGCCGCGAATATAAAGGGCTTTACGCAATAGGGGAAATACTTGATATAGACGGCGACTGCGGCGGCTTTAACCTTAAATGGGCGTGGTCAAGCGCTATGTGCGCCGCCTTTGATATTGTGAAAAGGAGCAATAATGCTTTTAATAAATAATATAGCGCTGCCGCTTGATACGGATTTTTCTTTGCTTAAACGGGCGGTTGCAGAGGCTGTTAAAACCGATGAGAAGAATATAATTTCGGTTTCTCTTTATAAAAAATCGGTAGACGCGCGGCATAAGAATAACGTACATTTTTGCTGTTCCGTTTTAGCCGAGGTAAAAAATGAGGGCGCGTTTTTAAAAAGGAATAAAAACGCTCAGGTTTTTATTCCAAAACCGTATATATGGAAAAAAGCTGTAAACAAGCCGCTTAAAAGACCGATTATTGCAGGCTTCGGTCCTGCCGGAATGTTTGCGGCGCTTACCCTTGCACGCGCGGGGCTTGAGCCCGTTGTGCTCGAAAGGGGAAAGGATGCGGATTCGCGCACTAAGGACGTAAAAAACTTTTTTTCCGGCGGGAAATTAAACGTTAATTCCAATGTGCAGTTCGGCGAAGGGGGAGCCGGCACCTTTTCGGACGGTAAGCTTAATACCGGAATTAAAGACTGCCGCTGCAGAGCCGTTCTTGAAGAGTTTGTAAAGCACGGCGCACCCGAAAGTATTTTAACCGACGCAAAGCCGCATATAGGAACCGATATACTTGTAAACGTTGTTAAAAGCATACGAAACGAAATAACAGCGTTAGGCGGCGAGGTGCGGTTTTCGGCAATGCTTGAAGACCTGCGCTTTGAAAACGGCGTGCTTAAAGCCGCCGTTGTAAACGGTGAAGAAATACCGTGCGAAAGCCTTATTTTAGCCACCGGTCATTCCGCGCGCGATACTTTTTTAATGCTAAAGCAAAATAAAATACCGCTTATAAGAAAGCCGTTTTCGGCGGGAGTAAGAATAGAGCATTTGCAAAGCGATATAAATAAAGCACTTTACGGCGATTTTGCGGACCATAAGGCGTTAAGGGCGGCGGATTACAAGCTTGCCGTTCACCTTGAAAACGGCAGGGGAGTATACACGTTTTGTATGTGCCCCGGCGGAGAGGTTATAAACGCTTCAAGCGAAGAGGGCGGCATTGCGGTAAACGGTATGAGCGAAAGCAGGCGCAACGGCAAAAATGCCAACAGCGCGGTGCTTGTAGGCATAGAACCTGCCGATCTTGAGGGCGACGATGTGCTTGCAGGCTGTCTTTTACAGCAGAAGATCGAACGCGCGGCATACCGCGCCGCGTGCGGAAAGGTGCCTGTAAGCACCGTGGGAAATTTTGTTTTTGAAAAACCGTTTGAAATAACAAGGGTAACCCCTACCGTGAAACCCGATTTTGCTTATGACGATTTTAATAAGATTTTCCCCGAATTTATAGCTTCTTCCCTTAAGGAAGGCATAAAGCTGTTTGATAATAAAATCAAAGGCTTTGCAGACAGTGCCGCGGTGCTTACCGCGCCCGAAACGCGCAGCTCTTCGCCCGTGAGGATAGTAAGGGGAGAAAATGGGCAAAGCATAGGATTTTCAGGTCTTTATCCCTGCGGCGAGGGCGCAGGATATGCAGGCGGAATAATGTCTGCTGCAACAGACGGAATTAAAACCGCCGAAAGGCTTATGGAATCAACCGAACAGACTGAAAAACGTCTAAGGCTTTAAGGAACATATTTTCAATACTTTGAATAAAACAGCAAATCAAGCCCCTGCCATATCGGTAATCCGATACGGCAGGGGCTTTTTTGTATTGAGAAAACCACCTGCTAAGCAGGTGGTTCCAAAGAGGCTTTTGCCGATGAGCAAAAAAGAAGCTCCTATGGTATAATGCAAGCGGTCTGTCAACCACAAGCGTTAAAACATTGGACCAATGTCAATAAATTGGACAGTAAAAAAGGTGTAAATATAATAGAAGCCGAAGCGTGTCCTGACCATATTCATATGCTTATAGAAATACCGCCTAAATACAGCGTAGCACAAATAATGGGATTTTTAAAAGGTAAGAGCAGTCTTATGATTTTCGACAGACACGCAAATTTGAAGTATAAATATGGGAACCGTCATTTTTGGGCAAGAGGATATTATGTGGATACCGTAGGACGCAATAAAAAACAAATAGCGGAATACATAAGGAACCAATTGCAAGAAGATGAAGTGGCAGACCAGATGAGCATTCAAGAATATATAGACCCGTTTACGGGTAGCAAGACAAAGTAGGCTAAATTAAACACCCCTTTAGGGGTTGCCCGAAGAAGTAATGCGGTTGGCAGAACCTTTCGGAGCCCCTTTAGGGGTGTGGCCTGTAGAATGCCCTTCCAGGGCTTATTCAAGCCTCCGGCTTTGCCGGAGGTTGTGACTTGTATATAAGTTGAACCATTATTACTTTGTTTATAAAAATAAGCTACGGCTGTATAAAGCCGCCGATTTGTCATTCTGAGCGCTTGCGCGAAAGAATCCGTCTTTCCTTACAAGAGGTACGGATTGCCGCGTGCTCTGCGGCGTTTGCAATGGTCGTAAAGATTACTTTGGGCAGAGCCTTCACAATGTGAACTTTTTCAAAACATACCGGCAGGCTCTTTTTAAGCTTGCCGGTTGTTGTTACAGCTCGTTTTTATCCTTTAATAGCTTAAGCTTTAAAACAGCCGCTTGGGTTTTTGCGTCGGTAATCTCGCCGGAAAGTATCATTTCAACTGCCTTTTCAAGCGGTATTTTTTCCACACTTAAAAACTCATCGTCGTCGGGGTGTTGTTCGCCGAAGGTAAGGCCTGTTGCGGCGTACATCCATATTATTTCGCCGCAGTATCCGGGAGACGGATAAAGCTTTCCAAGGGGTATAAATTTTTGAGCCTCGGCACCTGTTTCTTCTTTAAGCTCGCGCTTGCCGCAGGCAAGCGGATCTTCGTTCGCGCTGTCCCGTTTTCCTGCGGGAATTTCGGTTACCGTTTCCATATAGGGATAGCGGAACTGTTTTACAAAAAGTACCTCGTTATTATCGGTAAGCGCGGCAACGCAAACCCCGCCGTTATGCTCTATAACCTCGCGTGCGGCGGTGTTACCGTTAGGCAAAAGCGCCGTATCGCGGCGCAGCCTTATAATTTTCCCTTTATAAATATATTCGCTTGATAATTGTTTTTCATCTAAATTCATTAAACGCACCTTCTTTAAATATATATGTTTATGGGAGAGTGAATAAATGTTGGAATTAGTAAGATCCGCCGAATACGGATATACCGAAAGGCAAAGGCTTATAAGCACGCTTTGCGAAAAATACGGTTTTTTAAAACGAAAAAATATCGGGCGCAGCTGCGGCGGCAGGGATATTACCGCCGTTAAAATAGGCACGGCAGAGGAATACAGCCTTATAGCCGCCGCTTTTCACGGCAGCGAACGAATAACCTCTACAGTGCTTTTAATGTTTGTTGAGGAGCTTAGCAGGGCTTTAAGCGAAAACGGTTTTTTAGGCAGCCTTAACGCCTGCCGTGCACTTAATAACAAGGGCGTTATATTTGTACCGTGCGTTAATCCCGACGGGTGCGATATATCCCTTTACGGAGCTAAGGCCTGCGGGGAATTATCCGGAGCCGTGAACCGACTTTGTATGGGAGATTTTAAGCATTGGAACGCCAATTTAAGAGGCGTTGATATCAACCACAATTTTAACGCGGGCTGGCAGGAGCTGCGTACAAAGGAAATCAAAATGGGAATTTTCGGCCCTGCGCCTACGCGTTTCGGCGGTTATAAGCCCGAAAGCGAGCCGGAAACCTTAGCGCTGACAGAGCTTTGCAGAACTGTTAAAATACGTCAGGCAACGGCGCTTCACTCGCAGGGCGAGGTTATATATTGGCGTTACGGTGAAAATACGCCGCCGCGCTCTAAAAAAATGGCGGAAATTATGGCAACGGCTTCAGGTTATGCGCTTGATACGCCGATAGGAATTGCAGACGGCGGCGGTTTTAAGGATTGGTTTATTACCGAATTTAACAGACCGGGTTTTACGGTAGAGCTCGGAACAGGCGAAAACCCGCTGCCTGCCGAAAGCGCCGCGGAAATTTATGAACAGGTAAAGGAAATGCTTATGCTTTCTTTAATAATGTGAAATTCGGGGCCGCCGTCAGGCGACCCCGAAAAATTTAAACAGATAAATCTTCAACAATTAGCTGACGAACGCCGTTTTCATCAATATTAGACGGTGTTTTTTTATCTCTTGCGGCAAAAAACTTTTCGGCAACCTGTGGGAACAGTGCATAGCTTAATACATCTTCTTCCGATTTGCCTATGCCCTTATCGCGCATTTCCTTTGCGTACTCGGTAAGCTCGGGCTTTAAAAGGTCTGCGGGGCGGCAGGTTATAACCTTATCGTCGCCTATAGCCTTTTTGCGAACCTCTTCGTTTACCTTACCCGGCAATCTGCCGTATTCACCGCGCAGGAGTCCCTTTGATTCCTTGGTTATCATTTTATAACGCTCGCCCGAAAGCACGTTAAGCACTGCTTGAGTGCCTACTATCTGGCTTGTGGGTGTTACAAGCGGGGGATAGCCGAAATCTTCTCTTACCCTCGGAACTTCCGCTAAAACCTCATAGTATTTATCTTCTGCATTAGCTTGCTTAAGCTGTGATAAAAGGTTTGAGAGCATTCCGCCGGGAACCTGATAAATAAGGGTTTTGGTGTCAACATTAAGCACCTTCGGGTCAAGTATGCCCTCTGCCTTAAGCTTATCTGCAACCTTGCGGAAGTGCGCCGCTATTTCGCTTAGCTTCATAAGGTCAAGTCCGGTATCGCGCGGAGTGCCCTGCAGCGTCGCCACAAGAGCCTCGGTTGAGGGCTGTGAAGTACCGTTTGCAAGGGGAGAAAGCGCGGTATCAACAATATCAACGCCTGCCTGCGCCGCCATAAGATAGGTCATATCGCCGGTGCCGGTGGTGTTGTGTGTGTGCAGATGAATCGGAACCTTAACGTTTTCTTTAAGCTTTTTAACAAGCGAATAAGCGTTGTAGGGCAGAAGTAAATTTGCCATATCCTTAATACAGATAACGTCCGCGCCCATTTTTTCAAGAGTCTTTGCCATTTCAACAAAGTATTCTTCATTGTGAACCGGGCTTACGGTGTAGCTTATAGCCGCCTCGCATATTCCGCCGTATTTTTTACAGCTCTTCATTGCCTGTTCCATATTGCGCGTATCGTTAAGCGCGTCGAAAATACGGATAACGTCAATGCCGTTTTCAATCGACTTTTTAACGAACATATCAACCACGTCGTCCGCATAATGCTTGTAGCCGAGCAGGTTCTGACCGCGCAAAAGCATTTGAAGTTTAGTGTTGGGCATATGCTTTTTAAGGGTGCGCAGTCTCTCCCACGGGTCTTCGTTCAAAAAACGCATACAGCTGTCAAACGTAGCGCCGCCCCAGCATTCAAGGCTCCAGTAGCCTACCGAATCGAGCTGTTCAAGCGCGGGGAGCATATCCTCAATACGCATACGCGTAGCCGCCTGCGACTGGTGTGCGTCACGGAGAATGGTATCGGTTATATATAATTTCTTTTCTTCCATTTTAAAATCCTCCGATTAACCGAAAATCGAAATAAGAACGCCTGCCGCAATTGCAGAGCCTATAACGCCCGCAACATTCGGTCCCATAGCGTGCATAAGCAGGAAGTTCGAGGGGTTTTCCTTCTGACCTACCATTTGCGAAACGCGCGCCGCCATAGGAACTGCGGAAACACCGGCAGAGCCGATAAGCGGATTTATTTTGTTCTTCTTTGTAAACAGGTTCATAAGCTTTGCAAGCAGAACGCCGCCCGCTGTACCGAGACCGAAGGCAACTATTCCCATGCAGAGTATTTTAATAGTCTGCCAATTAAGGAATGCCTTTGCGGTAGTGGTAGCGCCTACCGAAATGCCTAAGAATATGGTTACAATGTTCATAAGCTCGTTTTGAGCAGTCTTGCAAAGACGTTCGCAAACGCCGGATTCCTTCCAAAGGTTGCCGAGCATAAGGCAGCCTACAAGCGGGGTGGCAGACGGAACAAGCAAAGCCACAAATATTGTTACCGCAATCGGGAAGATTATTTTTTCGGTTTTGCTTACTTTGCGCAGCGGCTTCATAACTATTGAGCGCTCTTTTTTGGTGGTAAGCAGCTTCATAATCGGCGGCTGGATAACAGGCACCAACGCCATATATGAATAAGCGGCAACCGCTATCGGACCTAAAAGGTTCGGATAAAGCTTTGATGTGGTGTAAATGGCGGTAGGACCGTCCGCACCGCCTATAATGCCGATAGACGCAGCGGCCTCTGCCGGGAAAGCGAGCGCTAAGCAGCCTATAAATGTGACGAAAATACCAAGCTGTGCGGCAGCGCCTAAAAGCAATGCTTTCGGGCTTGCAATAAGAGGTTCAAAATCTGTCATTGCGCCTATGCCTATAAATATAAGGCAGGGGTAAATGCAGGTTTTAACGCCGATATATAAGAAATCAAGCAGACCGCCGTTGCTTAATATATAACCGTAATCATAATGGTGCTCGCCCGCCGCCATAAACTCAGCCCAAAGCTCTGTATGGTACATGGCGTTATCCGCACCCGTAAATGCGGTAAGGTTTGTAAGCAGCATACCGAAAGCTATGCCGACAAGGAGTAACGGCTCAAATTGCTTTTTAATACCGAGGTATAAAAGAAGCAGAGAAATAAGAATCATCACAAGTGACGTCCAGTTTTCTCTAAGATTGCCGAACAGCATATAAAAGCCTGTTGTTTTGGCAAAATCAATTATTCTATCCATATGTCAATTCTCCCAACCGTTAACCTATAACGCAGAGAACAGCGCCGGTCTCAACCGTGGCACCCTTTGTAACATTAACCGAAAGAACGGTTCCGTCACAGGGGGACATAATTTCGTTTTCCATTTTCATAGCTTCAAGAATCATAAGCACATCGCCCTTTTTAACCGCGGCGCCGTTTGTAACGTTAACGTTTAAAATATTGCCGGGCATCGGGCTTGTAATTGTTTCTTTGCCGCCGGAAACAGGCGCTGCGGGCGCAGCAGCCGGAGCCGGAGCCGGAGCGGGGGAGGGTGCCTGAGCAGCCTGTGCGGGAGCGGCCTTTACTTCGGACGCGTCAACAGCTTCAAGAGTTACTTCATATGCGGTACCGTTTACCGTAACATTGTATTTTTTCATTTTAAAACACCTTTTTCTTAAATTTTTTTAAAAGACAAAATTCTTATTGCGGAAATGTCAGTACCCATTTCCTCTGCAAGTGCCGCCGAAACCGCAGCAATTATTTCCCCACGGTTTTCTATCGGTTTTACAGCCGTCGCCGGAGGTTCGGCTGTTGCGGTATTTTCGGGCTTTTTTTCTGCCGAAGTACAAATTGCTCCGATAATGTAGCACAGAATAATTATGGAAATAAGTCCTACAAAAACTACTCCGAGGCCCATACCTACAACATAAAGATTATCTACAACGTTTGACAATGAAATGCACCTCCCCACGGGTTGAAAAATCGGTTTGATAGACCACAAAATATAGTTTGTGGTAAAAATAACAAATCTACCCCTATTAACCTAATTATAATTATAAAATCAATATTATACAATAATAAAATTTCTTTGTTAACAAAAAATTAACAATTTATTGCGCTACGCAGTAAAATTACGGCGGTAACAATTTTGCAGTGCGCTAATAAAATGATATTGGACAACGCATACCGCTTTTATTGCTGCGTTGCACAGAAAGCGAGAAGGAGAAAATCTTTTATGGAAAGAAAGCAGTTTGATATATCTGACTTTTATAAAGCCGTAGCCTGTCGCGGAAGGGAATGTATAAGCGGCTCCGAACAGCCCGATAAGTGTGAAAAACCGCTTACTATGGTATTTATAAATATGCAGCCGCTTGAAAATGTATATTCACAGGACGAGGCTTACAAAAACGGAACCTTGTTCCCGAACCTTAATAAACCGTTTTTGGGAGGTAGCAGAAGATGAATGAAAAGGCGGCCTTAAGAAGAAAAATATTTGAAACGGATTTTGCGCTTTATGAGCTTGTGCTTTTTCTGGATTCGCACCCTGAAAATAAGAAGGCAATGGAGCTTATGGCACGTTACAGAAAAATGCGCGAGGAGCTTGTAGACGATTATGAAAAACGTTTCGGAAAGTATATAGTAACACTTTCAAATGTTCCCGATGACGCAGAGCACTGGCAATGGATAGACGGACCGTGGCCGTGGGACAACGATTTTATGGAGGGATAAACCTTGTGGAAATATGAAAAAAAATTACAGTATCCGGTAAATATTAAAAATCCGAATCCTAAATATGCTCAAATTATAATAACACAATACGGCGGTCCCGACGGCGAGGCGTCAGCTGCAATGAGATATCTTACTCAAAGATACGGACAGCCGTACAATGAGGTGAAAGCCACGCTTACGGACATCGGAACCGAGGAGTTGGCACATATGGAGATGATATGTGCGATGGTGCATCAGCTGACAAGAAACCTTACGCCCGAAGAGATAAATGCGAGCGGCTTTGCACCATATTTTGTCGATCATACAAACGGTGTTTATCAGATAGCGGCTTCCGGAATGCCGTGGACGGCAACCTATTATCAATCTAAGGGCGACGTTATAACCGATCTGCACGAGGATTTGGCGGCAGAGCAAAAAGCCCGTGTGACATACGATAACCTTTTAAGGCTTATTGACGATCCCGATATAACGGAACCGCTTAAATTTTTAAGGGAAAGAGAGATTGTTCATTATCAGCGTTTCGGCGAAGCGCTGCGGCTTACTACCGACCGACTTGACTGCAATAATTTTTATGCGTTCAATCCCGGCTTTGATAAATAGCATAACAGCTTTATGTTAAAAGGGGCTGTCGAGTTAAGACAGCAAAAAACAACCGGGTAGCCCGAAAAAAAGGGTTGCCCGGTCGCTTTGCTTACTGTATAATTAAATTGCTGAAAATAACTCAGAAAGCAGGTTAATTATACAATGTACGGAACAAGAAATCAAGTGGTTTTACCGTTAAATTTAGAAACAAAAATCAAAGGAGACGATCCGGTATTCAAACTCGCGGAAATATGCGACACGTTAGACTATACCGAACTGTACAAGGCAAATTCAATACCTTGAAAATTTTGCCCGTATGTATGGGATAGAATTTGTGCACGGAAGCGGCAAAAGAAAGACCGAATTGCA
>ERZ773139.546-NODE-546-length-49334-cov-6.551087_pt1 | contig 49334 bp, 40 predicted proteins | sample MGYA00580854_ERZ773139 | MGnify/ENA primary metagenome ERZ773139 (study PRJEB29015, sample SAMEA2737809) | human gut metagenome | biome: human gut; feature: human-associated habitat; material: faeces | place: China | collected 2012 ...
CGTTCCAGTTCTGGACGGGGCGATAGTAACCGGTGATACGGCTGTAGACCTCGGTGGCAGAGCCGCAGTCGGGGCACTTGAATTCTTCGCCTGCGATGTAGCCGTGGTTGCGGCATACGGAGTAAGTGGGCGAAAGAGTATAATAGGGCAGCTTGTAGTTATTTGCGATCTTTCTGACAAGGTCGGCGGCAGCTCTCCAATCAGGCAGCTTCTCGCCGAGGAAGGCATGGAATACGGTGCCTGAGGTGTAGAGAGTCTGGAGCTCATCCTGGATATCGAGAGCCTCGAATATATCCTCGGTGTAGCCGACAGGCAGATGCGAGCTGTTGGTGTAGTAGGGAGTTTCCTTGGAAGCGGTGATGATGCCGGGGTAACGCTTGACATCGTGCTTTGCAAGGCGATAAGAAGTCGACTCTGCGGGAGTGGCCTCGAGATTATAGAGGTCGCCGTACATCTCCTGATAGTCAGAGAGACGCTCACGCATATGGTTAAGCACATCCTTGGCAAACGCCTGGGTCTTGGGGCTGGTCATATCGGCTCTGAGCCAGTTGGCGTTGAGGCCGACCTCGTTCATGCCGACAAGGCCGATGGTGGAGAAGTGGTTGTCAAAGGTGCCGAGGTAACGCTTGGTGTAGGGATAAAGACCCTCGTTGAGGAGCTTTGTGATTATGGTACGCTTGATCTTGAGCGAACGGGCGGCGATATCCATCATCTTATCAAGGCGATGATAGAAGTCCTTTTCGTCCTCGGCAAGATAGGCTATCCTGGGCAGGTTGATGGTGACAACGCCGACGGAGCCGGTGCTCTCACCGCTGCCGAAGAAGCCGCCGGACTTCTTGCGAAGCTCACGAAGGTCAAGGCGCAGACGGCAGCACATGGAGCGGACATCGCTCGGCTCCATATCGCTGTTGACATAGTTTGAGAAATAGGGAGTGCCGTACTTTGAAGTCATTTCAAAGAGGAGCTTGTTATTCTCGGTTTCGGACCAGTCAAAGTCTCTGGTTATCGAATATGTGGGGATGGGGTACTGGAAGCCGCGGCCGTTGGCGTCGCCCTCTATCATTATCTCGATAAAGGCCTTGTTGATCATATCCATCTCGGCCTTGCAATCCTTGTACTTAAAGTCCATTTCCTTGCCGCCGACGATGCAGTTCATCTCGGCAAGATCGGCAGGGACGGTCCAGTCGAGGGTTATGTTTGAGAACGGAGCCTGAGTGCCCCAACGGCTCGGGGTATTGACGCCGTAGATGAAGGACTCGATGCACTTCTTGACCTGGTCGTAGTCGAGGTTGTCGGCTTTAACGAACGGGGCAAGGTAAGTATCAAATGATGAGAATGCCTGAGCGCCCGCCCATTCATTCTGCATGATGCCGAGGAAGTTGACCATCTGGTTGCAGAGAGTAGCAAGGTGGCTTGCGGGCGAAGATGTGATCTTGCCGGTCACGCCGCCGAGACCCTCCTGAATTAGCTGCTTAAGCGACCAGCCGGCGCAGTAGCCGGTGAGCATCGAAAGGTCGTGGAGATGTATATCGGCGTTTCTGTGAGCGTTAGCTATCTCGTCGTCATAGATCTCGGAGAGCCAGTAGTTCGCAGTGATGGCGCCGGAGTTGCTGAGTATAAGGCCGCCGACGGAATAAGTTACGGTCGAATTCTCCTTAACGCGCCAGTCGGTAACATTGACATAGCTGTTGACAAGCTCTTTGTAGTCGAGAATAGTCGACTTGATGCTGCGGAGCTTCTCGCGCTGGCGGCGATAAAGAATGTATGCCTTTGCGACATCGGCGTAGCCGGACTGGATGAGCACATGCTCAACGCTGTCCTGAATATCCTCAACGGCAATGAGCGAGTCCTCGATCTTGGGCTCGAAATCAGCCGTCACCTTGAGGGCGAGGAAGTCGATTGTGGAGGGGTGATACTGCTTCTCCTGCGACTCAAACGCCTTTTTAATGGCTTCGGCGATCTTGTTGATGTCGAATTCTGCGATTTTTCCGTCTCTCTTTACGACCTGGTACATGTTCTCCGTTTCCTTTCGATTTATATTTTATCCGAGTAAAAACATGATATAAGCAGCAACGACTAAGATATTATCAAATTACCGAGTCGTTGTCAATATATTGTGCTGCTTTTTTGAAAGTTTGTGTAAAACGAACTATATATATGCTGCTTTTTGTTGATTTTTTCAGATACCTCTCAGCTCGCAGCTGTCAACATAGCCGAGCATTATCTCACGCATACGTTCCATATCCGCCTTGCTGTGGGCGGAGAGGCCGAAGCCTATCAGCTCGCCGGAATCCTTGAACGCCTGCAAATAGTGGCGTTTCGCGCCCTTGATGAATTCGCCGAGCTCCACTGTATCCTCAATCGGGTTAAGCTCACGGGTAACGGTGGTCCTAAATTCATAATCGACCGTGTCTTGAAGCAGAAAATCAATGCTCTCTTTAATTTTATCGAGCTTGTAGCCTCCGATGCCGACGGCGCTCGGATACCCGCTCGGGGCAGCCTTTACATCCATAGCAACGTAGTCGACGAGACCTGCGCCGACAAGCTCCTTGAGCCTTGCGGGATAGGTGCCGTTTGTGTCGAGCTTCACGGCGCAGCCGAGGTCGCGAACTTTTTGCAGGAAATCCGCAATATCGGGCTGCATGAGCGGCTCACCGCCCGTCACGGCAACGCCCTCGATTATCCCCTGCCGCTTTTTAAGATAAGCGAAGATCTCATCCTCCGAATACTCGCTCTCCTGCGGCGGGTGGATGACGAGACTTGCATTTTGGCAAAACGGGCATCTGAGATCACAGCCGCCGGTAAATACGGTGCAGGCGGTTTTGCCCGGAAAATCAAGCAAAGTGAGCTTTTGCAGACCTTGAATATTCATCAAAAATCATTCTTTCAGCAATAATAACCACAAAATAAGCGGGTTCAGTTATGATAATAACACAACATATTGTGCTTGTCAATAGCAAACCATAATTTTTTGCAGAAAAAGAGAGCCGCCGTAAAGGGCGGCTCCGGATAAGATTCGAAAAATTATTTGTCTTCCTTCTTCTTGTGGAAGAGGAGCTTGTCGACCGGGAAGTAAAGGAAAAACTGAATAGCGCCGCAAAGAGCGTTGGAGATGAAGGTCGCAAGGCTCTCGGCAACATTCTTGGCAACGAGCCAGCCCTGGAAGGTGGGGGCGAGCCAAGCGGAGAAGCAGATAAGAGCGACGGTGAAAACTATGTAGATGGGAAGAGTGATCGCCACATTTGCGTCGGAGTTGAAGGTCTTGTCTCTGTTGATGAAGAAAGAGACGATCTGAGCGATTATGTTGCTGGCAGTGGAGGCGATGAAGAAGCCGAGGCCGTTGCCCTCGCCGCCTGCGGAAGCAAATACAAAGAACTCATACTTCTGATTGATGAATTCATCGGACATAAAGAGCTGAATAATAATGGGAAGCACCGTCTGAATAACGAAAGCACCGAGACTGACAACGATGAACTTGACAAACTGCCAAAGAGTGACTATACCCTTACCCTTGCTGTCGGCGGCCTTATCAATTTGATTAAGTTTACCCATGTTGAATCTCTCCTAACTGTTTTTTTTCTGAAAAATTATACCACAAGCATATACCGATTGGCAAGCCAAAAATACGGCTATGAAATTGTGCAATATTACTCAACAGTATCAAAAACTACTGCCTTTTGAGCGGGAGCGGCTGCCGAGTAATTCAAAGCAGCGCGCAAATGCTCGGCGGCTTCGGCAAAAAGATTTTTATCGGAGGCAAACAGCGTCGCCACCGTCTCACCTGCCTCGACATTATCGCCGGTCTTTTTATGCAGGACTATGCCCGCAGCAGGGTCGATGATATCGTCCTTGCGCTGTCTGCCCGCGCCGAGAGCCATGCAGGCAAGACCTACTGCTTCGGTATCCATATGCGATATATATCCGCTCTCACGGGCGGTAACCGCTTTGCTATAGGGTGCGGAGGCGAATTTAGACGGGTCGAGGATGTATGACGGGTCTCCGCCCTGTAACTCTACCATTTCGGCGAGTTTCTCGAGAGCAGAGCCGTCAGAGAGCTTCTCGGCCGCAAGCTCACGGCATTCCGAGAGGCTACCCTTGCCCGCAAGGCTCAGCAGCTTTGAAGCAAGCGAGAGCGACAGTTCGGTCAAATCGCTCGGACCGTTGCCCTTTAACGTCTCGACGGCTTCGATGACTTCAAGCGAATTACCGATATTATTGCCGAGTGGCACATCCATATCGGTTATGAGCGCCGCAACTTTTCTGCCCACCGATTTGCCGATGCCGACCATCGTTTCGGCGAGCATTTTTGCATTCTCAATATCCTTCATAAATGCGCCGCTGCCGCATTTAACGTCAAGGACAATGCAGTCTGCGCCGCCGGCGAGCTTTTTACTCATTATACTGGAGGCTATGAGCGGAATGCTGCCGACGGTCTCGGTGGCATCACGCAGCGAATAGAGCTTTTTATCCGCGGGGCACATATTGCCCGACTGACCCGTTACGCAAAGTCCGCAGCGGTTGACTGTCTCAATGAATTTATCGGCGCTGAGCGAGGAGTTGAAGCCCGGTATCGCTTCGAGCTTATCGACGGTGCCGCCTGTGTGTCCCAGCCCTCGACCGCTCATTTTGGCTATTTTTACGCCGCATTCGGCAACAAGAGGCGCAACAATTAGCGTGGTCTTATCTCCGACTCCGCCGGTCGAATGCTTGTCGCCCTTAACGCCCTTAATGCCGCTGAGGTCGGCAATGTCGCCGGAATGTGCCATCGCAAGGGTCAGTGCTACGGTTTCATCGGTATTCAGCCCTTTGATATACATTGCCATGAGCATTGCGGAGACCTGATAATCGGGAATGCTGCCGTCTGCCGCAGCACTTGCAAAGAATTTCAGCTCATCGGGATCGAGACAGCCTCCGTCACGCTTCTTGGCAATGAGTTCTTTAATGTTCATCATCTGAGCGTACCTCGCTTTTGTCAAAGGCTCTGGGCAGAAGCTCCTCAAGAGTTGCCGAAGTGTATTCGGTCTCGGAGGATGCCATGATAATTTCAAAATCGGGTTTGCAGAATTCTTTCATCACTTGGCGGCATACGCCGCAAGGGGTGCACGAGGGGCTTGCAGGCTGTCCCGCCTTACCGCCGACAACGGCTATGCGGACAAAATCGTACCTGCCCTCGGATATAGATTTGAAGAACGCCGTCCTCTCGGCGCAGGTGGTCGGGGTGAATACCGAGCTTTCGATATTGCAGCCCGTGTAGACCTTGCCGTCAGAGCACAGCAGCGCCGCCCCGACGCTGAAGCCCGAATAAGGAGAATATGAAAAATCTCTCGCCTCTAATGCGGCTTTTATAAGCTCACGATCATTCATCTGCCGCCTCCAAAGCGATCTCTATCATTTTATTAAAGGTTTGCTCGCGCTCAAATGCGGTGCATTCTTCGCCGCCTGCAAGTGGGCAGTCCGATATCGTGCATATCACGAGGGCTTTTTTGCCGCTGCGGGCTGCGTTCATATAGAGAGCGGCGCTCTCCATCTCGATCGCAAGCACGCCCATTTTCTGCCACACGGCAAGGCTCGCCGCGTCGTCATAGAAGGTGTCGGAGGAATAGAGATTGCCGACAAAAGGCTTGACTCCGAGCTTCTCGGCGGCGGTAACGGCTTTGGCGAGGGTGCCGTAATCCGCTATCGGAGCGAAATCACCCGGCAGGCAATACTGGCGGGCATAGGCGGAATTCGTGCAGGCACCCATGCCGAATACGACGTCACGCAGGTGAAGCTCGGGGCTTATTGCGCCCGCAGAGCCGACGCGAATTATTGTATCTACATTGTAAAAATTGAAAAGCTCATATGAATATATGCCTATCGACGGAATACCCATGCCCGAAGCCATGACGGAGACCCTTTTGCCTTTATAAGTACCCGTATAACCCTGAACGCCTCTGGTGTTGTTGACGAGCACGGGATCCTCAAGAAAATTCTCTGCAATATACTTTGATCTGAGCGGGTCGCCGGGCATGAGCACGGTCTTTGCAAACGCATCCGGGCTTTCGGCGGCGATATGCGGGGTGGGAAGCTTATTCATAGAATTACCTCACTTTCAATAACCGGAAACGGTTTGTTTTTTGGCAAGCTTAACTATTGCGCTTGTGCCGAGCCTGTCGCAGCCGAGAGCAATGAAGTCCTCGGCATCCTCAAAAGACCTGATTCCGCCCGCTGCTTTCATGCGGACATTAGGACCGATATTTTCGGCGAAAAGAGCAATATCCTCTCTTGTAGCGCCGCCCTTAGAGAATCCTGTTGACGTTTTTATAAAATCCGCGCCGGATTCGGTAACGACTCGGCACATTTCCTTTTTCTCATCATCGGTCAGCAAGCAAGTCTCAATGATAACTTTCAGTATCTTGCCGCCGCACGCTTCTTTGACGACCTTTATTTCATTCAAAACGTCGCCGTATTTGCCGTCCTTGACCCAGCCGACGTTGATGACCATGTCTATCTCGTCCGCGCCGTTCTTGACTGCGTCGGCGGCCTCAAAGGCTTTGACGGCTGTGGTCGAATACCCGTTCGGGAAGCCGATGACGGTGCATATCGGCAGCTTATCTCCGACATATTCCTTGGCCTTGGCAACATAAGACGCGGGTATGCAGACGCTGGCGGTCGAGAAGTGTATGCCGTCGTCACAGACCTGCTTTATCTGCTCCCACGTTGCGTCGACCGCAAGCAGTGTGTGGTCGCAATGAGAGAGGATCTTTGAGATATCCATTGTATTCATCCTTTCAAATTATATTAAAAAGCGTATTTGTTTATCATTTGTGCAACACCGTCATCGGCGTTCGACGGCGCTATCGCTTTGGCTGCGAGCTTGCACGGCTCAGTGCCGTTTGCCATTGCGAATGAAAGCCCGGCTATACGCAGCATTGGCGCGTCGTTCTCCGCGTCGCCGAAAGCCATCGCTTCATCGGGGGTTATGCCCAGCCGCTCGCACATACCGAGCAGCGCAGCGCCCTTATTGACTCCTCCCACCGTTGCCGAATTTACTCCGGGTGCGGCAGAGGCTATCTCATAGCCCTTTGAGCGGAAATTATCGAGCACGCTGTTCTTGACCTGCGGATCGGCGGCGAATACGTCTATCAGCTCCGCGCCCTTGCCTTTGATGCTGTCAAGCAGGTCGTCGCATTGGACTGTGGAGGAAACAAACTTCTCAATGAATCCGCTCGGCATATCAGGGTTCACAAAAAATCGCTCGCTCCCCTTTTGGACATATATCCTGCCCTCAAGATAAATATTATAGTATATCGGCAAGGAATTCAGCAGAGTGACCGCTTCGGCGGTCTCCTCGGGCGAAATCAGCTTTGAATATATGAATTCTTTATTGTTTCGGTCATAAACGCAGGCGCCGTTTGAGCAGATGACATAATCGACAAACGGTATCTGATCTGTGACATTCGCGGTGAACGAAAGAGTCCTGCCCGTTGCAATGGCGATGCGCATGCCTGCGTCGTGCGCCCTGAGCAGAGCTGTTTTGGTCGCTTCGGCAACGGTGAGATGATCGGGCGCCATAAGGGTGCCGTCAAGGTCGGAAACTATAATTTTAACAGCCATAATATCTCCTGTATTCTTTATATTTATCAGTATATCACTAAAATGCGGGGCGTGTCAAGAAAACGCAGATTTTATCCGCAATGTTTTGCACCTTTTGAGCGGAAGAAAAATAAAAAAGCATCTTGAAATAGTATTTTCAATTTGTTAAAATATATATGCGGAATCAAACGGGATGCGGCAGAATCGTATCTCAAAATTTTGGGGGTCGACCATGAATCTGATGCACATTAAATATGCCGTCGAGGTTGCAAATGAAGGCTCGATAAATAAGGCGGCGGAGAAGCTGTATGTCGGCCAGCCGAATCTCAGCCGCGCTATCAAGGAGCTTGAAGCCTCGCTCGGCGTCAAGATATTTGAGCGCTCGGCCAAAGGAATGGGTCTGACCTCCGACGGAGAGACCTTTATCCGCTATGCCAAGACGATACTGCGCCAGGTGGACGAGGTCGAGAGCATTTTCAACGGCTCGGGTTCGGTGAAAAAGCGCTTCTCTATTTCCGTGCCGAGGGCGAGCTATATCTCGGACGCCTTTGCAAGATTTTCACATTCTCTCACAAACGAAGCGGAAGCGGAGATCATATATAAAGAAACCAATTCGCTCAGAGCGATAAAAAATATCCTGCACGAGGATTATAAGCTCGGCATCATCCGCTATGCGGAGAACTACGACAAGTATTTTAAAACAATGCTTGACGAGAAAGATATGCAATACGAGATGATAACGGAATTCAGCTATGTGCTTGCCATGAGCCGCGAAAATCCGCTTGCAAGCGCCGAAAAAATCACTTTTGACGCTTTGAAGGATTATATCGAGATAGCTCACGCCGACCCGTATGTGCCCTCGCTCCCCCTCTCACAGGTCAGAAAAGAGGAGCTGCCCGATAATATCGGCAGGCGCATATTCGTATTTGAGCGCGCAAGCCAGTTTGAGCTGCTTTCGGAGAATCCCGAGACATTTATGTGGGTCTCGCCTATCCCTCAGAAGCTGCTCGACAGATATGACCTTGTTCAGATCCCTTGCGAGGAAAATAAAAAGATATATAAGGATATACTTATTTATAAGCGTGACTACAAGCTCACTGCGCTCGATAAGGCGTTCATAGACGAGCTTTGCAAGTCAAAAAGAGAAATGTTTTAACTTCATAATTACAGTGAGAAGCCGTCTGACCTTTTACAGTCAAACGGCTTCTCACATTCGGAGTAAATGAAATGAAGAGGAATCGATATTACTATCGTTTTTGTCATTTTGGTCGGCCGTCGGCTGAAACGGTGACCGAACTTCAGCGATAGTATAGCATTTAACGGTTTGATTGGGAATTGCCGGATTTATATATACCATTGCTTTTTTGATATACCTCAAATCGGCAAAAACAGCAGATTTCGGACTGATATTTATTATTGTATAGCAATTTCGCTTGACAAATTATCGAATTTGATATATCGTTATCACAAAAGAGCAATTCCAAACATCAAAGTTTTATTGTAGAATATAAACAAAGAAGAATCCTTGCTTTTGGATAATCCGACAATGAAATTCAGGAGGATGAACATGGAAAATTCAAACAGAACAATCATTGACAGCGTAGAAACGCTCGAGGCTGCTCTTGCCAGAGTCAAGGCTGCTCAGAGCGAGTTCGCAAAGTTCACTCAGGAGCAAGTCGATAAGATATTCCTTGCAGCTGCCACGGCGGCCAACAAGGCGAGAATACCTCTCGCAAAGATGGCTGTCGAGGAGACAGGCATGGGCGTGGTCGAGGACAAGGTTATCAAGAATAACTATGCCGCCGAGTATATCTACAACGCCTATCGCCATACCCGCACCTGCGGCGTTATCGAGGAGGATAAAGCATATGGCATCAAGAAGATAGCCGAGCCCATCGGCGTTATTGCCGCTGTTATCCCCACCACCAACCCGACCTCAACGGCGATCTTTAAGTGCCTCATCGCTCTCAAGACAAGAAACGCCATAATCATATCCCCGCACCCCAGAGCCAAGGGCTGCACGGCTGCCGCCGCTAAGATAGTCCTTGACGCCGCCGTTGCGGCAGGCGCACCCGAGGGCATCATCGAGTGGATCGACGTGCCCGGCCTTGAGCTGACCAACCTGCTTATGAAAGAGGCTGATATAATTCTCGCTACCGGTGGCCCCGGCATGGTTAAGGCTGCATATTCATCGGGCAAGCCCGCTCTCGGCGTCGGCGCTGGCAACACCCCCGCCATTATCGACGACACCGCCGATATAATTCTTGCGGTCAACTCCATTATCCACTCCAAGACCTTTGATAACGGCATGATCTGCGCCTCCGAGCAGTCGGTCATCGTCCATAAGAACGTATATGACGCAGTCAAGAAGGAATTCGCCGACAGAGGCTGCTACTTCCTGAACCCCGAGGAGACCGAGAAGGTCAGAAAGACCATTCTTATCAACGGCGCTCTTAACGCAAAAATAGTCGGCCAGTCCGCATTCAAAATCGCTCAGCTTGCGAACGTAACCGTTCCCGAGCACACCAAGATCCTTATCGGCGAGGTTGAGAGCGTTGAGCTCAGCGAAGAATTTGCCCATGAGAAGCTTTCCCCCGTCCTTGCAATGTATAAGGCTGAGGATATCGACGACGCATTCAACAAGGCAGAGCGCCTTGTCGCCGACGGCGGCTTCGGTCACACCTCTTCAATATATCTTAACGCAGTTACCGAGCAGGCGAAGCTCGACGCATTCGCAGCGAGAATGAAGACCTGCCGTATCCTTGTCAACACTCCCTCCTCACACGGCGGTATCGGTGATCTTTATAACTTCAAACTCACCCCGTCGCTCACCCTGGGCTGCGGCTCATGGGGCGGCAACAGCGTCTCCGAAAACGTCGGAGTCAAGCACCTTATCAATATCAAAACGGTCGCCGAGAGGAGAGAAAATATGCTTTGGTTCAGAGCACCCGAAAAGGTGTATATCAAGAAAGGCTGCCTGCCCGTTGCTCTTGACGAGCTTAAGAACGTCATGGGCAAGAAGCGTGCGTTCATCGTCACAGACAGCTTCCTGTATCACAACGGCTACACTAAGCCCATCACCGACAAGCTCGACGAAATGGGCATAGTCCACACCACATTCTTTGACGTCGCTCCCGACCCGACCCTTGCTTGCGCCAAGGAAGGCACCGCCCAAATGGTAGCGTTCCAGCCCGACTGCATTATCGCCGTCGGCGGCGGCTCCGCAATGGACGCCGGCAAGATCATGTGGGTTCTCTATGAGCATCCCGAGGCCGACTTCATGGATATGGCAATGAGATTCATTGATATCAGGAAGAGAGTCTACACCTTCCCCAAGATGGGTGAGAAGGCTTACTTCATCGCAGTGCCCACTTCGGCAGGTACCGGCTCTGAGGTCACTCCCTTTGCAGTTATCACCGATGAGAAGACCGGCGTTAAGTATCCCCTTGCCGATTATCAGCTCATGCCTAACATGGCTATAGTTGATACCGACTTCCACATGACCGCACCCAAGGGCCTTACCTCCGCATCGGGTATCGACGCCGTTACCCATGACCTTGAGGCTTTCGCTTCAATGATGGCGACGGATTACACCGACGGCCTTGCTCTTAAATCAATCAAGACTATATTTGAGTATCTGCCCAGAGCCTATGACAACGGCCCTAACGACATTGAGGCGAGAGAGAAGATGGCTAATGCCGCTACCATGGCAGGTATGGCTTTCGCAAACGCCTTCCTCGGCGTATGCCACTCCATGGCTCATAAGCTCGGCGCTTTCCATCATCTGCCTCACGGCATTGCAAACGCACTTATGATCGAAGAAGTGCTTCGCTTCAACGCGAGCGAGAAGCCCGTCAAGATGGGCACCTTCCCGCAGTACGATCATCCTCACACCCTTGCCCGCTATGCAGAGGTCGCCGATTATCTCGGCCTCGGCGGCAAGAATGACTCAGAGAAGCTTGAAAACCTTATCAAGGCCATCAATGACCTTAAAGACAGGATTGGCATCAAAAAGACCATCAAGGATTACGGCATCGACGAGAAGGACTTCCTTGACCGCCTTGACGCAATGACCGAGCAGGCGTTCGATGATCAGTGCACCGGCGCAAATCCCCGTTACCCGCTCATGAGCGAAATAAAGCAGATGTATCTCAACGCATATTACGGAACACACGAAGAAGTTTAAGGAGGGTCATATAATGAATCTTGACAGAATTCTTGCAGTCAGAAACGATAAGACCGTCTACCGCGACGGAAACCTTTGTCTCAAGGTGTTTAACTCCGATTTCTCAAAGGCTGACGTCCTTAACGAGGCGCTCAACCAGGCGAGGATCGAGGAGACGGGGCTGAATATCCCCAAGATCCACGAAGTCACCGTCATCGAGGGCAAATGGACTATAGTTTATGACTATATCAGCGGCAAAACTCTCGCTCAGCTCATGGAGGAGCACCCCGAGAAGAAGGAAGAATATCTTGAGCTGCTTGTAAATCTCCAGCTTGAGATGCATTCCAAGACCTGCCCCCTGCTCAACAAGCTCAAGGATAAGATGAGCCGCAAGATCAGCCAGACCGACCTTAGCGCTACGGTGCGTTATGACCTGCATACCCGCCTTGAGGCTATGCCGAAGCATAACAAGGTCTGCCACGGCGACTTTAACCCCTCAAACATCATCATCTCAGACAACGGCGACCCCTATATCATCGACTGGTCGCACGCCACTCAGGGTAACGCTTCCGCCGACGCAGCACGCACCTATCTGCTCTTCTGGCTCAACGGCGACATCGACGGTGCAAAGAAGTATTTGCAGCTCTTCTGCGACAAGAGCAACACCCCCATCCAGTATGTTCAGAAGTGGCTGCCCATCGTCGCCGCTTCACAGACCGTCAAGGGCAATGAAAAAGAGCGTGAATTCCTGCTCTCTTGGATAGACGTTGTTGACTACGAATAAGGAGGAAAATACAAATGAAGATCACCATCTGCATCGGTTCATCCTGCCATATCAAAGGCTCCCGTCAGGTAGTTGAGCAGCTTCAGTACCTGATCCACGAGAATAAGCTCTCCGACAAGGTCGAGCTCGGCGGCACCTTCTGCATGGGTAAATGCCAGCAGGGCGTATGCGTCACCATCGACGACAACCTCGGCAGCAAGACCTACTCCGTCAGCCCCGACACCGTTAAGGAATTCTTTGAAGAAAACGTTCTTTCAAAGGTTGGATGATTTATGATAATTCAGATATGCATAGGCAGCTCATGCCATCTGAAGGGCTCCGAAAGGCTCGTTGAGCTTTTTCAGGACGCCATCAAAGACAGCGGTTATTATGACGAAATAACACTTGCCGGCAGCTTTTGCACCGGCAGGTGTAACCGTGAGGGTGTCACGATAACGGTGGACGACGATATCTACACCGGCGTGACTCTGGAGAATTTCACTGCATTTTTTGAAGACAAAGTAATGAAAAAACTCAAAGCTCAGGAGGCTTGACGGTATGTCAGACTGCTTGACCCTAAAAAAATCAAACTGCAAAAACTGCTATAAATGTATCCGCCATTGCCCGGTGAAATCCATAAGATTCTCGGGCAATCAGGCCTATATAATAGGCAATGAGTGCATCCTCTGCGGTCAGTGCTTTGTTGTCTGCCCGCAGGATGCAAAGCAGATTGTCGACGAGAGCGAGAAGGTCAGAGTGCTGCTCCAAAGCGGCGACCCCGTCATAGTCAGCCTCGCTCCGTCATTTGTTGCGAATTACGACGGAGTCGGTATCGGCTCAATGCGTAAGGCGCTTAAGCAGCTCGGCTTCTATGACGCCGAGGAGACTGCGATCGGCGCAACTATCGTCAAAAAGGAATATGAGCGCATGGTGGCTGAGGGCGACAGGAATGTTATAATAACCTCCTGCTGCCACTCGATAAACCTGCTCATTCAAAAGTATTATCCTTCGGTACTCCCCTATCTTGCGGATGTCATGTCGCCCATGCAGGCGCATTGCACCGATATCAAAAAGAGATATCCCGACGCAAAGACCGTGTTTATCGGCCCCTGCGTTGCCAAGAAGGACGAAGCGCAGTATTATGACGGTATCGTTGACGCCGTGCTGACCTTTGATGAGCTGACCGAATGGCTCAAAAATGAGAATATCGAGCTTGAAAAGGAGCTTGACAGCGACGAGAACAGCAGGGCGAGATTCTTCCCGACCACGGGCGGTATACTCAAGACTATGGCGCTTGACGACCCGAAATACACCTATATGTCGCTTGACGGCGTTGAGAACTGCATGGCAGCTCTTAAAGAAATTGAAATCGGCAGCATCAATAACTGCTTTATCGAGATGTCAGCCTGCGTCGGCAGTTGCGTCGGCGGCCCCGTTATGGAGAAATTCCACCGTTCACCCATCAAGGATTACGCCGCAGTTGCGAATTTTGCAGGCAAGAACGATTTTGAGGTCGATATGCCAATGCCTGCCGAGATCCACAAGACCTTCACCGCTATCGAGCGCCGCATGATGCCTCCTTCGGAGAGCGAGATAAGAGATATCCTGCGCCAGATGGGCAAAATGAAGCCCTCCGACGAGCTGAACTGCGGCTCCTGCGGTTACAACACCTGCCGTGAGAAAGCCATTGCAATTTACCACGGCAAGGCTGAGATATCAATGTGCCTCCCCTACCTCAAGGATAAGGCTGAGAGCTTCTCGGATAACATAGTACGCAACACTCCGAACGGTCTTATAGTCCTTAACGAAAAGCTCGAGGTGCAGCAGATAAACAAGGCTGCGCTGAAGATAATGAACCTGCGCTCGGAATCCGACATTCTCGGCGACCAGGTCGTCAGAGTGCTTGACCCCGCCGATTTCATCGATGTGCTCAAGACCGGCAGAAGTATTCATAACAAGCGTGAATACCTCGCCGAATATGAGAAATATGTCGAGTTCACCGTTGTGTGCGACAAGGAATACAGGCTGCTTGTGTGCATCATGCGTGATGTCACCGACGAGGAGCTTGCCAAGGAGCGCAAGGAGAATATAAGCCGCCAGACAGTCGAGATAGCCGATAACGTGGTCGATAAGCAGATGCGTATCGTCCAGGAGATAGCTTCTCTGCTCGGCGAGACTGCGGCGGAGACCAAAATCGCCTTAACGAAGCTGAAGGAGTCGATCGCTGATGAATAATCTGTGCGCCGATATAGGCTGCAAAAGCATAAATCACATCGGCGAGCAGCTCTGCGGCGACCATGTGGATATAGTCGAGCAGGGCGACAACTCAACCGTAATTGTGCTTGCCGACGGCCTTGGGAGCGGCGTTAAGGCCAGCATCCTCTCCACCCTGACCTCAAAGATAATCTCTACCATGATGGCTCAGGGGCTTTCACTCGAGGAATGCGTCTCGACCATTGCCGCAACGCTCCCCATATGCTCCGTAAGAGGCGTTGCCTACTCAACATTCACAATAATCCATATTATTGATAACTCTACCGTCGAGCTGATCCAGTATGACAACCCGCAGATCATCATGCTGCGCGACTGTGAGATATATGATTACCCCGTGAGCGAAGTCATAATCGGCGGCAAAAAGATACTCAAATCCAATATCAAGCTGCGTGAGAACGATATATTTATCGCAATGAGCGACGGCTGCCCTCACGCAGGCATTGGCACGGCATTCAATTTCGGCTGGAAGAGAGATGATATTGCGGAATTCATCCGCTCCGTTGCCCACGTCGGCTTCACGGCAAAAACTCTCTCGACTATGCTGATTGATGAGTGCAACAAGCTCTACGGCGGCAAGCCCGGTGACGACGCTACGGCCTGCGTTATCCGCATTAGGAAGCGTGAGCCGATGAATATTCTCTTCGGCCCACCGTCACACCGTGACGACTGTGACAGAATGATGTCGCTCTTCTTCTCCAAAGAAGGCAAGCACATTATCTGCGGCGGCACGACCTCCTCGATAGCCGCAAAGTATCTCGGCAAGGAAGTCAAGACTACGCTCAAATTCGAGCGAAGCGACGTGCCCCCGATCGCTTATATCGACGGCGTCGATCTTGTCACAGAGGGCGTTATTACAATAAATAAGGTGCTTGAATACGCCAAAGACGCACTCGGCGACAATGAGGAATACGCCCACTGGAGCGTTTCTCAGGACGGCGCTTCGCTTATATGTCGTATGCTCTTTGAGGAAGCGACGGATATCAATTTCTATGTCGGCAGAGCTATTAACCCCGCTCATCAGAATCCCGACCTGCCTATTAACTTCAATATAAAGATGAATCTTGTCCAGGAGCTTTCGGAATGCCTGAGAAAAATGGGCAAGAGGATCAAGGTCAGCTATTTTTAACGGACACTGAGGTGTGATATGAGAAAATTCGATACAAAGGTACAATATCTTAAATATAAGGTTCTCCGCGAAGTGGCGAGAGAGGCGTGGAACGATACTCTGCTTGAGCATCTTGTGGATATTCCCAAGAAGATTGTTCCGGGCAACACTCCCACCATGCGCTGCTGCGTTTATAAAGAAAGGGCTATCCTGGCCGAGCGAGTGAAGCTCGCAATGGGCGGCTGCAAAGAGAACCACAATGTTATCGAGGTCATCGACACCGCCTGCGACGAGTGCCCTATGGGCGGCTACGAAGTCACCAACGCCTGCCGCGGTTGCCTCGCTCACCGCTGCGAGGATGTCTGCAAGAGAGGCGCTATCTCCTTTGACCACAATCATGTCGCCCATATTGACAAATCCAAGTGCGTCGGCTGCGGAATGTGTGCCAAGGTCTGCCCCTACACCGCCATTATCAGCCGTAAACGCCCGTGTGAGAACGCTTGCAAGATCAAAGCTATCTCAATGAACGAGAACAAGGCGGCTCAGATAGATAATGACAAGTGCATTGCCTGCGGCGCCTGCGTTTACCAGTGCCCGTTCGGCGCAATAAATGATAAATCCTATATTCTCGATGTTATCGACATCATCAAGAAGAGCGAGAATAACACTAAATACAAGGTCTACGCCGTGGTCGCTCCGTCGATCTCGAGCCAGTTCACCTATGCCAAGCTCGGTCAGGTCATTAAGGGGCTCAAAGAGCTGGGCTTCCACACCGTTATCGAAGCCGCTCTCGGCGCCGATATGGTCGCATTTGCCGAGTCTCAGGAGCTTGCGGAGAAGGGCTTCCTGACAAGCTCATGCTGCCCTGCATTTGTCAGCTATATTGAGAAATCGTTCCCCGACCTTGCCGAGAATATTTCGCATAACCTCTCCCCCATGGCGACGGTCGCAAAATATATTAAGAGCAAGGATCCCGATTCAAACATCGTCTTTATAGGTCCCTGCACAGCCAAAAAGGCCGAGGCACAGAAAGAAAGTGTTAGACCCTATATTGACGCCGCAATGACCTTTGAGGAGCTTCAGGCGCTCTTTGACAGCCGTGATATAGATATTATGACTCTCGGCGAGGATGTGCTTGACAACGCCTCGTATTTCGGCAGAATATTTGCCCGCTGCGGCGGACTTGCCGACGCTGTTGCCGAGGGGCTCAAGGAGCAAGGCATTGATGACTTTGAACTGAAGCCGATATCCTGCGACGGTATCGAAGCCTGCAAGACATCGTTGCTCAAAAAGCGCAAAAATGTGCTTGACGCCAACTTCATTGAGGGTATGGCCTGCATCGGCGGCTGTATAGGCGGCGCCGGTTGCCTCACCCACGGCGAGAAGAATAAGGCTGAGGTCGATAAATACGGCAGAGAGGCCTATGAAAAGACCATCAAAGACGCCATAAAATATTTGGACATCTGATAAAAAAAGCGGAGTGAGCTTTATTGCTTTCTCCGCTTTACAAATGTATATAAACCGTGCTATAATGAAATAAAGACTATCCGTACCGGTTTATCCGGGAAAGGAGCGACTATGACCGAATACGTTATCGAACCAGGCAGCGGTCGGCTGACCGTCAGCGGCGCTAAGGCGGCACCGATACTTACAATATTAAACGCCGACGAATTTCGAAGCAAAAACGAGCCATTTATAAATCACAAAGAGCTGTCACACAACCTCGGCTCTATCCGCTACTGCAAGGCGGAATTGTTTCGCGATCACCTCTGGGGCACATTGAGGATCCCGCAAAAAAGCGAGAGCCGTGACCCACAGCTTTCGTTTATTTTCTATCTAACCGATGACTCACTTTTTTTTATCGAAGATACAGGTGATATCAAGCAATGGTTAAAGACTTTGTCTGCCAAGATGAGCAGAGTCGAGTCCTCCGCCGAGCTACTTCTGCGGCTTTTTGGGAAAATGATAGAGAATGATATCATCTATCTCTCGCATCTTGAGAAGAAGACCGAGGATCTTGAGGATAGACTTATCGACGGCGACTCGGACAATTTCTTTGAGCAGCTCACAAAGCTCCAACGCAAGCTTTCGGAGCTGAACGCCTATTATGAGCAGCTAACAGCGATAGGCGACCTTATCGGATCCTGCACCTCCCCCGCCCTTGTCGGCGGCACCGAGCAATGGGGTAGGTATTCAATGCGTACCGAGCGGCTGAGCAATCACACAAGGCTGCTCCAAGAGAATATACAGCGCCTCAGGGAGCTTTACAGAGTGCAGCAGGACGAGAAACAGAATAACGTGATGTGTATTCTGACCGTCGTCACCACCTTTTTCCTGCCGCTTACGCTGCTGACAGGCTGGTACGGCATGAACTTTGTGAATATGCCTGAGCTTCATTGGAAATTCGGATATTATATAGTTATTGCCGTTGCGGCAGTGATAGCGATTATCGAGCTGATATACTTTAAGAAAAAGAAATTTTGATTTGTTATGGTTTTAAAATACCGGACTTAATAAATAATCCGCCTTGCCTTTAACGGCAGGGCGGATATATTTTACGGCAGCTTATTTATGATAGAGCTTCTTGGTCTGATATCTCGGCTCGCAAGTGAGGTTGATGCCGAGCTTTCTGTAGACATCCTGATCGACCTGTGAGAGGATAACGGTCGAGTGCGCTTCACAGCCCGCAAGCATACCGATAGCTTCAAGCGCCTTTTTGGCGACGGGGTTGGTGTTGGCGCTCATTGAGAGGGCGATAAGCGTCTCGTCTGAGTGGAGCCTCGGGTTGTGATTTTTCAAAATAGCGATTTTCAGCTTCTGGATAGGCTCGATTATAGAGGGGGCTATCATCAGCAGATCGTCTGGCAGACCCGCAACGGTCTTAACGGCGTTGAGCAGAGCCGCCGATGAGGCACCGAGCAGATTTGAGGTCTTGCCGGTGACTATCGTGCCGTCGGGCAGCTCAATCGCAACTGCGGGCTGACCGTCGGTCGCTTCGCTCTTTTTGTCTGCGGCGCTGATAACCTTTCTGTCCTCGGGGCTGATGCCGGCCTGGTTCATAAGGCTGATTATCTTATCGACCGCTTCCTGCTTGCCTCTGCCCATTCTGAGATCGCAGAGAGCAGCGAAATAGCGGCGGATTATCTCTTCTTTAGAGGCTTCTTTGGTCGCCTCGTCGTCGCAAATGGCGTAGCCCGCCATGTTGACACCCATATCCGTGGGTGATTTATAGGGGCTGACGCCCTCTATTTTCTCAAATATAGCGTTGAGCACGGGGAAAACTTCAACATCGCGGTTATAATTGACCGTAGTCACTCCATAGGCTTCAAGGTGATACGGGTCTATCATGTTGACGTCGTTGAGGTCAGCCGTCGCCGCTTCATAGGCGAGGTTCACGGGGTGTTTAAGGGGAAGATTCCATATCGGGAAGGTCTCAAACTTTGCGTAGCCGGCTTTGTTGCCTCTGAGATTCTCGTGATAAAGCTGTGAAAGACATGTCGCCATTTTACCGCTGCCCGGGCCGGGTGCGGTGATGACCACAAGAGGTCTGGTGGTTTCAATAAATTCGTTTTTGCCGAAGCCCTCATCGCTGACAATGTGGGCAACATTATAAGGATAACCCTCTATCGGGTAATGCAGGAAAACCTTGACTCCGAGCTTTTCGAGCTTGTCTTTGAAGGCGCTTGCGGACGGCTGTCCCTTGAACTGTGAGAGCACCACGCTGCCAACATAGAGCCCCGCTTCACGGTAAGCGTCTATCAGGCGGAGCACGTCTGTATCATAAGTGATGCCGAGATCGCGGCGCATCTTATTACTCTCGATATCGCCGGAATTAATGACTATGACGACTTCAACGTCATTGGCAATGCTCAGCAGCATCTGCAGCTTACTGTCAGGCGCGAAACCCGGCAGAACTCTTGACGCATGGTAATCGTCAAACAGTTTACCGCCGAATTCGAGGTAGAGTTTGCCTCCGAATTCGCCGATACGCTTACTGATCTGCTCCGATTGGCGGCTGATGTAAGCGGCGTTGTCAAAACCTATCCTTTTCACAGCAAAAACACCCTTTCTCATTGCTCCGCAAGCCGAAAATCACCGCATGACAGCGGCTCGCAATGCGTCAACATACCAAATAATTATATATCAATCGGCCATGCAAATCAAGAGCGAATGCAAAAAAATACTAATACGGTTGCCAAAAGCAGATAAAAGCCGTATAATGTAAGAAACAAGCCGAAAAGGAGTGACAACCGTGAATTCGTGCGCCGTGTCGCACCCGATACCGCCGGTCTATGATTCGCATTCAAGAATACTGATACTCGGTTCATTCCCGTCAGTTAAATCAAGGGAAAACGGCTTCTTCTACGGCCACAGCAGAAATCGCTTCTGGAAAACGGTCTCTGCTGTTATCGGCCGCCCCGAGCCCAAGTCAATTGAGGAGAAGAAAAAGATGCTGCTTGACAGCGGCATTGCGCTCTGGGACGTTATCGCCTCATGCGAGATAAGCGCCAGCTCCGACAGCAGCATCAAAAACGCCGTGCCGAACGATATTTCGCCCATTCTTGCCGCCGCGGATATCAGGAGGATATTCGTAAACGGCAAAACCGCCGAGAAATATTACCGCAAATTCATTTTGCCCGTCGTGGGCATTGAAGCGGTCACTCTGCCGTCGACAAGCCCCGCAAATGCGGCATATTCGCTCGATAAACTTATCGAAGCATGGAGAATCATATTTGAAGAAATAAAACAAGGAGATTTGTGTATGTGCCCTATGAATGAGGAAGAAAAAATCATGGCGGGTATCCTCTTTTGCCCCGGCGACCCTATGCTCAGAGCAATGAAGCTCAAGACCCACAACCTGAATGTTGATTACAACGGCACCCATGAGGACGAGACGGAGAAGCGCGCGGCTATCCTCTCCGAGATCATCGGCGAATTCGGCGAGGGCGGCTTCATACAAGGGCCTATCGCCTTTCATTACGGCAAGCACACAAAAATCGGCAAGCGATTCTTCGGCAACTTCAATCTGACCATTCAGGATGATGCCGAGGTCACGATTGGTGACAACTGCAATTTCGGGCCGAATGTTACAATTGTAACGCCGATCCACCCTATGCTGCCCGATGAACGCCGAGAGATGATGAATGCCGACGGCGAAAAAAAGCGTTTTTGCTATGCAAAGCCCGTGCATATCGGCAATGACTGCTGGTTCGGCGCTTCGGTAACGGTCTGCCCGGGAGTGACTATCGGAGATAACTGCGTTATCGGCGCGGGCAGCGTAGTTACAAGAGATATCCCGTCAAACAGCTTTGCGGCGGGCGTTCCCTGCAAGGTTATAAGGGAAATAACTGATGCCGACAGTATGAAGTATAAACCTGAAATTCTGGCTGACAATAGAGTGATCGAAGCCGACGAGAAGTAAAATTACAGCAAAAAACCACCGACTAATTAAATCGGTGGTTTCCTATTTATCTAACGGTGTCGGCGAATTCAAACGGGTCGATTTCGCCTTTATACGGCTTGAATGCGACTGTGAATTCGATAGGCTCAAAATCCCATTTACGCTCGGGCTCAACGGTTTCATAGTATCCCCTGCCGCCTCTGACATCAAACTGATAGTCAAGATAGACATAGGTGCGCTTATCGGGCACAAGCTCGTCATTATGCGCCGTGCTCTCAAGCATATGCGGTGTGTAATGCGAGGCGTTGAAAAGGAACGACTCCTTGCCGACGGGCGCAAATATCATGCCGTATTCCCCGCTCTCGACTGCGCCGTAGCGTGAGCCGTAATGAGCGCCGTTCTCAATGGGTCTGATATAAGGCACAAAATTCTCGTCGACAGTCGGGGTAAATCTGCCGTAGCGCTGCGACCTGTGACGGTCGGGATAGGCTTCAACTGGGCCTTTGCCGAAATAATCCATGCGCTCGAAGCCCTCATTCAGCGTGAAGCGGAAGCCGAAGCGGGGCAGACGCATGTTCATCTCACGCAGCAGCTCGCGCAGCTTGCCTTTGAAGCCGAGAGTTGCGCTGCCGTCGCCGTAGAAACGGTAGATCAGTTCGCCGCTGATGACAGGTACGACAGCGGGGCCGCCGATCGCAACATGGCAGCGAACGGTCAGGGCGTCGACTTCAGGCTCGATAACTGCGTCATAGGTCTGCTGAGACACAGCCTGCATGGCTGCGCTTTTGCGATCCTCAGCCGCCGAGAGTTGATTGTAGCCATGTGCCATCCAAATCTCAACGGACGTGGGCGCCGAAAGCAACTCTTTGCCGCCGACGCTGGCCGATGAGATCCTGCCATAGGGCTTATCAAACACATATTTTATATCACCTGCCGTTATCTCAACGAAGCGGCTGCCATCTATGAATTCGAGCTTGCCGCCGGCTAAAGGCAGGTGTTCACGCTCACATGAGAGGTCGAATTGCTCATATCCGAGTTCATAGCCCGCCGACGCCCATTTGCAGTCTTTCTTTAATTTGAAGAAAAGATTGAGATAGCAGCAGTCGGAGAGCGGAGCGTCGTCAAACAGCTTGTAGCTCCTTGCGGAACGGGCGGGAATATCGGTATCGTCGATTTTGCCGCTGAGCACAACGCCGCCGTTCACTTCGACCGACCATTCGATTTCAAGGTCGCCGAGGGATTCAAAATATCTGCGGTTGAATATCTTAACGCTGCCGTCCGAGTATTCGGCCTCAAACGGCTGATAGGCTTTCTTCATATCATAATATCCGGGGCGCAGCCTGCGGTCGGGGAATACAACACCGTCAACGCAGCAGATGCTGTTGTTGGGGAAGTCGCCGAAGTCGCCGCCGTAGCGGAATCTGCCGCCGCCGATATCAACGCCGTGATCGGTCAGCTCCCAGAAGCAGCCGCCGAAAAGCTGAGGATAATTCCTGAACATATCGCAATGAGCGTGGATATCGCCTGTGCTCATTGAGCAGCAGAATTCACAGAAGAAGAAAGGTTTCTTGGCATTTTTATTTTTGCAGTATTCCTCGGTGTACTCGAGAGAGGCATACATGCGGCTCTCAACATCTGAAATGTCGGAATAATTCTCCCCGATCGGCACGGCTTTGAATTCAAGATGAGCATTCTCATAGTGAACTATCGCCTCGGGGTCGCGGGATTTGATATAGTTCCGCATCGCGCGGTGATTCTTGCCGCAGCCCGATTCGTTACCGAGCGACCACATGATAACGCAGGAGGCGTTTTTGTCACGCTCAAAGAGTCTTTCGGCTCTGTCAACATAGGCAGGCTCCCACTCGTCGTCGGTTGAGAGCTTTGACCAGCGCATCCAATCCCATGTGTCACGGTATTCAAAGCCCATGCCATGGGTCTCAATATCCGCTTCATCAACGACCATAATGCCGTATTCGCTGCAAAGGTCGAGGAATCTCGGGTCGTTGGGGTAATGTGAGGTGCGAACTGTGTTGCAGTTGCCTTGCTTTATTATCTCAAGATCACGCTTCATATGCTCGACAGTGGCGTAGTAGCCGGTATCGGGGTCGGAATCGTGTCGGTTTATGCCGTAGAGCTTGATGGGTTTATTGTTGAAATATGCAATATTGCCCCTAATCTCGACTCGCTTAAAGCCTATCTTAAACGGTATCACTTCGCTGCCGCAGGAGACGAGCAGCGTATAAAGCTCGGGCGATTCGCTGCTCCAAAGGACGGGGTCAGCAATACGCTCGGGCAGGCTGCCGCCGTCGCTGATGATTTCGCCGTTCGGGGCAATGAGCTTATAATTAACCGAAATATCGCCGTCGGCTACGATATCAGCCGAGAGAGCGGCTGAGTCAAGGCCTGCGCTGAGCGAATACTTAATATATATATCGGCAATATGGTTTTCGTCACGCTCGAGGATATAGACCTCTCTGAAAATACCCGACAGGCGGAACATATCCTGATCCTCAAGATAGCTACCGTCGCACCATTTGACCACAAGCACGTCAATTGTGTTTTCGCAGTCAATGGCATACTCCGTTATATCTATCTCGCTCGTGCAGTGGCTCACTTGGCTGTAGGCGGCAAAACTGCCGTTAATAAAGAGATAAAAGCAGGAGGAAACGCCCTCAAAATTGATATAATACTTCTTGTGCGGCTTTTTATCGAGCTTTACGGTGCGCCTGTAGTGACCCGTGGGGTTATCCTGAGGCACATGGGGCGGGTCGAGCGGGAAAGGATAAAAAAGATTGCTGTAAAGCGGCACATCGAAGCCTTTGCCAAGCTCCGTTTGCCAGCATTTCGGCACTTTGAGCTTCATATCTGTCCGAGCCGAAGCCAAATCGGCGGGGACATCTTCAAAAGTCTGATAGAACTTAAAATCCCAGTCGCCGCAAAGGTTTATGAAATGCTCGGAGCGATCTCTGTCGCCGCTGAGAGCTGCCTGTTCGCTGTGATAAGGTATAAAATATGCCCTCGGCTTCTCGCAGCCGATATGCAGATGCTCAAGGCTCTTGTGGTAAGGTTTGAATTCCATAATCTTCCCCTTTCTCTTTATATTAAATTTATATCATATATCGCTTTCATTTGCAAGGCAGTCGTCAAGGATTTTAAGCACGAAGGCAAATTTTTCACGGCTCACGCCCGAGTAATTTATCAGCGCCATGTGCTCGGCTTGGCTCGGCCCTCGATAATATTGCGACAGAAATGATATCCTGACTCCCCTTGCGGCGCATTCCTCGGTTAGCCGCTTGTCGCTGATATCGGTTTTGATCTTCAGCAGGAAGTGCAGACCCGAATCCGGCTCGATTATCTCGGCTCGGTCGGCAATGGGGCTTGACCTTATCAGCGATATCAAATCGTTGCGCAGGGTCTTATATTGACGCTTCATGCGACTGATATGCCGCTCAAATCCGCCGCTTGTGATGAATTTTGCAAGCGTATATTGCTCAAACGACGCCACCGTGCAGGCGTAAAAGCCGAGCTTCTCACGGTATTTCTCCGCAAGCTGCGGCGGCAATATCATGTAGCTGATTCTAATCGAAGGCGAGATTGTCTTTGAAAAAGTGTTGATGTATATAACTCTGCCGTTTGCGTCGGCGGTCTGCATCGGCGGAATCGGCTTGCCTACAAAGCGGAATTCGCTGTCGTATTCATCCTCGATGATATATCTGCCCGGGGCTGAAATCGCCCATTCGAGCAGCTCGAAGCGCCGCTTCTGACCCGTCACCGTGCCCGTCGGGAAATGATGAGCCGGGGATATATGCGCCACCTGGGCGCCCGAAGCCTCGAGACAGCCGACATCAACGCCTGATTGATCCATATCGACAAATACGCAGTGTGCCCCGTGGGCTGTGTATACCTCGGGTATCTTGCCGTATGACGGATTCTCAAGCGCAAATATCTTGTTGCTGCCGAGTAGCTGGACTATCAGGCCGTAGAGATATTCCGTGCCTGCGCCTATGACGAGCTGCGATGGGTTGACGCTCATGCCTCGGTTATCCGCAAGGTAGCCGCAGATAGCCTCACGCAGGCAGCGGGCGCCGTTATAAGGCACGGGAGCGAGCAACTCGCCGCTGCTGTCAAGCACCGTTTCACGCATCAGCTTCGCCCACGCGGATATCGGGAAAGAATCGGGATCGACGGCGTTTGAACGGATATCGGCGATATATTGCCGCTTCTCCGGCTCCGGGGCATTTTCGGCTGTTGACGGGGCAGTAAGGGCGGGCGCAACCTGCTCGGCATAATAACCCTTCTTTTCGACGGAATAAATATAGCCCTCTGCCGCAAGCTGGGCGTATGCCGCCTCGACCGTCACCTTACTGACGCCGAGATGCTCCGCCAAAGTTCTCTTTGACGGCAGCTTTGCCCCGCAGCGGAGCCTGCCGCTCGTTATGTCTCGTCTTATACAGTCATAAAGCTGCTCATAAAGCGGAGCTTTGCCTTTGCGGTCAAAAACGTAAGTGAGCATCGGTTTCTCCAATCTGGCATTATCAGATAATCAGAAAATGGCACTTGTAACAATGCCACAATAGATTATAATAGATAAAAATTGCTTTTGCAAGGGGGTTTTACGATGAAAAACCAAAAATTAAGAAAAACTGTGTTTGCGGCGCTCTTTGCGGCGATAATATGTGTTGCGACGATCGTTGTGCAGATACCGACGCCCGCGACCAACGGCTTCTTTAACCTCGGCGACTGCTTTGTTATTATAGCCGGTCAGCTGCTCGGCGTTGGCTTCGGCGCTTTGGCGGCGGGCATAGGCTCGTGCCTTGCGGATGTCTTTGCGGGTTGTGTATCCTTCGCACCCGGCACATTCGTCATAAAGGCGGTCATGGGCGCAGTTGTGGCTTTGATTTATAAAGCCCTCGCCAAAAAGAACGCTTTTGCCGCAAGCATCGTCTCCGCCATCGTTTCGGAGGTCATAATGGTGCTCGGATATTTCGGCTACGAGGGGCTGATTTTGAAATTCGGTCTCGGCGCAGTCGGCAGTATTCCCGCCAATATCGCTCAGGGCGTTGTAGCGATAGTCCTCTCCGTGGCGGTCTCGGCGGCGCTCAAAAAAGCAAAATTAATTGAAAAAATGCAATGAGGAGAAGATATAAATGGATGGGATTTATGAACAGGCTCGTGCCGCGGCACTGGAGCTTTGCGAACAATCTGGTATCGGCGAGGGTGATGTGGCGGTCATCGGCTGCTCGACAAGCGTTGTGCTCGGCAAAAAAATGGGCACGAGCGGCTGTGTAGACACCGCAAAGTCGATCTATGACGGCTTGATGAGCGTATTCGCCGAGAAGGGCATATACCTTGCCGCTCAATGCTGCGAGCATCTCAACAGAGCGATAATTATCGAAAGCGAAAAGGCAAAGGAGCTGGGGCTTGAGCGTGTGTGCGTAGTCCCCTATCCCCATGCGGGCGGGTCGTTCGCGACCACAGCTTATCATTCGATGAAATCGCCCGTGGCAGTCGAGGAAATCAAGGCTGACGCCGGCATTGATATCGGCGGAACGCTCATAGGAATGCATCTCAAGAGAGTTGCCGTGCCGCTGAAGCTCGAGCATAAGGAGATCGGCTGCGCGCGCCTGACGGCGGCAAGGACAAGGCCGAAATTCATCGGCGGCGAAAGAGCCAAATACGAATAATCCGAGTCAGCTCGCAGAGTAAAACTGCGGGCTGATATTTTTATTTAATTTGTTTATTTTATGTTGCTTTTATCGTTCTTTTTTGTTAAAATGGTTACATAATACAGTCAAAGGAGCGAAGATATGCAGACATTAAAGCTGAGCGTACTCGACGATATGTATTGGCAGCTTCCGAAATACTGCGTTACTGCCAAAAAGGACATCGGCGTGTGGGAATACACCAGAGGTGAATTCCTTGGCGAGGACGGTTACAGATATGACGATTTCAAAAGCACTATAAAGACGGGTGACCGCTGGCTTGCGGCCTATGACTCGGCTCATTTCTTTAAGGCGAGCGTCACCGTGCCCTACGAAATGGACGGCAAGCCCCTGAGAGCAAGGCTCAAGGTGGGCGGCGAAGCCCTTGTCAAGTGTAACGGCAAATATGTTGCGGGCTGCACCTCAAGGCGCACGATACCCGACAGAGCCGACGTTGAGCTCGGTATACATAAGGGCGGCGAGGTGTTGACCTTTGAGGTGGAAGCGACGGTCGATTCCATGGAATTTTGCGACGACGCAATGGAAGGCGCAAAATATCAGGAATGCGACTTCGGCGAGACGAGCATTTTCACCGTCGACCCCGAATGCGAGGGCTATTTCTTTGACCTTGAGGTCGCTTTTGACGCCCTTGACTATATCAAAGACGAGCATATAAAGAGCAAGGTCTATGCCGCGATAGACGACAGTCTGCATGTAGTCGACTATGACTTCGAGCCTGACGCTGTCAGAGAGTCAATGCACCGCGCAAGGCAGCTTTACCTTAAAAGGATATCGGAGATCGAGTGGAGCGCCCAGAGCAGAGTTATGCTCACAGGTCACAGCCACATTGACGTTGCCTGGCTTTGGAGAGTGCAGGAGAGCATCCGTAAGAGCGCGAGGACCTTCACCAACGTCACCTCGCTCATGGACATATATCCTGAGATGACCTTCGGTCAGAGCGAAGCGGTGCTTTATGACATGGTGAAGCGCCACTATCCCGAGATATACGAGAAGCTGAAAGAGAAGGTCGCGGCAGGTCAGTGGGATATCTGCGGCAACGTCTGGGTCGAGGCTGACACTAATATTTCCTCGGGCGAGTCGCTTATACGTCAGGTGCTCTACGGCACAGAATTCTTCAAAAGAGAATTCGGCAAGGTCTCCAAGACCTATTGGCTGCCCGACTGCTTCGGCTTCACCGCCGCCCTGCCTCAAATAATAAAAGGCTGCGGCATGGAGAACTTCATAACCTCAAAGCTCTCATACAATGACACGACTAAATTCCCCTATCATATGTTCATGTGGCAGGGCAACAACGGCGACAGGGTCTACGCTCACCTCATGCTGCCCGGATATAACTGCAATTTCAAGGTCGGCGAGATAATGACCGCCGATCACGAGTGCAATAATAAGAGCATCCTCAACACCGCCATGAGCATGTACGGCTTCGGCGACGGCGGCGGCGGCCCGACGAGAGGAATGCTTGAGAGAGGCAGGCGCCTTCGCAACTTCCCAGGTCTGCCCAAGACCGAGATAGGCCACATTGACGACTTCTTTATGACATATCATGGCAAAGAGGATGAGCTGCCAGTCTGGAACGGCGAAATGTATTATGAGAACCACAGGGGCACATTCACGAGCCAGGCTTTTGTGAAGAAGAATAACCGCAAGGGTGAGATAGCGCTCACCCGCTGCGAAATGCTCGCTTCGTTCGCCGAGATCATAAAGGGCAAAAAATACCCCAAGGAGCGTCTTGAAGAAGCATGGAGAATACTGATGACAAATCAGTTCCACGATATCCTGCCCGGGTCTTCTATTCACCAAGTGTTTGAGGATTGCCGCAAGACTTACGCCGAGATGAATTCGATATGGAAAGAAGTGCGCGAGGATACGCTCGGCACGCTCGCCGTCGGCGAAAAGGACAGCGTGACGGTCTGGAATCTCTCCGCATTCGCTCATACCGGCCCCGTGACGGTCGAGGGCGTGCCCGCAGGCCGCTATCCCGTTGGCGAGGACGGCAACGCCCTGAGAAGCGCCTATTCCGACGGCAAGCTGATATTCCTGCCCGATGAGATAGCGCCCATGAGCTACCGTGTATTCACGCTCAAGGAAGGCAAGGCTGAATTCGACTGCGTTAAAGCTACCGAAAACGAGCTTGCAAACGGCGTTATAACCGTGAAGCTCGACGATAACGCGATCATCACAAGCGTTGTTTGCGATGAAAGCGGCCGAGAGGCTCTCGACGGCAGAGGCAATATATTGACGATATCGCTTGACAAATGCGATCACGAAACGGCGTGGAATCTTGAGCTGAATTACACAAAGAAAATGTGGGAGCTGACAAAGGCGGACAGCGTTGAAGTTATTGAAAGCAACGCTCTCAGAGGCGTTATCAGAGTCAAGCGCAGCTTCAACAGATCGCTCATCACTCAGGATATCACGCTCTATGCGGGTCTTGATTATGTTGAATTTGATACCACGGTCGATTGGCATGAGACGGATAAGGTGCTGAAGGCAGGCTTTGACGTCAATGTTATCGACACCGACGCCACATATGATATCGCTCACGGCACTTTTAAGCGCCCGACGCATTGGAACACTGCCTATGATATGACAAGGTTTGAGGTTGCGGCTCACAAGTGGGCTGATCTCTCAGAGGGCGGCTTCGGATGCAGCATTATGAACGACTGCAAATACGGCTATGATATCCACAACAGCCACATGAGAATTACGCTCATGCGCGCCCCCACCTGCCCTGACAGGACGGGCGACCACGGCATCAACACATTCAGATATGCGTTCCTTCCGCATTCCTCCGATTGGAGAAACAGGACCGTCAGCGCTGCAAACGATTTCAATATCGACTGCATTGCCGTCTATAACGCCGAGGATAACGGCGGTGAGGCTCGGCACAGCTTCATAAAAACAAGCGGCGGCGACGTTGTCATAGACGCATTCAAAAAAGCTCAGGACGGCAGAGGATATATCCTCAGGATCGTTGAAGCTACCCAAACCAGAGGCAATATCGGCGTTGAATTCGGCTTCGATATCTCAGAGGTCATCGAGTGCAACATGATCGAGGAGGATAAGCAGCTAATCCCCTGCGCCGACAATTCATTCAGCTTCGCCATAAAGCCGTTTGAGGTCAAGACCTACAGAATAATCATCTGACCGAAAATTTCAGAGGGTAAGGAAAAGCTCCTTACCCTCTGTTTTTATATTCAATTATCAAAAAGGCAGATATTGCTCTCTGAGAGCCGTCCTGACCTTCTTGAGGTCGGGCACGAGCACTGACATGCCTCTTATCTTGGCGTACTGATAGCAGCCCTCGCCGGGGACATAATGGCTGTTGACCTGAATGATCGGCAGCGACGGGGCGTATCTCAGCGCAAGTGAGGTAATATCCATATTGCTCATATCCGTTGTGATAAGCGGCAGCACGGTGTCGAGCAGCGACATCAGCTGCTTGACGCTGCAATTTCTCAGCTTGCCTATCGCGGAATTGATAACATTCCTCTGCCTGGCAGTGCGGTTAAAGTCGCTGTCGATATATCTTATCCTTGCATATGTTAACGCCTGTTCACCGTTCAGGTGATTCATGCCTGCGGTCGCTCCCCCGCCGACTATTGCCGCTTCTGCTTCACTGAGACTGATATCGACGCCGCCGATAGTGTCAATAACACCCGTGAAGCCGTTGAAATCGACCTCGAAGCAGCCATCGACCGTAACACCGAAGTTGAGATAGAGCGTTTCCTTGAGCAGCGGGAAACCTCCGAAAACATAGGCGGAATTCAGTCTGTTGTCGGAGTAACCGGGTATCTGCACATATAGATCGCGCAGGAAGGAAATCATCGAGAGCTGATTATTCTCTGGATTATAGCTGCAAAGGATCATCGAGTCCGAACGCTGCCTGCCCTGTCCGGGGCGCCTGTCCTGACCGACAAGCAGGATATTGACGAGATCCTCATCCATGATATCCATGCCCGGATCCCAAATAATATCGCCCGGATTCATCTGTGTGCCATCGCCGTCGTCAGTTTCAAAATATTCCTGATCGCGAGGCAGCTTATCAATTTCACCGAAACGGTTTATTTTATTCATGTAGTGCGAAGCGACACCGAAGATAATGCCCATCAGCAGCACATAGATGCCGAAAATGATGAGAATGATTTTCAGCGCTTTCTTATTCTTTTTAGTTTTTTTCTCTTCCATATTTTGACCTCCGCTCTTTATTTACAGCCCGACCGACGAGATGAAACGGTCATAATCGTCAACATCGTCGTAATCGGCCTCGGATAGCTTTTTAATATCGCTCAGTTTGGAGTTGATCCTGCCTGAATTCTTAAAGACTCGCATTGCCCACGCTGCGGGGACGAGCCACTTGCGTCCCTTTACAAAGGTGTAGCGCTTCTCAAGTGTTTGCGCGTCGGGGAAAAGTGCCCGTCTTATCACTTCACCTTTAGTGAGCTCGGTGTTACGAAGTGTTATAAGCGTATGATCCCTCGATTTGCCGAAAAGATCTGAGTCGAGTGTGTAGCCGAGGAGCCTGTCCGTAACGCTTTTGTCGATTAACTCTGTACCGACATCAACCCCGATGCCGAACCAGTCGTTCACCGATGCGACCACTGTGGCGTAAAATTTGCCGAGGCCGAGGCGCTCGAATTCGCATCGGATAAATTCAAAATCAAGCTCGCCGCTTTTCTTTTTCAGCGCCAGTGCAATGTCAAGATACATTCTTATGCCCGCACCCGAGGTATACAGATGCTTTGCAAGATGACAGACGATATAAATAAAGTGATACTCGGGTCTCAGCCGATATCTCTCCCCGCCGTCGCCGACTGCATAATCCCAAGCCTTTGAAAAATAATCGGCAAGCCCGGGCGCTGAGTTAAGCTCGGCGTCGATAAGCTCGGTGTGAAGCTCATAGTATTCATTGCCCTTTTGATATGAAAACGACGGCTCCCAATCCTGCTTGGCAGTGTACCCGCTTTGCAGCATCAGGCTGTTGCTCCGCTCCCTGTCCTCACGGCGAATCAAAATATCAATATCGCCGAATGTCCGCAGCTCGGGGATGGGGTAAAGCTCCTTTATGTACCAGCCCTTGACGGGCATATGGGCTATCCCCTCTTCGCTCAGCCTCTGCGAGAGGCTTTCAAAATCGGCGAAGCGGTTTGCGCTGATATATATCGTCCTATACAGCAGCTCGGTCAGTTTTTCGTCAACGGCTCTATCGGCGACAAAGTGATATTTGCTGTTCATATAGGCGATTATGGGTTGGACATTATGAGCATATGCCTTGCCGAATAATCCGCCGATATCGTCAAGCTCCCGAATCTCGGGCGCTGTGCCGTTGACAAATGCGGATAGTATCTGCAAAAGCGCTGTCTCATTCATGTTCATCCCTCCTTAGGAACAATATCAATAACACATATTTCAGGTAAATTGAATATGCGCGGGACTATCCCGTAGCCCGCAAGCCCCGAACCGATTATCATTTGCATATTGCTGCTTAGTTTGAAATATCCTCGGTCGTAATCGGGGAAAAAGCCCTGCATAGGCGCAATCAGGCCGCCGACAAAGGGTAGACGGATCATTCCGCCGTGGGTATGCCCGCTGATTACAAGGTCGACACCCGGCCAATATGATGCGGCATTGTTAAATATAAAGGTATCGGGCATATGAGCGAGGCAGACGGTCGGCAGATCGGTATCCTCAAATTCGGTCAGAAATTTATAAATATCGGAGCTTCTGAATTCATCCGGAGTCCTGCCGAACGGAAATGCATGACCCATCGTGCCGCCTATCCTGATTGTCTGCCCGCCGAAATTGCAGTCAACATAGCTGTCGTTGACTATGGTTATGCCTGCGTTGCTCACTTTTGTGAGCAGATCGTCTCCAGTGCGTGAGATATACTCAAGCTCATGGTTACCAGGGGCGAAAAATGTGGGCGCTATTTCATTCAGCCTGCAAAGCAGAGCGACCATTTCATCGGCGTCGCTCACATCTGAATTATTGCTTATCATGTCACCGACTGCAAAGATTGCATCAGGCGACTGAGCTTTTATCTTATCAAGCAGCCTTGAATTGCCCTTGCCGAATTCACGGCAGTGAAGGTCGGACAGCGCCACGACACGCACAGGTGATACTACGTCCTCAAGCTGTATATTGTAATCGGCCGTCGATATGTAATACCTGCACACCACAGCCAAACAGATCAGGACTAATATGATAAAAGCTAATATAGCAGAAACCGTAATGAGTATTTTGCGTTTCGTATTAAAGCACCTCATAAAGCCTGTTAAGTATCTCGTTATTCTGAGCTTCAAAGTCTATTTTTGCAGCGTTTTCACTGAGCCGTTTTCTAAAATCATCGTCGGAAATAACCCTTTCTATCGCATCAGCTATTGACTCCGCCGATGTGTCGCAGAGCACACCGTTGACGCCGTCGGTTATCTGCTCACCAGCCGCCGCTTTTGTTGCAACTATGGGCAGACCAAGAGCAAGAGCCTCCATGATAGAAAGACTGTAGCCCTCAAATCGACTGGGTTGCACAAACAGATCGGCATTTGCCATGTAAGGATACGGGTTTTTCTGCATACCGTGAAAAATGATATGCTCCCCTGCTCCGCTGTCGGCGGCAGCCTTTTTCAGCTCGGCTTCAATCGGTCCTCCGCCGATGATATGCCAGTGAAAATTAATAATTCCTTCGTTAATCAACAGCTTGCAAGCCTCAATGGCAAGATCAAATCCTTTGACCGGGTCAAGCCGTCCGCAGGAGACAATATTGAACCCGTCAGGGTACTCAACGCTCATCTCGGAACTCTTGCGGCGTATGACCTCGACATCGGTTATATTCGGTATCACAGTCAGCTTATCTGCGTATTTCGGAAGCGCTTGTGCAAACTGAGATTTAATTGAATCAGATACGGTCACGATGCTGCGGGAATGCTCGTACCCCCATACATCGTGATATTCACGGTGAAAAGAGCCGTGATGAAAGAATGTAATGAACTTATCAGCTTCAAGCGCTCTGACAGCAATTTCCGAAACACGATTTGTATAGATGATCGCCGTATCGAAGTGCTCGTTCCTGAGCTGTTTTTTGATATAATGCGAATACAGCCGCAGCTCAAGCGCTCTTAAAAGGAATTGCAGCACCCGCCATATTATCAGCCTGAGCTTAGAGGCGTTTTGCGGCTTTTGAATAAGCCAGAAAAGACGTGAAAACTTATATGGTTTGTCGAATGAAACTGCGGAATCTCTGTCGGCAACGATAAGCCTGCATTTCGGCGTTATGCTCTCTGCCATCTCAAGACTTTTTTGGACTATCATGCAAGTAACATCATATTTATCATAGTCGAAACGGTTGAGCAGATTGACCAGAGCGGTCTCTATACCGCCTATCCAAAGCGCCTGGCTTATAAAAATCACTTTTTTCTTCATTACTAAGTACTCATTTCTCGAAGCTGCTTTTCTCCGACAATATCATTTCAAAGGCGTTTTTGACCTTTGCGGCAAGAGCTTCAAAATCTATATCCCCTTCGGGGTCGTTGAGACAGATCATATCGTGGCTTGCGTTTGTTATTATATCACAAAGCCCGTCCACAGTGCCGTCATCAACTCCGGAGACAACATTATCAGTCATAAACGGTGAGAAGTTGCCTGAAGCGATCTGCCACCAGAGCATGACCCACTGATTGACATCGTCGGCACAGCGGAAACGGTGGGATGATGTGCGTTCAAGCAGCTCCGGCTCGGCAGCCCACACCTCGCTGAACGTGCTGCGGAGATACGCAGCAGGAGCGTGCAGATTCATAAAACCAGTAAAATTATCAGGAAACAGGCGCTCTATCGCCTTAGTGCGAATGTTGTCCTGCCAGCGATAAGCTGAATTTGCATATTTCCTGCCGAATTTTGCGACCTGCTCTTTTTTGCTGAAATGAGCATTGATAACGCCGAGGTCGTTGACTGCGGCGTGCTGCCAAATACCTATATTTCCGACAAGTTCGATCGGGCGCTCAACACCGCAGGTGCAAGGCAGACCGTCACGGAAAAACGAAGTCTCGGGCATCGGTCTAAGGATAAACATATCATCATTGAAATATACAAAACGCTCGCTTAGATCAGGTATACGATGGAGATTTGCCTCAATAACGTGTGAACTGAAGGTCGGCAAGTATTTCTCCGGAATATAGTCCTTGTGGTTGACTATCTTTAATTTCTCGTGTTCGGTATTGAGGAATGCTGGTATATGCCCCCATGTGACAAAATAAATCTTATTTACCCACGGAGTATATTTCTCAACAGCTCTGAACCAATAAGGGAGCAGACCCCAATCACGGTAACGGTTGGCGGAGTTGCTCTCATCCGCTTTAATCGGAGAATACTTATCCTTTTCGTTTTTCCATTTCGGGTCATTACCGTCGACCCAAGGGATAACAAAGTCAATTTTCACGGTTTCACTCCCTATTTAAGCAGATTTCTTTTTGCTCTTTCCAATCAAAAACGGGCAGAGTTTATTAGTAGCAAGAATAACGAGGGGTTCAATAACGGCGATAAGTCCAAAAGCACCGATTATCCAAACAAAACTCGAGTTGTGCGGTACCGTATAAAGAACAAGCTGGTGTGTACCCATTATGACTAATGAATTCTCACCGATGAAGCGTACCCACTTGAATTGTATATATCTCGCAATACCCAACACAAAATAAGTTCCGCAGATGCCGCTCACAAAGCATAGCGGCGGGCATTGCAAAACGCCGCTGTAATAGTCGTTGTTTATTGAGAATTTCAGGCTGACGGCTGCACAAACGGCTGTCATAACAAAAGCGGCAATGACCTTGAGGTGCGTAAAGCTCGTCAGGTGTCTTTTAAGTATATTGCCGAACACCATAAACGAAAATCCGAGAGCCGCCTGAAACAAAACACCTTGCCAGTGGCCGACCGGCATGAAATACAACAGAAGCGTTGCTGTGCCGGCAACTATTGCCCAAATCGTCTTTTTATTCAACTTGATATAGCCCAAAAACAATATTGAAGCAAAAAACATGGCGGGCAAAAACCAATCGGCGCCGACATTACACCTCAAGGTGACCGTATTCTTCAGCCCATCTATAGGCGAAACACTTTTGAGCACAAAGCTCTTATAAAGAATTGCTATCGTTTCAAAGAAGAAATACGGTATCATAAGCGATTTGATTCGACGAACTATGTAGTCAACGCAGGGGCACTGTCGCCATTTTTCGGTGTCAACAAGAATACCGGAAACCACAAAGAAAGCCGACATATGGAACGACGTAATAAAACTCTGCGCCAAAGTATACGGCAAAATGCTGTAGTCGGGGTTCGCGTAGTTAAGAATATGCCCGACAACGACCATAGTTATTAAAATAGCTTTTGCGCTGTCAAAATATCCAATGCGTTCTTTCATCTGATCACCGCTTTCGTTTCGAAGTGCGTTAATTAGTCGGCGCGGCACCTACTTCTGAACATCTTTAACATTAAATCAAAAGCATACTTTGCCGTTTTGAGCTCGCAAAGCGAATCAACAATAAGAAATAGGGGGATAATTATCACACAAGCTGCAACGCCGTATAAAATTACCTGCAGTAACGTGCTCATTTCCGGCAGTATCAGCTTTGAAGCATATGTTGTTGCCGCAAAAACGATTAAGTTTATTATCCATCTCTTATATGTTATCAGCGGGCTGCGGTTTATCAGCCTGTTAGCGTAGATTATCATGTCGTTCGCTCTGTACAGCAGTGCAACGACCGTACCGATAAGGGCACCGTAAATGCCGAGATAGTGTATTGCAACCAACGACACGGTTATATTGATCGAGGCCTCTAAGACGGCTCTCCACTTTGTCTGCTCAAAATGCTGTGCAAAGTCAATGATGAGGCCCGAGGACGCCCTGCTGTTTGAAAGAAGGTATACTGCGGTAAAGAGCATGGGAATATACTTATCAACATACTGTATATCGGTTACACCAGAGGTGTAGATGCTTATGAAGGGCAAGATAAAAATATTAAGTATGCACATAAAAGAGAAGGTCAACGACATATTGTAAACTTCATATACATTATGCAGTTTTATGAAGCGTTCTCTGTCTGAATGATATATCTGACCGAGTGCGTACGAATACGAATATGAGATAGTATTCAGCACACTTTTTATGACAGTGTAGAATGTCGTATATAGCGAATACACGCTCACGACCTTTAAGTTGGTGAACAGTGTCAATAGAATTATGTCTGTATTGTCAAAGACCAATCCGGCAATCTGATGTATCAAGACATAGTTTCTCTGTGAAATCGCTTTATAATCCGGTTTCACCTTAAGATTTAACCACTTATAGTATCTGCGGATGTAGTAAACGATAGCTAACATTTGAAGCACGCCGAAAAACAGGTACATTTCCTGGATCGCCACTACACCGAAGCCGTAAATGAGAAGCAGGATTTTGCATATCGAAGAAAGAATTGACGATACGGTTGAAATGTTGGTCAAAACATAACTTTTTCCCTCTGCTCCCATCAAAACATTGTATTTTCCCTGGACAAAGTAGCTAAGTACACTTGATGCACCGCTCAGGACAATAACAAGGAAAACAATGGCTTTTGAAAGCGTAGTTTTAACAACAAAGCAATAAACCGCGGCAAAGATAAGCACGGCGATCGCATAGATATACCCTGTACGCCGATAGAATTTGTTGGTCGCCGCCATTATAGCGTTGATCTGATCTTTGTCGTCGTTTGCAAGCGGCTTATAGAGAGCTTGGTTGGTCGCCTTACCTACACCCGCTTCAAGAAGAGTGAGGTAAGTAAAGACCGTTGAAATGGAGTGAAGCAATCCGTTGACCTCTGAGCCCAGATTGACAAGCACCAGTCTTGGGATGATAATACTCAACCCCATTGTTATTACCTGAGAAAGCAGGCCGTATATTATGTTGTTAAATCCACGTTTGGTATTCATATATTACCTGCTTTCAAATGCCGATTAAGATGTACAATTTACTCTGATAACACAGTGTATCAAATTAAGATTTAAGTTATTATTTTGCCTATATGCGGTATTTTTCTAATCAAAAAAGTTACAATCAAGCTGAGTGCATACACAACAACCGTTAAAAGAGGAATCATTAAAAATGTTGAATAAGTGCAAATATTTATATGCATCAAATTTAGAATATCTATTATCAAAGCATGTGTCAGATATACGCCAAATCCGAGTTGAGTCAGCTTAGCAAACAGTTTGACCGTTTTAGATGAAAACTGAATTTTGCTAATTCGCTTAGCAAAAAGCGTGTATATCGCCATTGATTCAAAAATAACATTAGGCATTAAGTATTTTGAGAACCATTCGTTATACTCACCCTGCACTCGGGACTGGACAGTAGTTCCGACGCATGAGACTAAAACTCCGACAGCACCTAAAACATATATAATAATCTCCCATTTTAACGAGACTCCATATTGTGAAATATAATAGCCAAGGATGTAATATCCAGTAAAGCCGAGTGCAAAGTGGAAAAGCGCTTTACCGAGTATTGTGTCTATAATATTGCCTACCACTGGTATAGCTGTTGCGTAATTCGTGAAAAAAGAGAACGCGATAAATAAAACTATAAAATATTGCAGCAACCGCTTGTCATCAGTAAATTTACGCAAAAACGGGACGATCATATACAATCCAGCGAGCATAAATAAATACCAAAAATGATAAGGACCAATTAGAAATTCAGACATAATGCCCTTCCAATTCAATCCGCTATCAGCAAATAAATAATAAAATACCTGAAAAACAGCGGACCAAAATATGAAGCATATCGCAATGTGCTTAATATACTTCCCGTAAATGACGCGAATTGATATCGCTTTTTCAGGTTTTAAAAATAAATACCCCGAAATCAATACAAATACAGGTACACACCATGTAATTGAGGAATGGACGCAATTCAAGAAAAGCCATAAGTTTGAATCGACCTTTATAGTTTTAAGCGTGGTTGCACAAAGGTGAATTACAATTACGGCAATCATTGCCAAAGTGCGCAGAATATCTAATTCAGTTCGGCGTTTATTCTGAGGGTTAGTTGAGTTCATTGATAATTTATCTCTCCCTGTAAACGTTCATCCGCTATCTGTTCCCACCCAAGCGGCAAAATATACTCTTAACAATAACCGCAATGCTGTGACGTAATTGAGATTTTTTATTTCTTAAATAAATGACAAATGGTCTGTTCTCAATATCAATACCGGAATAAATGGAGTTCCGATGCTGCGTCATTACGTTGCATATGTCTTCATATGAAGCGTAGTACAGTCTCTGCTCAAGCAGCATTTTGTAGAGATTCTCCATAAATTTATCGCTGTCCGATACACCGAGCAATTCGATCTGCCTTGAAAACGGCAATAAATAATCGGGCAGATCATTAATGCTACATAAACGCCTGTATGTCTTTTTTTCGTCCTCTGATTGACGATAATGATATATAGGTTCCTGTAGGCAATAAATGTCACTACAACACGGCAAAACTTTAAGCGAAAACATAAAATCCTCCATCAGAATCATGTCCTCATCAAAAGAAGCGTTTGCTTTGACAATGGAGGCTCTTGAAAATATCTTATTGCAAACCGAGGAAAGTGAATTGCTCTCGTAGAATTCGTTAAAATTATGTATGACCTTATCAACGCAGATCGCTCCCGCAAGCGGCGGAATGAGACTGTCACGGCGGTAAATATGCTCTCGGTGATAGTAATCGAATCTCATGCCGAATATCAGCATATCCGGACGCTCGATTTCAACGGTACTAACCGCATTACAAAGTGAATTCGAGTCTAAAGAATCGTCAGCATCAAAAAAGAGGATGTATTCGCCCTGCGAATTCTCAATTCCGCAGTTCCTTGCGGCAGATACGCCTGCGTTAATCTGATGAATACACCTTACCGACGGCATTTTTTGCGATAAAGAATCGCAGATGCTGCCTGTTTTATCAGTAGAACCGTCGTCAATTATCAAAATTTCGTAATCTATAATACCCGATTCTGCGATGGAATCAACCGTATTTTCAATCGTTTCCTCGCAGTTATAGGCCGGTATGATAACACTGAAAAGCATTTCTAATCCCCACTTGTTTCAGAATTCAATTTTATGTTCCTGACAGCTTCATCCCACAAGTCATCGCTGACCTCCCAAGAGAATTTGAAGTTGAGATAATCATCTACTGAAACAATTTTTACACTCAGCACTGTAAAGTAATAAAAAGCTACCGAAAGGAGCACAAGGCAGATTGTAAGAAGCTGTTTTTGCTTTTTGTTTAAGAACAGCTTATAGCTTGCGGCTGAATCATCGTATTTCTCATCTTCAAAGTCCGTAAATATCATCGGGATTAAGACGATAAGCATCTGCAAATAGTAATCGGCTAATCTCGTAAAAACATTATCGAAGCTCGAGAAAAGCTGAATAACGGTTCCGACAGCAACAACGCTTATAACGGTCGAGAATTTTTTACCGTCGACCCCTTTGATAAATGCACCGGCAATTAGAATTATGCAAAGCATCAAAAATCTGCCACCGATACGCCCACTGGATACAAAATCCTTATCCTCATAGTAAAACTCGGTGACAAATTCAACGATGTCCTTTCTAAAAGTAAAAATCAGTATTGCAATTATGATATACAGAAGAATATTTTTGTAGGTAATTTTTCTGCTTGCGATTATGTATGCGGGCAGGAATATGAAAGCCGGGAAATGGATGAAACCCGCAACGGCAACAAAAACAATGAATCTAACTGGCTTTTTCTCCATAATTGCGGAAAAGGCAAGGAGAATGAACCCCATTGCAAAGGATTGTTTCAACGCACTGAATCCGAATGAATAGAAGCCGAAGCAATTCCATATAAGATAACTGAGCCACGGTGACGGCGAATGCTTAAAAACTACTATAGCAACCGCCAATTCAATGAAAACCGCTATAATAATGAGAACTATTTGAAAATTGCCGTCAGTTATCTGATTGACCGCTTTCAAGAACCACATGAAAAGAAAATTGCGCCCCTCGGAGAATACATCCTCCGAAAACCAGTCCTTGTCCTTAACGGTGAGAAATGTATAAGCATATTTTTGCAGATCGCCGGTCAGGAGCTTATATCTGAAACCGCTGACGAAAGCATGGAGCGCCGCCATAAGTATTATGTAATTTTTCTTTTTCTTGCCGCTTTGGGGCATAAGTCTGCCAAAAACAATTACCGCAGCAAGAATTATATAATAAATTGCGACTCCCATTGCTACTCCGTTTCATGGTTATTTAATCAAATTCTTAAGAAAAGTTTCCGTAATTTGCGTCAATTGAGCTTCCGAAAAATCCTCGCCTCTCTTGCGGGCTTTTTCTTCATAGCTCTTTTTTAAAGCTTCATCTGTCAAAAGAGCTTTTATTCCCCGGGCAAGCGCCTTATCGTCACTGTCGGTAATGATGCCGTATTCACTGTTGCCGAGCAGCTCACGCATACCGCTGCAATCGGTGGTAACGATCACCTTACCCAAAATAAGACTCTCGGTTATATATGTCGATATTCCTTCGTAATCGGATGAGCAAACACAGACATCCGCGGCTTTAATATATGGATATGGATTCTCTCTGTATCCTATAAGCTCGACGCTGCCCGATAGCGAAAGATCGGAAATCAGCTTCTCAAGAGACGCCCTTTCAGCACCCTCGCCCATTATCATCAGTCTATGCTTTACGCCTTCATCAATCAGTTTTTTATGAGCTGAAATCAGTCTGTCAAACCGTTTTTGTTTTGATAACCTGCCGACCGCCAAAACCGTCGGTTCGGTTTTAACGACAGTATCGGCATCGGCGAGTCTAATGATCTCTTTGTCATTGACGGTATTATAAATAACGCTTATCCGCTCGTCTTTGCCGAACAGCTTCTCAAATCCTTCCTTTACACTTTGAGATACGCAAACAATACTGTCGAATATGTCGTAAATATTTTTTGATTTATGGACAAAATCGGCACTGTCGGCAAACTTCTTGCTCAAATCGCAATGCACCCAAGCGATTTTTTTTGCCTTTTTATTTGTTGAGCCCGCCATGATTTTTGTCGAGCCGCATTCGAGATAGGCAACCTCGATATCGTAATCCCCTTTTATATGCCGCGGGTATGTCAGCCCGAACGCGGTCTCGAGCCGCATAACGAGTTGATTAAGCCCCGATGCGGAGGGGTAACAATATTTGTATTTAATTCCGTCGGCAAGATTTTTTGCCGCTTCGTCGGGATAAAGGGTCTGCACCGTAATGTCGAATTCGCTTTTATCCATAGCGATGACAAGGTTTTGGAGCACCTTTTCGGCGCCGCCGCCGTTCAAGGTCTCGATAAAAAACAGGATTTTAATCATTTCGGTCACATTTTCCGTATAACTTATATATTTTATCCATCGCCGCTGAAGTGTCAAACCCTGAGGAGCTGACGATATCGGCGTATTTCTGCGGTTCGTGCCTTTCGGCGGCAACAATTGTGTTCAGCCATTCATCGGCGTTGTCAAGCGGGAGCACGTTCACTAAATCTGTGATAAATACATCATGCGGCACGCGGTCGGAAATAACACAGGGAAGACCGTTGGACTGTGCCTCGATGAGCGTGAGCGGCATACCCTCATAGAGCGACGGGAAAGCGAAAACATCCATAGCGCTGAGATAATCGCCGACGTTGCGGACATTGCCTGTAAGCCTGATATGCCCGTTAAGCCCCAGCTCGTTTATTCTTTGCTCAAGCAGTGGGCGATCGTCGCCTTCGCCGAGCAGCAGTAAAAAGGCATTCGGCTTCGCTTTGAGTATTTTCGGCATAAGCTCTATCAGGAATTGCTGATTTTTAACTTTTGCCAAATGCCCCGCATGGCCGATAACAAAGGCTTCACTAAGCCCGAGCTTGCTTCTGATATCGTTTCGCCGCTCCTCGCTATAGGCGAAATCGGCAGTCTCGATACCGTTAAGTATAAGCTCTCCCCTCTTTAAGAAGGCACGTTTGCCGTACAGTCTCTCACCCGCCTTAACTCCGCAGGAGACAAGCTCCGTAGAGCAGGTAAGGATAAAAAACCGCATAACGGCCTCATAAAGCCGAGTCTTGAGCCCTCTGGTCTCGAGCAGTGCCGAATGCGAATGCGATATGCGGACAGGCACGCCCCAGAGCTTTCCAGCGAGCATTGCCCAACCGATATTGAACATCGTGTGCGCGTGGATAACATCATAATGATCATGCTTAATAAGCGACCGCAGATTTTTGATGTATCTAATAAAGCTCTCGGACGGCTCGGGTATATGTATCACCTTGCAGCCTTTTGCTTCAAGCTCAGGCTCATATGCTCCGACCTCATCGCCGAATACAAGATAATGAATATCAAATCTGTCACGGTCGGCATAAAAGCCGATATCTGCGGCTACTTTTTCTACTCCGCCTATGCAAAGCTTTGAGGCAATTACCAAAACCTTAATCTTGTTATACTCCACTACTCACACCACTTTATCCATAATTTTCCAATAACAAATAACGAAAAACTTATTTTCAATTTAAGGCATATTCGCATGATGCAGTGCGGCAAACCTAAAACACTTGTGATTTTTGGGAGATGAGCGGAAAAGGATTTGGTAATGAAAGAAATCTCGTCTTTAACGCTCAATTTTTCGACATCCATATACTTTATCGGGATCGCTGCACAGGCAAAAGCTGTGCGGCAGTAATTGTAATCCAATATGTTCATCAGTTTGCTTTTATAATCGTCGTTTTTACACGATGCACCGACAATATCAAAAGCATATTCATATATTTTCAAAGCCTGTTCAACATAGTCAGGTCTGAACTTTCTGGTTAAGGATCCTACCGCCGAAACATCATAGTCGTAAAGTATTCTGTCAATTAAACACAATTTGTTGCAGCGAAGCGAATACTCAAGGCAAAAAATAAAATCTTCGCCTACATTTAAATCTTCAGGAAATCTAATTTTTGCGTTAACAATTATCTGACGCTTAAAACGTTTGTTGCACGGTCCGCCATCGCGTGTTCTAATGAGATATTCGTCAAAATTGAGGTCTTTAAGATTATTTATTGGTAAAAGCTCCTCGACGCTCTCCTTACCACACTTCTGCATTCCGAAAACGACAGCATCTGCATCTCCGCTCTCATCGATTGCGGAAAAATATCCTGGTGCTACCCGGTCATCACTATCCACAAACAAAATATACTCGCCGCGAGCAATATTCAGGCCCTCGTTCCGCGCGGAAGCGACGCCGCCGTTTGGCTTATCGATTGCAATGATGTTATTGTTGAGTTGCGAATACTCTTCGCATATGGCAAAACTGTGATCGGTAGAGCCGTCATTTACAAGAATGACCTCGATTTCGCTTACATTCTCGCTATCGTGAACAACGCTATCAACACAACTTCTCAGTGTTTTTTCTGCGTTATAAACAGGAATTATCACAGAATACTTAACAGGTTGCATATTTATAGCCTTCCTTGAAGATAAAGGTTTTGTAGTTTCAACGACTCATCTTTTAATGCTGCATCAAATCCTGCTGAACGTAGCGACGGAATATTGTTCATGCGCTCACACTTGCGATTAATTATAGCCTTGGCCCAGTATTCGGCATCCCTCTCAAGAGAGATCACATGGACAGAGTCGCATACAAAAGCTTCTGACGATATTCTGTCTGAACAGAAAATGGGTAATCCGTTTGCCTGCGCCTCTATTAGTGTTAAAGGCAGCCCTTCGAATTTAGAAGGAAATATGAATGTATCAAAAGCGTTCATCACTTCATTAACATCATGTCGAACCCCGAGAAAACGAACAAATTGATCAAGATTCCTTTGAGTGACTTCAGCTTTGATTTTATCAAATAGTTCGCCGGAGCCCACTAAAACCAAAACCGATTCTTTATTGAGTTCACGACACTTCTCAAAGACATCGAGAATAAACTCATGATTTTTAGACTGCAAAAACCGCCCGATATGACCGATAACAAAACTGTTTGGAGAAAGATTCAATTCATACCGGATTCGATTCCTTGCTGACTCATTAAAAGCAAAGCTGTTAATGTCAACGCTATTTTTAATAATTTGACATTCTTGGCCAAACATCCAATTTGCAGCTTCTTTTGAACAGGCTAAAAAATCCGTTGCTAAATATTTCAATCGCTTTTGATTAATATAATGTAGGGGTAATGACAGCTTGAACTTTGCACTTGTATTGTGACTATGCATTATCCTTATAGGAATACCGGCGCGCTTGGCTTCGGATAACGCAGTCATATAAAGCAACGCATTAGCATGCACATGAACCGCAGCAAAATCATTGGAATTCAATATTTCTCGGACTTCTCGCTTATTTTTGAAATAATGCTTTGGAAATGTAGATGTATAGTAAATCCTGCCGCCGAGTGCTTCTATTTCGTCTTTGTAGATGTTCTCGCTGCTTCTTAGCAAAAAATCAAATTGTACAAGCTCTCTATTAATATTGCGGTACATATTCATCAAAAAAGACTCTGCTCCGCCGCTGCCCATGCCTGTAATCACTTGTAATACTCTAATAGGATAATTGTTGGCCATAAGGCACCTCCGCTTATAAGCTTTTTATCAAATCAAGAGTCGCCTGAAGTGAAGAATCTTCTCGGTATTTTCGGATGCTGACGGTATTGTAACGTCCCATTAAACCTACTAGCGATTTATTATCAGCAAGAGTTTTGATTGCACTAGAAATCGAGCTCGGCTCATTCGGCACAACAAAGCCGCCTTTTTCATTATCTATAAGGTCGGTATTGCCGCGAATGTCGGAGCATACGACAGCCTTGCCGTTTGCCATTGCCTCCATGAGCGCACGGGGCAAGCCCTCCTGAAGCGAGGTGAAAACGAATATATCGGCCGCGCAGCAAAGCTCATTTATATCCCGCCTATAGCCGAGAAAATGAACGCTGTCGCCGAGACCAAAATCGTTTACCATTGCTTTCAGCGCAGCCTCGGACTCGCCGCGGCCGCAGATAAACAGCTTGATATGCGGATCTTTTAATTGATGAAGAGCCTCGATTATTACATGCTGATTTTTACGTCGGGTCAGCTCACCGACATTAAAGAGCATAATATCGTTTTCGTCAAGCCCCAGTTCCGAACGCTTTGCGGCACGAATATCATCATTCGGCGCGAATTTCTCGAGGTCAACGCCTATTCCATTTATCTTCTCAACACGCTCTGCGTGAAAAGTCTTTGCGCGCTGATAATCCTCGTTATTTATCGTGATTATCATATCGCAAAAACGGGAGCAAAATTTCTCAACGGGGTAAAATATCAGCCAATTGAACTTAGGAGCGCCCTTATAGAAGTGAAAGCCGTGAGCCATATATATGACATTGGTGCCGCTGTGGCGGGCTTTCCTTGCGGCAAGCCTTGTCATAACGCCCATAACCGGCTCATTAGTCCAGATAATGTCCCAATGCTGCGAATTGATGAGCTTTTTCAGATCCTTATACCCGTTTAAGTTACCGGGAGAAAACGGACTGCGGACAAGGCGCACGGTATGCACTTTTGCAATACCATGAAGCTCGTCACGGAGTTCGTCGAGCCTGCCGCCGACATCGGAGCACGCCAGCTCGACCGTGAAATCGTTTTGCGATAAGTATTTGACATGGGGTACAAGGAACTGTAATGCCATAAGGTCGGTACAGGTCAGCAACAAGCGCTTCATTTGCCCACCTCTGCGAGTATTCTGTCGGCAATTCCTTTGGCGTCAAGACCGAACTGCGAGCGCAGATATTTTTGATTGCCGACGAGTGAAGAATATGTGTCATTAAGGCCGATGCGTATAAGCCTTCCGTGGCTGCGAAGCTCCGAAATGACCTCGGCAACGGCGCTGCCGAAGCCTCCTACGATATTATGCTCCTCAACGGTGACAATGAGGTCATAATTCTCGGCGCAGTGCTCAATGACCTCACGGTCAATGGGCTTCACAGTCGGGAAAGTGTATACGGCAGGGTTAATGCCGCTGCCCTCAAGTATCGCAACAGCGCTTCCGATCTCGTCAAAAATCGCTCCTGTTGAGAAAACAGCGACCTTTACGCCATCGCGGATCTTAATGGCTTTACCTATCTCAAAATTGTCAATGCGATCATGGATACGCTTCTCGCCTCCCCTGCCGAGCCTCAGATAGCAGGTGCCGGGGTAAGCGGCAATGGCCTTGGTGGCCTCCTCCGCCTCAACAAGGTCGCCGGGGCAAAGCACTGCAACTCCGGGCAGCGCGCGCATAACAGCGATATCCTCCGGTAGCCTGATGGCTCATGCCGAGCGAGCCAGGTAGTCAAAATCCGTAGGCGAGAACTTTTCCAGATCCTTGGCAGACTATCTTGACATTTGCCTTCGGATAAGCGCAGTCATTGCGGATCTGTTCAAGACAGCGAAGAGTCGGGAAATTGCCGATAGAATAGGTGAAAACAGTCTTGCCCTCAAGAGCCATACCTGCGGCGACCGAGGTCATATTCTGCTCGGCGATTCCGGCGTTTATGAATTGATCGGGGAGCTGCTCCCAATAGGGCTTCAGCACACCGAAGCCTAGATCGCCCGTGATTAGCTCAACGTTCGGGTCGGCTTTTGCGATATCTATCAAAGTGCGAACGAAAGTATCTCTCATTTAAGCGCCTCTTTCTTTTTGTTCGTAAAGACAGGAATTTTAAAAATCAATTTTTGTATCAGCTCCGCCAACTTGTGAGCGGCGAAAGCATAAACGATAATTATTAAAGTAGTCACCGCAAAATTCAGCGGGAATACCAGGCTTGAAAAACGTGATATTACAGCATACTGAACAAGGTAGATTTCAAATGAAATATCCGATATGAATTTAACGGGTCTGCTGATGATTCCGCTCGCTTTTGCGAATAGCCCCTTCTTTTCAAGCTTAATTAATATTATAGCAATGTTGAAAATGTAGATTACGACTATGATCGGCATCAGAAATTGGAATTTGCTTGCGGACGGGACTCCTCGGAGAATGAATTTGCCTGCAAAATAGAAGGCAGTGAATAGAATAAAGACAATAATGTTGAGCGGCTTTATCTTTGCGGATATCGAATCATACTTCTCCCTCGCATACGAACCGAGAAGCATCGAGGCCGCAAACATAAACCTGCACCATTTCTCGTTAACATCATCAATGTGATAATAAGATTTATCAAAAGCAAAAATATAAACTAAAATATACGCCGCAAAAAGAGCGAGAACAACCCAAAGAGCATTGAATTTAATTTTCGTCTGAATCTGTCGATACACATAAAACAATATGTAAAGCAACATTATTGAACCGACAAAATGGTAACGAGTCGGGTACAAAAAGCAATGCACATACGCCATTATGCCGTCGTCGCGGGTAAATGTCGGCAGAATATTGATGAGCGAGGCTATCCATACCGCGGGGTACACTCTGATGATTCGTTTAAGATACCATTTCGGAAAACTGTCCTTAATTTTATAAAGGCAAAAACCCGACAAAAAGAAATAGATGCAGTTGCCGAAATGGCCGCCGAAAGCCATAGCGGAGATCGGCCATATATCAGCATAATGTGAGTTGGTTATCATTACGGCGGCAATAGCCCGCAGCCAATATACAAACTGATACAGTTTGATCACCCCACAGCGTTAAATTTATGTCATCGGATGATTATATTAGAAATAACTCGGATGCCAGCCGGCGGAGGTGGTGTGATCGTTGCCGATATCCGCGCCCTCTTCGGGCTTTATTGGGTCGGCTATGCCGTTCGGAGTATAGGGGTCGGTAACGCCCTCGGGCATAGCTGCGTGAAGCTCGGTTACGGCGCCGTCATATTCCCAGCCGTCGTGCGGGAAGCGATAATGCCACAGAATATCGTTCTCCATGAAAGAAACTCCCCTGCCCTTGACGGTGTTTGCGATAATAACCGTGGGCTTGCCTGCGGTATTTGAAGTGTCTTTAAGGGCGCTTCTGAGCGCGTCGTGGTCGTGACCGTCAAGCTCGATCGCATTCCAGCCGAAAGCACGCCATTTGGCGGCAAAGTCCTCAAGCTCGAGCGTTTTTTCACAGTAATCAAGGCTCTGCATATGATTATGGTCAACTATCGCAACGAGATTGTCGAGCCTGTAATGGTTGGCAAAAAGCGCAGCCTCCCAAACGGAGCCTTCGTCGCATTCGCCGTCACCGAGAACCGCAAACACACGGTTGCCCCTGCCGTCCTGCTTTGCGGTCAGCGCCATGCCCGCGGCGGCGGAGAGACCGTGACCGAGCGAGCCGGTGGAGAAATCCACGCCGGGCACATAGTGCGAAACATGACCCGAGAGGCGG
>ERZ773139.549-NODE-549-length-49279-cov-21.543658_pt1 | contig 49279 bp, 73 predicted proteins | sample MGYA00580854_ERZ773139 | MGnify/ENA primary metagenome ERZ773139 (study PRJEB29015, sample SAMEA2737809) | human gut metagenome | biome: human gut; feature: human-associated habitat; material: faeces | place: China | collected 2012 ...
GAATAACGATCAAATTATCATTCTCCGTGCCGGAGTTGTTCAGCGCCTCATAGGCCAGACCGCCGGTCATGGCGCCGTCGCCGATCACAGCAATCACCTTGCCCTTTTCGCCCCGCAGCGCTTTTGCCTTAGCCAAACCAATGGCTTGGGAAATAGCCGTTGAACTGTGGCCGGAGGAAAAAATATCGTGCTCACTCTCGTCCGGTCGGGTAAAACCGCTGATGCCGCCCTCGGTGCGCAGGGTAACAAAATCATCCTTGCGTCCGGTGAGGATCTTGTGGGTATAGCACTGGTGACCCACATCAAAGATAATGGGGTCGGACGGGCTGTTAAACACCCGGTGCAGCGCCACGGTCAGCTCTACCACGCCCAAATTGGAGGCCAAGTGCCCGCCGTTATGGGACACAGTCTGCACCAACAAATCGCGGATCTCTGAACACAACTGTTCCAGCTCATCACGATTCATTTTTTTCAAGTCCTTAGGAGACTGAATGCTGTCTAAAAGAGACAAATAACTCAACTCTTTTCATGAGGCTATTGTACCATAGCCTGAATAAAAATGCAAGATTTGTATAATAATGCAAAAAATCAGTGATCCCGACTGATCAACGACTGCGCAAGTGCCTGTAAAAAGTCTGTATCGTCAAAGGCACGCAGGCTTTCCAGCGCTTTATCCGTCAGTAACTCCACATCTTGCTGCGCCTTTTCCAGCCCTACCTTAGTGGCATAGGTCACCTTGCCCTGGTCACTGTCCGAGCCAACAGGCTTGCCCAGCATTTCGCTGGTGCCGGTAATGTCCAAAATATCGTCTTTGATTTGGAACGCAATGCCCAGATTATAGGCAAAATCAGAAGCGGCAGCGATCTGCGCCTGCGTAGCACCGGCTGCCAAGCAGCCCAAAATGCAGGCGGCAGAGATCAGTGCGCCGGTTTTCAACTTATGCACCGTCAGCAGCTGCTGCAAGGAGGGGTCTGCGGCTTCATATTTCAAATCCAGAACCTGACCGCCGATCATTCCGCTGACACCTGCATTGGCCGCCAGTAGGCTAACCATTTGGCACTTCGCATCCGCAGAAAGATCACAGTCGGCAATGATCTCAAAAGCGTGGGTCAGCAGCGCGTCACCGGCCAGTAAAGCAATATTCTCCGGATATGCCTTGTGACAGCTGGGTCTGCCGCGGCGCAGATCGTCATCGTCCATACAGGGCAAATCGTCATGGATCAAGCTGTAAGTGTGTACATATTCCAGAGCGCAGGCCGGCTCCAAAACGGCGTGCCGGTCACCGCCGCAGGCCTTACAAAACTCCATCGCAAGCACCGGGCGCAGTCGTTTTCCGCCGTTCATCAAGCTGTAACGCATGGCTTCCACCACTTCACCCTGGTCAAATACCGTGGGAGGCAAAAGCTGCTGTAAAGCATTCTCGATCAGGCGTTGATCATTGGCAAGAGTATTTTGAAATGCATCGTTTGTCATTTTTCGTCACCAGCCAATTCCGTAATTTTTTGCTGCGCCTGCTGCAAGATCTGCTTGCAGTAGGCTGCCAGTTTGGCACTCTCCTCATAAAGGGCAATACTCTCCTCCAAAGGCACCGAACCGTTCTCTAAACGGGCGCTGATGTCCTCCAGGCGCTGCATTGCATCAGCGTAGGTCAAGTTTTCTTCATTCATCTTCTCTTTCCTCCAAAACCTGCACCGGCACACTTCCGTCTGCAAATTGCAGGCGCAATGCAGTACCCGGTGATAATTCTTCTTTTTTGGTCACCGGTGAACCGTCTGTATGGCGCACCAGTGTATAACCTCGGCGCAACACCGCCAGCGGGCTGTAAGCTTCAATTTGTTCCAGCACGCGTTCCAAACGGGTGTTCTCCCGCTCTAAGCGGAGCCGGATTTGTTGCCGGTTACCGTTCAGCAAGGCTTGTAACCGTTCCAGTCGAGTCGAAATATATGCCCCGGCGCTGCCTCTGCGTGTCAAGCAACTGTCCAGTCGCTGATTTTCCCGTTCCAGAAGACTGCGCAACGCGCGGGAAGCAATGCTTTCAAGCTGCGCAATGCGGCGCAGCTCTTCCTCCCGATCCGGCACAGCCAACTCCGCCGCCGCGCTGGGGGTAGGTGCCCGCATATCCGCCACAAAATCCGTAATCGTAAAATCCGTCTCATGCCCAACGGCAGAGATGATGGGTGTTTTGCAAGTATAGACGGCGTTGATCACCGTCTCCGTATTAAACGCCCACAGATCCTCCATAGACCCGCCGCCACGGCCAACGATCAGTACATCCAGCCCCATTTTGTCCAGCCGTTCAATAGACCGGGCAATGCTTTCCGGTGCGCCGTCGCCCTGCACCACGGTGGGGGCGATCACCAGTTCCGCCGCAGGAAAGCGCCGAGCGGTAATCTGCTTAATATCCGCCACTGCCGCACCGTAAGCAGAGGTGGCTACGCCAATCCGCCGGGGGTACTTGGGTATAGGCTGCTTATGACTCTCATCAAACAGCCCGGCAGCCGCCAAACGAGACTTTAACTGCTCAAAGGCCACAGCCAGTGCACCGTCGCCCTGGGGCTGCATATCGTCCACATACAGCTGATACACGCCGTCTCTTTCGTACACGCTCACCCGGCCTCGACAAATCACCCGCATACCGTTCTCCGGCGCAAATCGCAGGTGCGCACCCTGGGCGGCAAACAGCACGCATTTCAGCTGCGCTTTTTCGTCCCGCAGGGTAAAGTAGCAGTGTCCGCTGGTGGGATAGCGCTTAAAGTTGGAGATCTCACCGCTTACATAAAGATTTTGCAGCGGCGCATCCCCTTCCAGCAGAGAGCGCAAATAAAAATTCAGTTTAGAAACAGAAAGTACAGTCATCATTCCAGTTCTTTGCTGCACAGAGCAGCATACACAGCCACACCGGCCGCATTATCACAACTCAGCGCCGGCGGGGCAAACACGCCGCCAAAGGCTGTTTCCAGTTCTCGACGCAAGATGGTGTTTGACATCACGCCACCGGCAAACAGCAGCGGCAGTTGCCCATATTCAGCAAACACAGCCTGCACCATACCTTGTAAGGCAGCAGATACGCTGGAGAGCACAAACCGGGCAATATCGGCCGGTGCATCCCCTGCCTGCAAGCGCTTGTCCACTTGATTTTCCACCCCGGACAAAGAGCAATTTGCTCCCTGCATCGAGGGTTTGATTTTATAACTTACCCTGCTTTGCAGCGCCAGCTGTTCCAGCGCCGGACCACAAGGGAATTGCAGACCCAGCCGCACCCCGGTACGGTCAATCAGCTGCCCGGCCTTTAAGTCCGAACTGGCCGCCACGCAGCGAGCAGAAATCAATTCTTCCTTGTGCGGTTCCACAAGCAGGGCTTCCGTTGTACCGCCGGACACATGAAAGGCCACAAAGGGCGCACGGATCATCTCCAGCGCACCGGCACCGTACAGTGCCGCCAAAATGTGCCCCACTTGGTGAGAGGTGGTATAAAGAGGGCAACCGGCAGCCTTAGCGGCGGCAGTCGCCGCGCTGATCCCTGCCAAAAAGCAAGGCATATAGCTGCCCTCCACATTCCGCGGTCGGGTGCTGACACCAACGGCGGTCACCCCATCCATTGGTGGCAGTTTATCAAACAGCAACGGCAAATTGCGCGTATGCTGAAACAGGGCGTCGCTCTGGCGCAGACCCCGCTCTCCCGGGCGCACCTCCAAAAGCTGCTTTTGCTGGGTGAGCGCTTCACCGTCCAGCACAGCGGCAGAGGTGGTGTAATTGCTGGTGTCTATTCCCAGAATCATTCCGTCTTACTCCGAGACACAGCACCCAGCACGCCGTTGATAAAGCTGGCGTCTTCCTGACTGCCGTACTTCTTTGCCAACTCCACAGCCTCATTGATCGCCACGCTGTCCGGCAGATCGTCCACAAACTCCATTTCGTAGAGCGCCAGACGCAGCACAGTCAGGCTCACCTTGGGCAGACGGTTCAGCTTCCACTTTTTGGAATAGCTTGCCAGAGTTTCGTCCAACTTGTCCAAATTGGCAAGCACGCCGGTGTAAAGTTCTTTTGCATAATCGCTTACCGTGCCGATATTTTCGTCATAGATCGCCACCAGGTCGTCCTGGGGCAAAAACAGGTACTCAAACAGCAGGATAAATGCCTGCTCGCGCTGTTCGTTCCGCTTCATAAACTTCCTCCAAAAGAAAAAACCGACAAGAAACGCCGCCTTGTCGGTAAAATCCGTTTTTACTCTTCAGTTTCACAAGGTTCCGTTTCACTCTCCGGCTGGTCAAATTCCAGTCCGGCGATGATCACATTGACTTTAGACACCAGTTTACCGGTCATATTCTGCACAGATTCCTTGACCGCCTGCTGTACCTCTTCCGCCACTTGGCGGATCTTTTTACCGGGCAGCATGTTCACATAAATGCTGATGTTCAAATCCTCACCGTCTGCCAAAACACGCACCGGGCTCATTACCTTTAGGCTGCCCTTCTTAATGGTATTGACCACATCCACCGGGCGGTTAGAGAACCCGGAAATGCCGTCCACATCTTTGGCTGCATTGGTGGCGATGGCTGAGATCACTTCTTCGGAAATGACCAGTTCGCCCATGGAAGTGCTTGTATTGATCTCCATGCAAAAAACGCTCCTTTGTTGCCAGCGGATATGCCGCTGCAAATGTGCGTTTATTATAACATAAGTAAAAGCAACTTACAAGACAGTTTTGGAATTTATTTAGACTGAATGATGGTCACATTTTTATAATCACAGCCAACCTGTTCCACGGCGATCTCCTTGATCTGTAAGATCAGCGTGTCAGACAGGTCCTTGCTGTCTACGATCACGTCTACTTTTTTGCCATCTGTGCTCACAATCGCCAGACACTGCCCCACGCCCTTGGCGGTCACCAGTGTTTCGATTTTGTTTTCCGCATTGATGCCGTCGGAGATCTTAGCAATCTTCTGTGCCGCTTCTTTATGGGCAGCCGCGCTTTTATCCGCGGTATCCACGATTTTTTGCAGCTTTTCCAGCGCAGCGTCCCGACTGCTTTGCCGATCCAGCTTGGCCTGGGTAAAGTAGCTGTTCTCCGTAGCAGCCTCAGTGGTAGCATCCACAAAGGTGGCCTCCCCCAGGGTCTTCGTGCGCTGGGCGCTGACTGTACTGATTTTTGTGGAAATATCGCTGTTCTCCCAGTACCAGTTGCCCACTACGCCGACAGCCAAAATCAGCACCATACAACCCAGGCTTACCCGCGCCCGGTGCAGCTTTCGCTTTTTCAGCTGTTCCTCCGTGAGCACCTCTTGCATTTCAGCCCCCGGTTCCTTTTGCTTTTTCTCTTTCATATTCGGTCACCTATTCCCCTTTCAGTTTTGAGACGGATATTCGATTTGTGGGTATGCCAAAGAGAGAAGCGACTGTGGTGGTGATCTTCTCTCGAACAGCCGGATCGTCGCCGCCGGTGCACACCACCGCCACACCCTGCACATTGGGCAGGTAGGCGCTGAGCAGCAGCGGGCTTTCGCCGCTGTCCCGGTCATAAAGCACATAGTCCTCCTTGCTGCTGCCGCTGTCTACATCTCGCTTGCTTTCGCTGTTCGTGGCGTACACATTCTCGTCGCTTTTCTCCAACGTGATCATCACCTTGCAGGTGTCCACCCCGTCCATACTGGCAACGGTTTTTTGCAGCCGCCCCTCCAGATCCGCCACATAGGCGTCGTAATCCCTGGCGGTGGTGGTCTCGCTTTTACTCTTGCTGCCTGCAGTTCCATTGCCGGAGAGCAGTACCAGCGCAATCCCCAGCACTGCCAGAAGAATGAACACCTTGCGCTGCCCCTGCGGCGCCTTTAGCAGTTCTTTCCACTTCTCTGTCATTTCTACTCCCCCAGTCCTTTTACCACCGGCTGCAATCCCAGCTGTGCCTTAAGAAGCGCCGCCACCGCCTGGCGATCCATGTTGCCGGGCACGGAGACCACCAGCTTTTGAATATAGATCTCCTGCCCTTTGATGCGTACCGAGGCCTGCACACTGCAATCCTTGTACCCGGCAGCAGTCAGGGTCTGTTTAACACGGCTCTCGATTTGGCTTTCATACACGCTGTTTGCGTCTGCCGCCTGCGCTGTGACATCGGAGAAATAAGCGGAAAAATCCGCCTTCTCGCCGCCGGTGATGGGCAGCAGAAACCCGGCGATGATAAAAAGCGACAGTACGGTTTTATAAAATCGCCCCATACTGCCCCTGGGCGATACCAGTGATAGGATAACTGCCCCAATGAGAGTCAAACAAATGTTCAGGGTCCACTGCTTTACCACATCCATTACCCGGCAGCCCCCTTTGCAGCGATCAGTATGCCGATGGAGATCACTGTGGTGACCATGGAGAGAATGAGCACCACATTCATCAGCAAAAAGGCGTCGCCAAAGGCCCGCAGCATTTTGCACACGGTGCGGTCATCAAAGATTTCGCTCACCGCCACGGACACGGCAATGCTAACACGCCAGCCGATCACATTTATAAGCGCCGGAAAAAACAGGGCAATGACCCCAATAATGCCCACAACGCCTACCGTGCTCTTCACCAGCCCGGCATAACTTTGTATAGACAGCAGTCCCTCGCTGATGGCGCTGCCGATTACCGGTACTACGGAATTGATGGCAAAGCGCAGAGAACGCAGACCCAGCGCGTCCGCCCGGGAGGCCACTGCCGTCTTCACGGACAGCACCGTCACAAATGCCCCGGCACAAAAGGAGATCAGTGAGATCAAACCCTTACGCACAACCCGCAACGCACCGTCAATATTCAGCGAACTGCGCATGCCGGAGCACAGACTCAGTGCCAAAAAGCAGTTGATCAGGGGCACAAACAGCTTGGCTGACAGAATATTCAGCCCCTGGGCCAGCCCCAGCAGCAGCGTGTTGGTGGACACCCCGGTCAGGCTGCTGCCAGACACGGTGAGAATCACCAAAAATGCCGGGAAGAACGCAAACACAAAGTCCGCACAAATGCCGATAGTGGCACAGCAAAGGGACACAGTGTCCGCACACTGGGCAGCGATCAGCGCCGCGATGACCAAGGCGGAGGCAGTGGAATAAACAGAGCTGTTTTGCCCCAGCAGTCCGCTGCCGGAAAAACCGGTTAAAAAGGCGGACAGCAGCGTGAAGCTGAGCACAGACAGCAGTGCCCGCAGCGGCGTTTGAATATTTTGGCGCGCCAGCCGCCCCAGCACCTGCACACAGGACTTAGCGTCCAGCGCCGTCACCGTCTCAAAGTCAAAATCGTCCAGTCCCAGCTGCTCCAGCACGCTGTTTGCGTCGTCCCCCAGCTTTTCGAACGCCGACAGGTCATACCCGGACAGCGCCTGGCGATAACCGTCGCCGGAGAGCGCCGACTGGGCGGCAAAGCACACCCCGGGCAACGCCAGCAAAAGTAAAAATGTCAATACAAATCGCTTCATTTTACAAGTCCCGTCACAATTCCGATCACCGTTTGAAACAGCGGTAGCAGTAGGGACAGCACCAGAATTTTGGCTGCTGTCTCCGTTTGAGAAGCTAATGCGGACGCGCCGTTGTCCCGGCACACATCGCACACCACCTGGGTCACGATGGAAATGCCCAGGATCTTGAACATCAGATCAATATACGCCCCGGTGTCCCCTGCCGCCGTCTTTAAGTCGCCCAATATACCAAAGGCGCTGCCGGCCAACTTGGACACCGTGTAAAACAGCAGTCCGGCCCCGGCCACAGTGACCAGCAAAGCAAAGGTGGGGTTCTCTTTTCTCAGCAGCACCGTCAGCAGCAGGCAAACGGCGGCGATCCCTGCGATCTGGATCATAGGTCAAACATAGATTTTATACCGGAGAAAAGCGCGCTGATCTTCGGCACCAACATCATCAAAACCACAATCACCCCGGCCAGGGTGGTGAGCATGGCCTGGTCCTCCCGTCCGCTGCGCACCAAGAGGGTGTTCAGCACCGCCACGATCATACCGATGGCCGCAATTTTGAATATAAAATCCACGCTCATTTGTACCTCCTGATCTTTTTAGGCCAGCAGCAGGGCGGCAATCAGCCCGCCGGACAGGCCAAAGGCCACATACAACTGTTTTTGTCGCTTGCACCGAGCAGCGTATTCCTCTGCCCGGCCTTTGGCAAAGGCAATGTAGCCGTCGGTGAGCCGCAACTGGTTTTGCAGATCGCTTTTGCCCAGCCTTTGCAAAAAGGCTGCCAACTCTTGGTCATCCCGGGCGGTCAGCCCGGTAGCAACCGTCACGGTCTTGGCCGGGTCACAGCCCTGCAAAAAGGCAAAGGGCGCAAAGCGGGGGTCCGACGCCAACTGGGCAAAAATAGCCCCCGTATCCGTCATACTATAATCCAGCAGAAGCCGCACCTGTTCCCCCAAGCGGCAAAGCAGCTGTGCCCGCTCACAGCGCCGCCCCACTTCAACTGCCAGTGAAATACCGATCGCCCCGCAAAAAAGTACGATCATCCACAGTCCAAGGATCTTCATCGCCGCCACCTCGCAAATCCACCACGGAAAAGGTATCTCCGTATTCTTCCAGCAGCACCACATAATCAAATTCGCCGGTTAGGTATAGCTTTTTGATAATGGACTTGTGCACCAGGTCCTGCGCATCCCGAATATGTACGGACACGGCAAAAGCCACCCCGGAGGAGAACCCGGCCTTAATGGCGTCCACCTCGGCATCGTCGGCGATCTCGTCACAAACGATCAGCTCCGGCGACAAGGTACGCACGGCAATCTCTATTCCTTTTTTCTTGCCAAAACCGGTCAGCACATCCGTGTTCACCCCAGGAGAAAAGCCGCCGAATTCGCCCCGCTCGTCTACGATACTCACCTTCCTGTACCGTCCGCCGAACCCGCCGGACAGCGCTCTTGCCAGATCCCGCAGTACAGTGGTCTTACCGCCCCCCGGCGGCGCTGCCACAATGATACTGGGCAGCCTGCCTACAAAGAGCGTGTTCAGCACCCCACGGGCGCAGCCTCGCTCCTCTCGGGCAATTCGAATGTTCAAAGACTGCACATCCCGAATGGCGGTCACGGTGCCGTCTTTTTCCACTGCCGTGGCGGCAATGCCCACCCGATTGCCGTTGGGTGCTGTCACAAAGCCCTCCACCAGTGTGCCCATGTGGGTATGTACGGAGTAGGCGCACACAGCGGCAAACAGCGCGTCAAAGGCGGCGTCCGTGACATCCAGCGCCCGGGCCGAGCAGTGATTGATCAGCTTACCACCATCGGTAAGAAAGCAAGTCCGACTGCCCAACATAACCACCAGCGGCCGCCCACGGCGCACCCGCAGTTCCGTAATTTCTTCCTTAGTCTGCTCCGGCAGTGCCAGCAACAGATCCCCCAGCGGCTGGGCCAGCAGCCGCGCCGCGTCGTCAAAATTGTTCATAGGTCACCCCGCATTTCATTTCTGTAAAAAGATATGCCCCAGACAGGGCTTGTATGCCTACTTGGTTTATTTCGGTTGCAGTCCGCCCATAATTATGATAAAATAGGCAGAGTTATGTTAAAATCAAATTCGCACAAAAAGCAAGAGGTGCATTTTATGGACATTACCGCAAACAACAAACATCGCTTTGCTACAAAGTGGATGAATACGGAAACGGTGAATTACACCGCCGCCTACACGCTGTGCCTGTTGGTGCTTTTTGCCGTCAAGCAGCTGTGCAAGGTGGCGTTTGGCTTGGGGGCCGGTGCGGCTGTTGGAATCGGTGCCGGCGCGGCTGCGCTGCTGTCCTTTGTACTGGAGAAGAAATTTGTCTTTCCCCGGGGTATGGCAACCGTTCCCAAACAGATCGGCGGCTTTCTCTTTCGCTGCGCCGTGGACTTTGGGTTCTATAAGATCATGTATTTTCTCTTTGCCACGCTGCTAAAGCGAGAAGCCCCCTTTGTATGGCTGGCTACGGTAACGGTGGTCTATATTTTTAACTACCTGTTTGACCGCCTGCTGGTGTTTGACTGCCGGGACAAGGCAGCGACTAAAAGCGGCGGTCGGCTGTACAAGTTGTTTTTTGCCAACCGCTTTTTAGTGGTATCCGCCTTTGTAGCGCTGCTGGGCATTCTCTTTATTTTCATTGTGTACAGTGTGTTCCCGTTTGGGGACGGCACGGTCATGCGTATGGACCTGTATCACCAGTACGGTCCCCTGTTTGCAGAACTGTATGACCGGGTAGTAGTGGGCAAAAGCCTGCTGTACTCCTGGGAGAGCGGCGGCGGCAGCAGCTTCCTCGGCAACTATTTCAACTATCTTTCCAGCCCCTTTACAGTGCTGATCTTTCTGTTTGACAAGGCGGATATTTCCTTTGCCATCACCGCTTTGGTGATCGTCAAGTGTATGGCCTCTGCCGTCACTTTTACCTATTACTTAAAGGCGTCACAAAAGCGCCACTCTTATGTGAGTGCCGCCTTTGGTGTGTTCTATGCCTTTTGCGCCTACTTTTTAGCGTATTACTGGAATATTATGTGGATCGACGGTATGATTCTGCTGCCACTGATCGTACTGGGCATTGAGCGGCTGATTGATACCGGCAAGGGCGCTCTTTACACCGGTGCGCTGGCAGTGCTGCTGCTGTCCAATTACTATATGGGCTATATGGTGTGCATTTTCTCTGTTCTGTACTTCTTGGCCTACTTCCTAATGACCGCCAAACCCCGACCGGAAAAGAGCGGCGAAAAGCTCACCACTCGGGAGAAGTACAGCGCCAAAAATCTCATGCGTCACCCGTTTCTCAATCGGTGCGTGCACTTTGCCGGGTTCTCTCTGCTGGCCGGCGGGCTGTGCGCTGTGACCCTGCTACCCACCTATTTCCTGCTGCGGGGCAGCTCCGCTACCTCAGACAGCTTCCCCACCACTTTTGAGTCTTACTTTACCATTTTTGACTTTTTAACCTCCCATCTGTCCGCCCTGGAGACCACCATTCGCTCCAGCGGCGACGATGTGTTGCCCAATATCTACTGCGGCGTGCTGCCGCTGCTGCTGGTGCCCCTGTACCTCATTAACAGACGCATTTCTCTGCGGGAAAAAGCGATGTATATTGTACTGCTTCTGTTTCTCCTGTTCAGCTTTGACAATAATGCGATGAATTTCATTTGGCACGCCTTCCACTTCCCCAACGACCTGCCCTTCCGCTTCTCTTATATGTACTGTTTCCTGGTGCTGGTGATGGCGTTCCGCGGTCTGTGCCGTATACGGGACATTGCCTATAAGGACATTGTATTCGTGGCCCTGGGCTGGCTGCTGTATGTGATCGTGGCCCAGAAGTTTATGACCACCAAGATGAGCGAGATCTCCATTTATGTGACCATCGCCTTTCTTATTCTCTGGTGCGGGCTGCTGCTGTGCCTGCAGAAGTCCGGGTTCAAAAAGAGCGTGCTGGCCTTTGCGGTGATTGCCATGTGCTTTAGCGAGGTGATCGTCTCCGACTGCTCTTCCATTCTCATTACCCAGGGCAACAGCGACTACAAGAGCAACTACGCTGCTTATCGGGAGTCCATAGAAGCCATCCACAAAAAGGATAAAGACTTTTACCGCACGGAGTTAACTTACCTGGAACGGCGCATGGACCCCAGCTATTACGGCTACAACGGCATTTCCACCTTTTCCTCCATGGCGTATGAGGACTACTCCCAGCTGCAATACAACCTGGGTATGTTTGGCAATCGGATCAATAGCTACACCTACAATCCACAGACCCCGGTGTACAATATGATGTTCAACATTAAATACCTGATCGCCACGCCCACCAATCCTACCCCCACCGATCGGTATTTTACGGAAGTGTACCGCAATAAGGACAAATCCGCCGCCGTGTATGAGAACGACTGCTTCCTGCCTATTGCCTATGCAGCCAAAACCCATTTGAAAGATTGGGCAGCGGATGAGGGCGATCCCTTTAAGGCGCAGGGGGACTACTTCCGCCTGGCGACAGGGCTGGACGGGGTATTTGTACCCTGCGGCTATACGGACTGCAGTTACGACAATCTCTCCGGTGACACATGCTCGGAGAACGGCACATTTTGGTTCAACAAGTCAAGCAGCGACGAGCAATACGGCACGGTGGAAGTAACCATCAGTCCCCTACGAGACGGCGATGTGTATATTTACCTAGCCTCGCCGGAAATCAAGACGGCAGAATTCAGTGGTGACGGCATAAAGAACACCCTGTCCCAAAATATTGAAGAGCCGTACATTATGGATCTGGGCTACCACAAAAAGGGCGAGGAAATTAAAGTATCACTGGACGCCGGGAGTATGAGTGCCACGGAGAGCTACGCTTCTATTTACGCATACAGCGTAGACGAGACCGTATTTTCCAAAGGCTATCGCCTGTTGGCAGACAGCGCTCTGCAAGTCACCGACTGGGGCGAGACCCACATTACCGGCACCATCACCGTTCGCGAGAACAGCTACCTGTGCACCTCCATTCCCTATGACACCGGGTGGAGCGTATACATTGACGGCGAAAAAGCGGAAACCTTTAAGCTGGGTGAAGCCCTGCTGACGACCACCGTCAAGCCCGGTAAGCATACGGTGGAGCTGCGCTATACCCCCAAGGGGTTGGCAATCGGTGCGGCCGTCAGCGGTACCTGTGTTGCAGGCGTGGCCGGCTATCTGATTCTTGTTCATATTCGCCGCAAAAGACAACAAAGCGCCGGTTAATTCTGTCAATTCTCTGAAATTTTTCATTTTCCGGTTTACTTTCGCCGGTGGTTGTTGTATTATAATGGCGTAAAAATTTAGGAGGAGCTGTTAATATGCCCAGAAAAACCGCTGAAAATGTAGAAACAATCCCCGTAGGCCCCCTTGGAATCATCGCCATGCCCGGCTGCGAAGCCCTGTGCGACAAGATCGACAAATACCTGGTCAAATGGCGCGCAAACCAGGCCAGCGAGCATCAGCAGAACATTGCGTTCTATGGCTACCAGCGCGACACCTACAAAGTGAATGTGTCATTACCCCGCTTTGGCTCCGGTGAAGCCAAGGGCGTCGTGAACGAGAGTGTGCGTGGCTTTGATCTGTATATCATTACAGATGTATTCAATTACAGCTGCACATATAATATGTACGGGATGGAAGTACCCATGTCCCCTGACGATCACTATGCAGACTTAAAGCGCGTCATCTCCGCCATCTCCGGCAAGGCAAAGCGCATCACCATTTTGATGCCCATGCTGTATGAGGGTCGCCAGCATAAGAGAAGCAGCCGTGAGTCCTTAGACTGCGCGCTGGCACTGCAAGAGCTGGTCAATCTGGGCGTGGACAACATTATGACCTTTGACGCCCACGATAAGCGTGTACAAAACGCCATTCCCAACGGCTCCTTTGAAAACATAATGCCCACTTATCAGATGATCAAGTCTTTGGTGAACAGCGTAGAGGATTTGCATGTGGACAAGGATCACCTGATGGTCATTTCTCCGGATGAGGGCGCCCTGCACCGCTGCATTTATTTTGCAACCCAGTTGGGTGTAAACCTGGGCATGTTCTATAAGCGCCGGGACTACACACGCGTGGTCAATGGTCGCAACCCCATTGTGGAGCACCAGTACCTGGGCGACTCCGTAGAGGGCAAGGACATTATTATTGTAGACGATATGATTTCCTCCGGTGAGTCTATGCTGGAGGTTTGCTCCAAGCTGAAGGGCTTGAAGGCCGGCCGTATTTTCGTTTGCACCACCTTCGGTCTGTTCTGCAACGGTCTGGAAGTGTTTGACGAGGCATATAAGAACGGTACTTTCTATCGTGTATTCACCACCAACGGTGTGTACCAAACCCCGGAGCTGCTGAGCCGCGACTGGTACGAGAGCGTGGATCTGTCCAAATACACCGCGTATTTTCTGGACACCTTGAACCACGATATGTCCGTATCCTCTTTGTTGGACTGCTCCGACAAGATCGATAAAATTCTCATCAAAAAGGGCTTAAAGGAAGCGAAATAATATGAGCGAGAAAAAAGAAAAGAGCTCCAAGCTGACCGCTGTGCAAAAGAAACTGATTATCGGCATTGTTTGTGCCCTGCTGGGACTCTTGCTCATCGGCGGCGGCATTTACTGCGGCGTAACGGATCAAAATCCTAAGGAAGCCGTCGTTGGTCTCTTTACGCCCCGTGATCAGGCCATTTGTGCCAACTGGGACAGCCAGGATAAGCCCGGTGTGCTGGCCTTTGTGTTTTACTCCGACGGCACCTGCGACCGCTATATATCCACTTGGAACTTTGACTGCGAGTACACTGTCAAGGGAAACAAGCTAACCATTGAGGACGCAGATACAAAAAAGACATTGGTATATCGCTTTTCCATTGTTGGCAAGGTGCTGACCCTTACTCTCCTGGAGGAGGACGGCAAGGAAGCAGAAGAGCAGCAGGTCACCAAGTTTGATCAGGTTGATGAGTTGCACATGAAGAGCCTGAACGATATGATCAATGACGCCAAAGAAAAGCAGGCGGAAAAGCAGAGTGAATCCTCTGCCGACAAGCAGTAAAGATCCATTTTAACACAAAAAGCACTTGCAAATTGCAAGTGCTTTTCTATTATCCGTTTGCATACATAGCGACTCCCCTGCATAGGCATTAGCAAGGAGATGACAAGCTATGTATGCAAAGCAGTCTGCCCGTTGCCAACGACTGGCCCGGTATATTGTTGACACCAAGTCCACCGTTCGCAGCACCGCCAAGGTGTTTGGGGTGAGCAAATCCACCGTACATATGGATGTGACCCGGCGTCTGGAACACATTGACCCGGAGCTACACGCTGCCGTTAAAGCTGTACTGGACGAAAACAAGGCAGAGCGCCACATTCGCGGCGGTAATGCCACGCGAAAAAAATACCAGCAGCTGAAAAAGGATTGAAAAAATCCCCCGCAAGTGGTACTATAAAGAAAAACGCGCGGAGGTACACTTGCAATGAAGATCGGATTTATCGGCTGCGGCAATATGGGCGGCGCCATTCTGCAAGGGATTTTACAGGGCGGCACACCGGCTGCCGATATTTATGTTGCGGACCACAATTTGGAGACACTGCGGCAAAGGCTGGGTCATACCGGCGTGCAGATCTGCCGGAGCAATACGGAAGTGGCGGCGCTTTGTGACGCTGTTTTTTTGGCGGTCAAGCCGAATGTGTTGTCTGCTGTTTTGGCAGAGATCGGTCCGGTTTTGGCAGAGCGCACGGCTCTGCCCCTTCTGATCTCCATTGCGGCAGGCAAAAGCACAGCCTATCTGGAGGATCAGTTGGCAGTCCCCTGCCCGGTAGTACGCGTCATGCCCAATATTAATGCTCTGGTGGGTGAAGCCGTTAGCGCCGTTTGTGCCGGCAAAAACGCCACTGCAGATCAGGCCAAAACCGTATGTGACCTGATGGCCTGCACCGGTAAGGTACTGGAGTTAGACGAGACTATGTTCCCCTTGTTCGGTGTACTGGGCGGCTGCTCCCCTGCTTTTGTTTATATGTTTATTGACGCCCTTGCCAGAGCCGGGGTGAAGCACGGTATGCGCAAGGACCAGGCGCTGCAAATTGCCACCCAAAGCGTGCTGGGCAGCGCCAAGATGATCGCCGAGAGTAGCGAACACCCCTGGGAGCTGATAGACCGGGTGTGCTCCCCCGGCGGCACAACCATTGAGGGCGTGCTGTCCCTTAAGGCAGACGGGCTGGAAACCGCCGTGCAAAACGCCGTAGACGCTGCGGTGGAAAAAGACAGCAAGTTATAAAAAAACGCCCGGTGCTTTGATGCACCGGGCATTTCTGTACAAAGAGAAGCCGTCGGAGATCCGACGGCTTTCATGATCGCTGTTCTTTTGTTTACAGGCATGCTTTGATTTTGTCCACCATATCCAGCTGCTCCCAAGGCACATTCAGCTCCTCGCGGCCCATGTGGCCATAGGCAGCCACCTGACGGTAAATGGGGCGACGCAGATTCAGCCGCTCAATGATTGCGGATGGACGCAGGTCAAACACCTTGTTGATCACATCGCAGATTACATCATCGCTGACCTTACCGGTGCCCTGGGTATCCACCATCACGGACACAGGCTTGGCCACGCCGATGGCATAAGCCAGTTCAACCTCACACTTGTCTGCCAAACCGGCAGCCACCAGGTTTTTGGCCACCCAGCGGGCAGCATAAGCCGCACTGCGATCCACCTTTGTCGGGTCCTTACCGCTGAAGGCACCGCCGCCGTGGCGGGCATAGCCGCCGTATGTATCCACAATGATCTTGCGCCCGGTCAGGCCGCTGTCGCCGTGAGGACCGCCCACAACAAAGCGCCCGGTGGGGTTCACATAAAATACCGTGTCTTCGTCCATCAATTCCGCAGGCACAGTGGTCTTGATCACTTTGTCAATAATATCCTGCCGCAGAGTCTCCAATTCCACATCGGCGCTGTGCTGGCTGGATACAACCACGGCGGTCACCTTTACCGGCTTGCCGTCGTCATACTCCACGGTTACCTGGGTCTTGCCGTCTGCGTACAGATACGGCAGGGTGCCGTCCTCCCGCACCTGGGTCAGCTTCACAGCCAGTTTATTGGCCAAACTGATGGGCAGAGGCATCAGCTCCGGGGTCTCGTTGCAGGCATAGCCGAACATCATACCCTGGTCACCGGCGCCGTTCAGATTATAGGCATCCTCCTCATCGTTCTTTAACTCAAAGGATTTGTCCACGCCCATAGCAATATCCGGGCTCTGTTTATCAAGCGCAGTCAGAATAGCACAGGTGTTGCCGTTAAAGCCTTTCTTGTCGTCATCATAACCGATGTCGCAAATGATCTTGCGGGCAATGGCGGGAATGTCCACCTGTGCATTGGTGGTGATCTCGCCCATGATCAATACCTGACCGGTGGTACAAGTGGTCTCGCAGGCCACACGGCTCATGGGATCCTGCTCCAGCATGGCGTCCAGAATACCGTCTGAGATCTGATCGCAGATTTTGTCCGGGTGACCCTTCGTCACGGACTCACTGGTAAATAAGTGTTTTGACATTTCTCTTTCCTCCTTAGGAAAATAAAAAGGCATACACCGAGTGTATGCGTCATGCTCCTCATCACTCGGATTTGAACCGCAGGTTTTAGCACCTTACCAAAGCAGGTTGCTGTGGTGTCCACGGGCCTGTTCCCTCGACCACTCTCGATAAAGTATATTGAGTTTAGAGATACTATACTCCATTCCCTTAAAAAAGTCAATACCCGGCAGTCGCTTTTTATCAAATTTTAGAAAAAGGCGTTTATGGTCATATTGCACAAAAAAGCACGCCATTTTTTGGCATTGAAAGAAAAGGTTGTGGTGTTTGGGCGTTGCTTTTTGTTTATATTTTGTTTATAATATTAGTCGTAATTGTCCATGTGTTAAGGAGGTTAAACAAATGGCAAAAAAGACAGTCTTTATTACCGGCGGTACCGGTAACATGGGTTGGGCTGCTGTGCAGGAAATGCTCAAGAAGCCCAGCGAGATCAACATCAAAATGCTGGCTCGTAAAAGCCCGAAGAACGAGGAGAAGCTCAAAGGCCTGATGGCTAAGCCCAACGTAAAAGTGGTTTGGGGCGATCTTTGTGATTATGACGCTATCCTGGAAGGCGTAACCGGCGTAGACTATGTACTGCACATCGGCGGTATGGTATCTCCCACCGCTGACTGGAAGCCTTACAGAACGCAGAAAACCAATATCGGCGCTGCGCAGAACATCTGCAAGGCCGTGCTGGCACAGCCCAATGCAGACGATATTAAAGTTTGCTATATCGGCACCGTTGCTGAGACCGGCGACCGTAACTATCCCATCCACTGGGGCCGTTGCGGCGATCCGCTGAAGATCTCCATCTATGACCACTATGCCGTATCTAAGGCAGTGGCTGAGCGCACCTTTGTTGAGAGCGGCATTAAGAATTGGGTTGTTATGCGCCAGAGCGGCATTCTCTATCCCAACATTTTGAAGAATATGGATCCCATTATGTTCCACGTACCGATCAACGGCGTGCTGGAGTGGTGCACCGTGGAGGACAGCGGTCGTCTGATGTGCAATCTGGTTACTGAGGACGCTGCCGGTCATTTGGGCGCCGACTTCTGGAACCACTTCTACAACATCGGCTCCGGTAAGGAGTACCGTATCTCCAACTATGAGTTTGAACACCTGCTGCTGGGCACCCTGGGTCTTGCCGGCCCGGAGAAGCTGTTTGACCCCAACTGGTTCATTCTTAAGAACTTCCACGGTCAGTTCTATGCTGACGGCGACAAGCTGGAGGAGTACCTGCACTTCCGTGAGAACCTGCCCATCCAGGATTACTTCAACCGCCTGGCCGACCATGTAGAGTTCTACTTCAAGATTCCGCGCTACCTGCCTAAGAACCTGGTTGCCGCTTGCGCAAAGCCCTTCATGAAGAAGATCGCTTCCACCAAGGATTTCGGTACTTTAGACTGGGTAGCAACCAAGAACCAGACCCGTCTGTCCGCTTACTACGGCAGTTACGAGGATTGGGCTAAGATCCCCACCAAGTGGGAAGATGTTGAGATCATCAAGTTCAACAAGGACTCCAGCGATGCAGAAAACTACAAGCTGGATCACGGCTATGACGAAAGCAAGCCCGAGTCCGAGCTGGATATTGAAGATATGAAGCAGGCTGCTAAGTTCCGCGGCGGTGAGTGCCTGAGCACTTCTATGAAGAAGGGCGACATGGCCACCAAGCTGAAGTGGAAATGCGGCTACTGCGGTGCCGAGTTTGAGGCTAGCCCCGCACTGATCCTGCTGGGCGGTCACTGGTGCCCCGAGTGCTTCATCCCCCAGAAGAAGTGGGATTACGACAACATTGCAAAGACCAATCCTTTCTTTGCCCAGGTTTGGTATCCCAACCACACCAAGGACGAGTGCAATGTGTACAACTTCGACGACCTGTTCCAGGTGAACGGCGTGAAGTGGGACGACATCAAGCACTAAGCCTACATAACCAAAAAAAACAGCGCTCCGAGCCATCGGAGCGCTGTTTTTATGTGTGGATAAGAAAAAGCCGTCGGTGTGCTCCGGCGGCTTTGGTTTTATATTCCGATTTTATGCCAGTTGATCCGTCTCCGGGAACTGGGAATTGTACAGATGATAATAGAAGCCTTTATCAGACAGCAATGAGGCGTGGGTGCCCTGCTCAATAATGGTGCCGTCCTTCATCACCAAAATCAAATCGGCGCCCTTAATGGTGGACAATCGGTGCGCAACAATAAAGGAAGTGCGCCCCTCCATCAGGGTCAGGAATGCCTTCTGAATTCTCATCTCCGTGGTGGTATCAATAGAGGAAGTCGCCTCATCCAGAATCAGCACAGACGGATTGCACAGCATAATGCGGGCGATACAAAGCAGCTGCTTTTGCCCCTGAGACAGGCTGCCGCCGTCCTCGCCGATCTTGGTATAATACCCCTCCGGCAGACGCTGAATAAAGCTGTGGGCGTGTGCTTTTTTGGCTGCCGCCACGACTTCATCATAAGAAGCGCCGGGATTGCCCATGCGGATATTCTCCAAAATAGAGCCGCACTTGAGCCAAGTATCTTGCAGCACCATTCCAAAATTCTTGCGCAGCGCCTTTCGGCCAATCTGCTGCACCGGGGTGCCGTCTATGGTAATTTGACCGCCCTGCACATCGTAAAAGCGCATAAGCAGGTTGATCAGCGTGGTCTTGCCGCAGCCGGTAGGACCAACGATTGCTACACGCATACCCGGCTTAACATCCACAGACAGATCCTCAATCAACTTGCGATCCGGCAGATAAGAGAAGCGAATATGCTGCAATTCCACTTTGCCGTCCAAATGCGAAGGTTGCAATGCACCCTCCGGATCCGGCGGCACCGGGTCCTCCTCGATAAACTCCATAATTCGCGCAGCACAGGCCAGTGCGTTTTGGAACTCCGTAACCACAGAGCTAATGTCATTAAAAGGCTTAGTATATTGATTAGCGTAAGATAGGAAGCAGGACAGCATACCCACAGAGATATTGCCCTGAATGGCGATCATGGCGCCAAACAGCGCCACCGCCGCATATACAATGCTGTTCACAAAGCGGGTGGCCGGGTTCGTTATAGAAGAAAAGAAGGTGGCTCGCATGGAATACTTCGCCAAGCGGTCATTGATCTCATCAAACTGCTTTTGATTGTCTGCCTCTTTTGAATAAGCGGTCACCACTTTTTGGTTGGTGATCATCTCGTCAATAAAGCCCGTCTGCTCGCCGCGAACGGCACTTTGCTTTTGAAACATAGCGTACGTCTTCTTCGCAATAAACCGAGCAATAAAGAAGGACAGCGGCGTGACAACAACCACCACCAGGGTGATCCACACATTGATAGACAGCATAAAAGCCAGTGTGCCGATAATCGTCACTACACCGGTAAACAGCTGGGAAAAGCCCATCAGCAGTCCGTCGGCAAACTGATCCGCATCGCTGATGACCCGAGAGACCACATCCCCCTGGGAGTGGCTGTCAAGATAAGAGAACGGCAGCACCAGCAATTTATCAAACGCCCGGGCGCGCATATCTCGCACCACATTATAGGTGATCTTATTGTTGAGCATATTCATCACCCACTGCATGAGGCCAACGCATAGCAGCATCACCACCACAGCGATCAGATGGCGGGCAACGACGGTAAAGTCTACCTGCCCCGGACCAATGATGGCATCAATGGCGTAGCCGATACGAATGGGCACATACAAGGTCAGCACCACCGACCCGCCGGCCAGCAGCACGGACAAAAACAGCAGGTACTTATAGTGACCGATATAGCCAAAAATTTTCTTTAAGGTAGAGGTGTTCTTTTTCATGCGTCGGTCACCTCCTCGCTGAATTGAGAATGGTAGATTTCACAATATGCCGGGCAATTCGCCAAAAGCGCCTTGTGGGTCCCGTCACCTACCAGACGCCCATCCTCCAACACCAAAATCCGATCGGCACACATCACGGAGCTGGCCCGCTGGGAGACGATAAACAGTGTAGGCTTATAAGGCAGCGCCAAAATGGCCTTTCGCATGGCGGCCTCTGTTGCATAATCCAGTGCAGAGGACGAGTCGTCCAGCACCAAAATTTGCGGTTTGCGAACCAGCGCACGCGCCACAGACAGCCGCTGCTTTTGCCCGCCGGAGAAGTTGGCACCGTTTTGCTCCACAGGCGCGTCCAGACCACCTTTATCCGCCACAATATCCAGCACCTGCGCCGTGCTTAGAGCCGTGCGCAAATCATCATCAGAAGCGCTGTCGTCGCCCCACAACAAATTGCTGCGTACCGTGCCTTGGAACAGCACCGCCTTTTGCTGCACATAGCCGATTCGGTGGCGCAAATCCTCGTCATCGTAAGCGCAAACATTCTTGCCAAAGACAGACACCCGCCCGTCCTTAATATCATAAAAATGCGGGATCAGGGACACCAGGCTGCTTTTGCCGCTACCGGTGCCGCCGATAATACCCACCACGCTACCCCGAGGCACAGTAAAGGAAATGTGCTCCAAGGACGGCTCGCCGGCGTTCTTGTACTGCAAGGTCACATCGTCAAAGGCGACAGCCACGTCGCTGTCCCCTGCCTTATCGTCCTCGGTATGCTTCAAAGTAGGCTCCAGCTGTAACACACCTTGAATACGAGAGGCACAGGCCAGCGCCTTGGTAATGGTAATGATCATATTCGCCAGCTTCACCAGTTCAACCAAAATCTGGCTCATATAGTTATAAAGCGCCACGACTTGACCCTGCGTCAGGTCACCCAAACTCACCCGCATGGCGCCGGTGTGAATCAGCACAACAATCCCAATGTTAATAAGGATATAAGTCAGCGGGTTTAACAGCGCGGAAAGGCGCCCCACGCTGCGCTGCAAATGAGAAAGCATCTCATTGCGCTTATTAAATCCGGCCTGTTCCGCGTCTTCCGCCGCAAAGGCGCGGATCACACGGGCACCGGCATAGTTCTCTCTGGTTGTCAGGGTCACGCCGTCCAGCTGGCGCTGCACATTTTTATACCCGGGCATGGTCAGTCCCATAATGCCAAATACCACCAAAGACAGCGCGGCAATCACCACAACGAAGATCAACGCGCAGCGCACATCAATGGTAAACGCCATCACCGTAGCACCCAGTACAATAAAGGGCGAACGCAAAAACAGACGCAACGCCAGATTCACGCCGTTTTGCGTTTGGGTCACATCGTTGGTCATTCGGGTGATCAACGAGGAGCGACCTAAGGTATCCAGCTCCGAAAAGCTTAAACTTTGGATCTTGCCAAACAGGCTGCTGCGCAGCTCCTTGCCAAAGCCAGTAGCCGCCCGAGCAGCAAAAAACTGGGCAGTGATCGCCATCACCATACCCACCACGGCAAAGCCCACCAACAAGGCGCAGTTTTGGTAGATCACGGTCTTGTTGCCCGGCCGAATACCGCTATCAATGATCCGCGCCACCACCAGCGGCACGATCAGTTCAAAAGTCGCTTCCAGCAGCTTAAACAGCGGCGCAAAGAAAGACTCTTTCTTGTAATGCTTCAAATAGAACAACAAGTCTTTCAGTATTCTCACCCTCCCGTCTGCCCACTCGGGCAGCGCATATCTTTAACAAGTTGGTACTTATTATAGATATTATTTGCCTTTCTGTCAATAAAACTTGACAAACGCGTTCAAGATGCTATGATTATAAAAAATGCGAGGTGATCTTAATGGAAAACAAGCCGGTAACGGCCATTATCGTAGGCGCCGGGCACCGCTCCATGGTGTACAGCAAACTGGCGCTGACCAACCCGGAGCTGCTGAAGATTGTCGGCGTGGCAGATCCGGACCCCATTCGGCGCAAAAAGTGCCGCGAGCTTTACGGATTTGGCGAGGATATGTGTTTTGAAAATGCAAATGCGCTGGCTGCCAAGGGCAAACTGGCAGACACCGTCATTAACGGCACCATGGACGAGGTACATATAGAGACCTCTGTGCCCCTGCTGAACGCCGGGTATGATATGCTACTGGAAAAGCCGTTTGCCGTGAACGAAGAAGAAATGCGCACCCTGGTGGACTGCGCTCGGCAGAACCACAGCAAAGTGATGATCTGCCATGTACTGCGGTACACACCGTTCTACTATGGCATTAAAGAGCGCATTGCCGCCGATGAAATCGGTGATATTATCAATATTCAAACCCTGGAACATGTGTCTTACCACCACCTAAGCACCTCTTATGTGCGGGGCAAGTGGGCCAATAGCCAGAAGTGCCACACCAGTATGCTGCTGGCCAAGTGCTGCCACGATCTGGACATTATGATGTGGATGATGGCAGAGACCAAGCCCGCCGCGGTTAGTTCCTTTGGCGGCAAGTTCCAGTTTAAGCCGGAGAACGCCCCGGCAGACGCCGGCACGCGGTGTATGGTGGACTGCCCGCTGGTAGATACCTGCCGCTACTCTTGCAAACGGCTGTACATTGACCACCCGGACCGCTGGTCCTTCTATGTGTGGGACAAGCTGGAGGGCATTGAGAACCCCACCATTGAAGACAAGATCCGTCTGCTCAAGGGTGACTCCCCTTACGGTCGCTGCATTTACAAGTGCGACAACGATGTAGTGGACCACCAGAGCGTGATGGTACAGTTCGCCAGCGGCGCCACCGGCACCCACAATATGGTAGGCGGTTCCTCCGCCCCCCTGCGCCGTATTCACATCATCGGCACCAAGGGCGAGATCTACGGCAACTTTGAGGAGTCCAAGTTCTATGTATCCAAAATCGACCCCTCCCCGGACGCCCACAACGGCGAGTGCCAAATTGAGGAAGTGGATCTGAATGTGAAGGGCGATATGGTTGGCGCTTACGGCGGCCACGGCGGCGGCGACGAGCGACTGGCGGCGGACTTTGTGCAGTTCGTCCGCGGCGAAAAGCCCAGCCTGGCATGCACCTCTATTTTCGACTCTGTTGCCGGTCATCTGTGTGTGTATCTGGCAGACGAAAGTCGCACCCACGGCGGCCAGCCGGTATCGGTACACCTGGACTAAAACGAAGCACATAAAAAAACCGTCGGTCATAACGACCGGCGGTTCTCTTTATGCGCTGATTTTTTAATACTCTACTTTTAAGCCCTCTTCGGCTTCAGCTACCTTGAGCATAATGGCGCACTCAATGCGCTTGCGGTGCAGCTGGCAACCAAAGTCATACACACCGTTCACACTGCCGGTGGTATGGTACGCATTGGCTGCGCACCCGCCGCTGCAATACAGCTTTGCAAAGCAGTCCTTGCATTCCTTGTGGCTGTACACATTGCAGTGCTCAAACTGCTCCAGCACCTGGGGTCGGGTCACGCCATCGTACACATTGCCAAGCAAGAAGTCCGTGTCTCCCACAAACTGATGACAGGGGTACAAATCGCCGGTGGGGGTCACGGCCATATACTCCGTGCCCACGCCGCAGCCGCTGACCCGCTTGACTATACAAGGGCCGCCGTCCAGGTCGATCATATAGTGATAAAAAGTAAAGCCGTCGCCCTTGCGATAACGGTGTAGCATTTCCTTGGCCAATATCTCGTATTGCTCCAAAAGCACAGGCAGGTCGCTCTCCTGCAAGGCATAGTCCTCCTTAGGATCGCACACCACCGGCTCAATAGACAGCTCCTTAAAACCCAGATCCGCCATGTGCAGCACATCGGCGGCAAAGTCCGTATTGAAGTGGGTGTAGGTGCCCCGCATGTAGTAGTCCTTTTGCCCTCTGGAGTCTGCAAACCGCTTGAATTTATCCAAGATCAGATCATAACTGCCCTTGCCGTTGCGGCCTACCCGCAGCCGGTCATGGGTAACCTTGCGCCCGTCCAAAGACAGCACCACATTGCCCATCTCCCGGTTGGAAAAGTCGATCACATCATCGTTGATCAGCAAGCCGTTGGTGGTAAGGGTAAAGCGAAAGTTCTTATTATGGAGCTTCTCCTGCTCCCGACCATAGGCCACCAGCCGCTTGCACACATCCCAGTTCAGCAGCGGCTCACCGCCAAAGAAATCCACTTCCAAATTCCGGCGGCCGGGACTGTTGGCAATGAGATAATCCAGCGCCTGCTTGCCCACTTCATAGGACATGATCTCACGCTGGCCGTCGTACTCTCCCTTGCCGGCAAAGCAGTATTTGCACGCCAGGTTGCAATCGTGGGCAACATGCAGGCAAATGGCCTTCAGTACCCCCTGGCGGCGTTTGAACTGATCGGCAACCGCCTCAAAGGTATCCTCGGCAAACAGCCGTCCGTCGGCGATCAGCGCCTCAATGTCTTCAAAACAAAGATCAATATCCGCGTTCGTTACATCCGGTTGATCCTTGTATTTTTCTAAAATAAAACGGCGGATCTCCTCTTTATCATGATCCTGGTACATAGTGATCATATCGTAGGCCACCGGGTCCACAGAATGGACGCAGCCACTGTTTTGATCCAGAATAATGTTGTATCCGTTTAGTTTGTATGCGTGTATCATAGTCTACTCCAAACAAAAAAGGCGGGACCCGGGCAATCGCCCATCCCGCCCTAATTGCAAAATTCTTATTTCTTCAGCTGCTCGCACTTCTGGTTGGCAACGGAGCAAGAGGTCTTGCTGGCAGACTGACAAGAAGTCTGGCACTCGCCGCAGCCGCCCTTTTGAGCGGAAGCACAAAGATTTCTGGAACTTAAAGTTTTAATTCTTTTCATAAAAAGCACCTCATTTCAATATGTTGGTTCTATTTTACAATACTTTCAGTCCTTTGTCAATACGCAGCAGCAAATGCGCTCTGCCCCGCCGCCGGCAGTTCCGTGGAGCACCGTGCCGCTGTTTTTCGCTGTCTGAATTGCCTGTACAAACGCCGCAGTGATCTCTTCACCGGGCACGATCATCGGCACCCCGGGCGGATAGGCAAACACCGTCTCGCAGGCGATACGCCCCACTGCCTGTTGGTATGGTAACGGCTCCCCGGCGGGCACCTGCCAGCTTTGCAGGTGCCGAGGCGGCAAGGGCAGCGGCGCCACCGGCCAGTTGCCCGGCGACAGGGTACGGTCAATCTCCGTCAGGGTACGGGCCAACAAATGAAATCCGGCGGCGGTGTCCCCCACCGTTGCCATACAGATCACATGGATACGGTCGCTCATCTCCGGCTCGATCCCACGCGCCCGCAGCCGGTGTGCCAAGGCGTTGGCGTCTATGTTGCAATGCAGAGTGGAAATATTGATCTTGGTTGGATCGTCCGCTCGGATCAATCGCAGGTGTTGCAAAGGCAGTTTATATAGCTTTTGCAGTCCCGCTTGCAGCGTCTCAAACGCAGCCGGATCCGCCACCAACTCGGCCATTTTTGCCACGCTGTTCATCAGCACATAGCTGGGCGAGCTGGTCTCGTACATATCCATATACCGCTTGATCTTCGGCGCCAAAGATGAGTCATATACCTGCACACCGGCAGTTTGGGTCAACGCTGGCAGGGTCTTGTGATAAGAGCAGATCACCGCGTCTCCCTCCATACGGCCGGGCAGCCAAGGGGCCAGTCCAAGGTGGGCGCCGTGGGCAGCGTCTACCACCAGCGGCACCGAGCAGTGCAGACGAGAAATATAGCCCTCGTATGTAGGCGAGGTCACCACCACCGCTGCCACCTCCGGGTGGGCAGCCAATGCCTCATCCAGCGCTGCCTGGGTCACACGGGTATAAAAACCGGTGGTCGGGTCAAATTCAGCCTCTACATAGTGCACCTGCAGCCGGTTCAAAAAGCAAGCATTGTACACCGCCTTGTGGCAGTTGCGGGCAATGAGAATTTCGTCCCCCGGCTTGCACAGGGCGGATATGGTCGCCAAAATGCAGCAGGTAGAACCGTTAACAGAGAGAAAAGATGCCCCCGCACCATACAACGCTGCCAAATCCGCTTGCAGCCGGGCCAACACCCCGGTGGGGGCGTGCAGGTCATCGTAGCCGTCTATTTCCGTAATATCAATTTCCGCACCCGGCAAACCAAAATCCGGGTTGCGCTTGTGTCCGGGCATATGGAACGGATAGCGCTCTAAGTGCGCCAGCGCTCGATCAAGCCGCATAAGCTGTCACCTTTTCTTTTTGATAAATCGCAATGTTCAGCAGCACCACACCGGTGAGCACAGGCATCGCCTCGATCAAGCCGGTCTCTTTATAGATCAGCAGCAAAATCAGATCGCCGATCATCAGTGCCGCCCAAAACACCGTGGCGCACTGCCAAAATCGCCCTTTTTTGAATGAAAACAAAAAGCACAGAAAAATCGCTACTCCGCTGAGCACGGAAAAAGTCAGCGATCCAATACAATGCAGCAGCCACATGGTGTGCCGCTCAAAGTCAAAGGGACAGCACACCGTCAGCGCCATACCCGCACCGGCAGGCAGCAGCAGACCGTGGCACAGCCCTCTGCGCTTTTGATTATTATACATGGTATAGAGCAAAAGGTAAAGCACCCCGTAAGTGCCTGCACCCCACAGGGCAAACAGCACCGGGTGGTCCAGTCCGATGGTGGAGAGCGCCCCGGCGTTGGTGCGCGGGTCCGCAAAGTGCATATACCCTAATGTAAAACCACAGTATAACGCGGAAATCAGCGAAATCCAAATTTTTTTCATAAAAACCTCAAAAAAATCAAAATTTCTTATTGACATTTTACTCCCCTCGTGGTATTATGTCAATGCTGTTTCGGACAGCACCGCAGATCAAGCCTTTCGGCTCTGCCTCGCCCGCTCTTGGCGTGTAAAAATTTAGAGCAAATTGAATATGCGGATGTGGCGGAATTGGCAGACGCGCTAGATTCAGGTTCTAGTGAATGCAAGTTCATGTGGGTTCAAGTCCCGTCATCCGCACCAAAAAGGTAGCTTTCCGTTTATTTACGGAAAGCTATTTTTTTGCCCCAAAACCCCCTATTTAAGCCATTTTTTGCACTTTTTTGATGTAGCCACACTTTACGATTTTGCCTTTCAAGGATACACAAAATCACGCCAATTGCACCAAAATTGCACCAAAAATTTCGGCATTTCACTCAATTTGGCCCCAAAACGGCTAATTTTGAGAAAAAATTGCTTTTTTGCCTAATTTTTCGAAATTTTGTCGGATAGACCAAATACAGGCTGGTAATCAGACAAAACATTGTACATTATGACGAACACTTTATTTAAATTTAAGGATATTATTTGATTGTCAAAAAATATGTTATAATTACTTATGCCTGTCATTACACGAAGAGTCATTTGTTATCAAATGGCTCTTTTGTTATTTGATAAGAAAAATTATGTAAAAACAGAAAGGAGTCATAGAAATGGCAAAGCTGTACTATAAGTACGGATCCATGGGCAGTTCCAAGACCGCAAATGCCTTAATGACCAAATTTAATTACGAGGAAAAAGGCAAACGCGTTCTATTGCTCAAACCAAGTATTGATAATCGTGATGGAGAGGACATCATCAAATCTCGAATTGGTCTTGAAGCGAAGGCAGAATGTATTGATGCAAAAACAGACATCAAGAAATACATTGTAACCAAACACAGAGACAAAACCACAAAGCAATTCGACTTTGATGTCATTATTGTTGATGAATGTCAATTCTTCACGATACATCAAATTGAAACGCTGCGTAACATTGCCAGCTTTCTGGACATTCCGGTGCTTTGTTATGGTTTAAGAACTGATTACAAACACCAGTTGTTCCCCGGAAGCAAAACATTGTTTGAACTGGCTGACAGCATTCAGGAAATCAAAACGGTTTGCAAATGCGGAAACAAAGCCATCATTAACGTACTGAAAGACGAAAATGGGAATGTTGTCACCGATGCCGGTAACTCAAACATTATCCTTGGCGGAAATGAAAAGTACGAAGCAATGTGTTATAAGTGTTATTTTAATGCTGTTCATGTCGCTAAACAATGAAAATAATTATCAAGGAGAACACGTATGTCAGATTATGTACACAAGAAAGCAATTAGATTGCCGATTACAGAGCCTTTGATTCGAAAATTTGGCTTCAATGATATGGAAGATTTCATCGAACAATTTGATCAGCTTGTAAATGAAAAATGTCCTGAGTTGTATCATTGTGGCGACAGAATTCCGTATTTTGAAACTGAGGCAACGGATGAACGCTCATACATCGACTTGGTTCTTTATTATTCTTATGGTGAAGAATGCGGTGATTGGGAAAAGGCAAACTATTTGAGTGACAAAGAGAAATATTTCTTTGCTTCATACTTTGATAAGCTCGGCATTGCATTTGAAACAGACGATCTCAGAAAAGTAGATTACTGTTGGTACAATTGTTGCGAGCCGCCTGACTGCTATAATGTTGACGACGATGATGACGATTGGACGTTGCTGGTTTAAGAAAGAAAAGAATTTATAATCATTATCAGAAATAATAACTTAAGGCAAAAGGAGATTTTTTTGAAAAAAGCTTTAAAGAAAACGTGCAAAAATTGTATTCATTATAATGTGTGCAATATGTACGATGGTCCTTATATTTCTGTACATCTCGATCACACTTGTAAATATTTTATAGACAAACAACTTGTAGCTTTCCTGCCTTGTAAAGTTGGAGACGAGCTGTTCTTGATAGATTACCCCGAAGAACATCATCGATTGAAAAGATATGAGTTCATCGATGAGAGGGTTGTTATGACTATCGAGTGTTTCGAGTATCAGGTTTGTTGTAAAAGATTTGTCAATGAGTCTTTTGGCACTACTGTATTCACTGACAAATCACAAATGCAGGCAAAACTTAAGGAGTTAAACAATGAAACAACCTAAAAATCAGTATTGCCGATATTGTGCAAATGCTCTTGATTATAACGGTGAGTGTACCGATTTCATTTGTACAGCAAAAGCACTTTGTGGAGGTGACGGAGCGGGCAGGTTTTACAAAGCTGTTAAAGCTAAAAGGCCTAACAAATGCAAATATTTTGAATTTTTGAACGCAGATATATTTAGGCAAGATGAGAACGGAAATTTTGCGGAATATAAGTCAAGGAAAGTAGTTAAAAGTGATTATGAACAAATGAAAATGGGAGGTTAAAATAGATGGAATGTGTATAAAATGAGCAAGAAAGAGCGTAAGCTTAGAGCTATGACTAATATGGAATTTCACGATTTGTATTGTTATAACCATATGAACACTTGTCAAACAGATGACAATTCCGATATAGAGCTTTGAGGAAAGGAGCTAATTTATGAAAATCACAAGAAAATTTAGAGGTCAGAGCTTACTGGAAGTTGGAACAGAAGAAAGAAACGTTTATATCAATCAAATGTCCCCTGCCACTGAAAAGTGGTATAACGGTACAGATGAAGAGTTGTATGTGAACGAAGATACCGGCGAACTTTTCCTGTTCTGCTACAATAATGTGTGCGAAGGCAATTTCATTTGCTCTTTTGCAAACTTTGATGAGCTGGATGAATTCGCAAAAGAACAGCTTGCAAACACGACACCTCTGGTACTGCAGATAATTTGATAACCAATCAAAAAAAAATGACTAAAGCCACCGATTATTTCGGTGGCTTTTTGCATTGTAAAATTGCCGTCAGCTATGTTATAATTCATTATGAAATGACAGGTGGACAACGGATGTTTTCTACAAGTAGGAGTTGGTTAAATGGACGTATATGAAAGCATAGTCGAAGGACTTCAAGAAGCTATTTCCTATGAGAACGATAACGGCATCGCACGTACTGTAAAGTGTACCGATATCCCCTGTACCCGGTTATCATGCAAAGCAATTTAAAATATTCGTCCTTTGGATTATGGAAGGAAAGGTGGAAATGGTTGCATTTATGTGATATAATTTAAAAAATAGTTTTACTATATACAGGGATTGGGAGATGCCAATTACGTTGTTGCGCTTGCGTAACAGATAATCATTGGTAAAGCCAAAAGCTTAGTACAGAGAAAAAGTACCATCGGCAACGAACCCTGTATCAAAGAAGCCACCGGTTAGGTGGCTGCTTAAGCTTGATGTTGATTCAGTTTACTTTTGCAGAACAAGGAACCGTCCTCTGTTCTAAAAGGACGTATAAATTAAGACAGTGGATATGTTTTGTTGCAACTTATGCTGCAGTTTAAAAAAGAGCGGGTCTGACGACTCGCTCTTTTGCTTTGTTTCATGTTGCGGTATGGGGAACCGTCCCCTATTCTATGAACGATGCTTATCGTGAAGTGCTTTACTGCCGTTGGCTTTCTTACGTACATGTATATTCACACCTACACCGATGCTCTTTTCAGGGTAGAATATGTTTCCGTTCTTATCGCACATTTTCCAGCGCGAACGATAATCGCCCTCAACTACAGCGAAATACCGCACCTTTAGCTCAACAGTTTCGCCAGGATAAGTTTTTGGAATTTTGACCATATCGTTTTCTGGGTAAAAAGAAGCACCTGCATATTCTACACATTTTAAGAATCGATTCTTCCATACAACGGTTCCAACATTTTGAACTTTCCATGTTTTTTCAAACATTGTACCACATGGTATTGTAATACCGTCCAATGGATTTTCTGAAATAAATTTTGAATCATCCTTAGGCGAAGTAGCAGTTTTACGTTTTCGAAAAAAATACTTTAAATTCCATTTAATGCTTTTTAAGATTGCTGATTTGTGATGAATAATTTCACCTATTACCAGCATAACCAAGGAGGAACCGATACCAGGGAATAACCATTCCTTATTTTCCCATAGCCAGAGAGGCAGTTGTTTCATAATACTGTACACCTCCATAACAAAGCTGTCTCGTTCACATTTGCATGCAAGCTGTTGATTTGGCAGTTTTCGATGAGAATTAACACCATCCTCACCAAGTTTAGCATAACATAAAATTAGTCTAAAAAGCAACCAACAATTTTGGCTACTTTTGTCTATTAATTGAGCGCCCTGCTTTGATCATTCTCATCTTTAATTTATCAAAATATCTTGACACACCCTATTATATAGGGTATAATAAAATTGAAATAGAGGATATGCTATGACTCGTGAATTCATCATGACTCCTGAATTTGACAAGCATCGGAAGGCAATCGACCTTGCGGATAAGGAATCAAAAGCCTTACAAGAAGAACGCAAATCAATTAAATTATTAGTTGAAGTATTTACAGATATGGGTTGATTACATGAACGCATATGAAAGCATAATCAAAGGACTTCAGGAAGCTTTAAATGTGTAAAAATCTGCTTATTACAGACATTTTAGGCCACCGATTATTCGGTGGCTTTTTTTCTTGTGCCATATATAGCGCTTAAAGCCGTGGGATTTTCCGCTCCGGTTTTGTAAACATACACTGGTGGTACTCCCACAGGCGTACCTTGTCAAACATTCTGTAGATACAAAAAAAGAGCTCGCTTTGCAGCGGGCTCTTTTGTTTTGTTATTAACCTACATACTCACAATACACGACTAAATATCGCGTAGGCGCCTTTGCAGCGCGTCTTTCTTTTTCGGCAACAATGGATGCCTTTAAGCCGTTAATTCTGGCGTTGAGCGCATCCAGTCGCTTCTGTACTGTATCAGACAACATATTATTGTGGCACACTGGGCAACTGTTATTGTGAATGTAGTCTTTGTTGACTTTTGATCCACAATGCTTGCAACCAATGTACTTAGCCTGCAAATTCTGCACATTGTGTGCATTGTAATATGCATTTCGCTTGGAAAATTCGTCTTGAAGTCGTTTCTCCAGCGTCAGCAGCCGCTTATTGTTTGGCAGACTGTCTGTATCGAGAAAAGGAATATATTTCTGATACGGACGGTGAAAAGCTGCATAACTATTCTCATACCATTCTTCTGCCGATTGCAAGCTTCTGCAACAACTTTCAGGTGGATAAATTGGTGTGATGTTACCAATATCCTCCCCCATATTTGAAAACTCTTCAAGGTCCGCATTGTGTCTCACCTGACCAACGATTTGTGCTCTCGCTTTTGCAAGTGATTGTTGACTTATCGAGTCAATAACGAATTCTCCACTAATCCAACTCATTCTTTTCCTCCTTTAACTCTCAACCGCTTCTTGACGGTTAATGAAGAAATGAATTCCGTGCGAAAACTCGTTCCATCGGTCCTCGTCAAAAGCATCCGGATATACCAATTCTCCAACCTTATAAACGACATTTGGTGAATAGTTCGTGTTAATCACACTCGTTGTTTTGGCTGGCTTGCCTAAAATTGTTGTGATTGAAAGCACCTTGGCATAGCTTGCTCGGCATTCCCGCGTAGTCCCAGAACAGCGTTTTGCGTCTGCTGGAATAAGGAGTTCAATAATGTACTCCCCACATTTCTTAAACGCGACAAACTCACCTTTTTCTGGGCACGCATAGGGTATGAACGGAACGTTTTTTGCTTTACGCAAATCTGCTGCCCGTAAGTCAGCCCCTACCAGGTTGGCTTCACGCAAGTCAGATTCACGCAAGTTTGCTCTTTTCAAGTTAGCTTCAAATAGATCTGCTTCTGCTAAAGTAGCTTTTTGCAGATTTGCTCTTTTCAAGTTAGCTAAAAACATATCGGAACCGCGTAGATTTGATTCTCGAAGGTTAGCTCCTGTAAAGTTAGCATTGCGAAAGATAGCACCTTGCATATCTGTGCAACTGAGATCAGCTTCATACAAGTTACACCCACCTAAATATGCTCCTCGTAGATCAGCTCCGTGTAGATTTGCTCTAAGAAGGTTAGCTCTACTTAAATTTACACCTTGCAAGTCAGCACCATTTAGATCACAACCATTCAGAATAGCTCTGACACCATCGGGTTCATTGTTTAGCCATTTTTTGTGCAAATCGAGCACAAGCCTCAATTCTTTTTTAGTCATCTATTTTTCTCCTTGTTATTTTCATGTGCTAAAATAGCTTCTCGCACAGCGTTTGCGCTGCTATCTGGATTCAAAAGAGACTCACAACCCAATCCATAGTGCGTGGGGTCGAGCTCAATTCCATGTTTTTCAATGAAATCCGAAACAATGCAGTCATAATCCATGAATTTGAAGGCCACATTTGCTCTTTTCCGCAATGCTTCGTCAATGTATTTTGGAATTCTCATCATTTTCCTCAATTGTCTACATGCAATACAATGCAGGGCTTCCAAAACGCATCGTACTCATTGACTGTTTGTTGCACAACAGCATTAAATTCATCATACGACAAATCTCTATACTGTTCTTCTCCAGCCAAAATATTTGCCACATCGTCTTCAAAGTTATCTCTGTCGGTGTAGCACATACAGTCGTTGACCGTCTGAGCACAGTCAAGAAATTCCCCTTTGTATGCCTTGATATAACTGCAACTCATATAATAATAGTCACCGATGTTCGCATTGTCTCCTGCAAATACCAAAATCGGCAAATCCGGATTTTCTACAATGAGTTGTTTTAGTTCATCTGCTGAATGCAGCAGACCGGTCGGTTTTCTTTCTTTTTTAGTCATTGACCTTATCCTTTCTGCATTTGTACAGTTCTCTCCAATAAATAAAATTCATATCTAATGTAAAACCGTACTTTTCCCAACGCTTCATATCATTATTATATCGACAGACAAGTGAATCTCCAGAATCAGACAGCGCAATTACGTCTTCATCGTTATTGGGAAGTTTGTCGTTTACACTAATCCAACCGTTATCTGTTAAAATGCTGTCATCGTGGCATTTTAAGAAACGGTTAATAAGTTTTGTGTCTTTAATAATGTCAGCAAAATTTAAGTTCATTCTTCTACTCCTTTCCAGTTTTGCATATATAAGCATTGCTTATAAGCAATCGATGTCAATATTGATTTCATCTTCTCGCTCATCATCAACAGCTACATAACAAATTCCGTCAATGTTCGCAGCAAGCTGGCAGCAATCCAAATCGTCCCCCATTTTGGAAACGAAATCATCTCGTCCAATTTCGACAACCTTAAAATATCGTGCCATTAATAAGTCTCCTCCTTAGGTACATCTGGCAATTCTTGCCAATGAGTGACAACTAAGTCACGGCTATCTTCCTCACCAGTATTAAAACCGTAAGAGAACCATGCATCACCATTATAGCATCCAACATACCTACCACCAAAGTCTGTATAGATGAGAACTTGTCTTGGTGAATCTGGTAGATTGTCATTTACGCTGATCCAGCCGTTGTTAAGCGTGAGATTACTCATTTTGTTTTCTCCTTTGACTCAATATTACTGCAATTTTTGTTTACAAATTCATCACAGAAATACACACTGGTGTCATTGTCGTACTTGAACGGCGAAACACAAGTCTCATAATAGAGACACTCCCTACATGTAACACAATTTTCATTATCGTTGTTATACTTACTCATTTTCATTCTCCTTCTTTTCGTTGTTGTCGCCATACCTGTTCATTAGAGCGGTTAGATCTTGAAGATAGATTTTATAATTAATAGGGATTTGCTTCTCGAGTGCCCAAATTGCAGCATCTTCTTCCATGAGTTGCATCGCATCTCGTCTACGCTTGAAGTATGCAAGTGCTTGTTCAACTCTCACTTTTACTATCCTCCTGATCTTCCAAATAAACATCAATCGCATCCACCAGCTGATCACAAAGACTCAAAATGGTATATGTGTTTCCGTCCTCGACCGTAGTGTCTGAAACATCAGACGCAAGGCTTCTCAAAAGGCTCAGCATTGTATATGTGTTTGCGTCCTCAACCGTGGCGTAAGAAACATCAGACGCCAGGTCTTTCAGTTTTTCAAACTTCTTATTCATGAAAATCTCCTTTCAAATTTATAACTTTTTTTGTAATAAGTACAAAAAAGAACAGTCATCGCAAAAGATAACTGTTCTTAAATTAACTTATAAAATAATTATATCACATTTCACTTCGCACACAAAACAACAAAAAAAGAGAAGTCCGAAGACTTCCCCTTTGTTATGAATATCAATTTTCGTAAAGATGATCAAAATATTCGTCTTCCGTTGCTGACCCGTAGTCATACATATCCTGCAGCTCAGCCTTTGTACACCGTCTGCAAAGCTCTTCAGGATTTTTAATGCCATCCCAGTGTGCAAACTCTACGATCAGATTTGCCAATTCAGTTTTTGTCATTAGCTTTCCTCCTTAACACAGTCATCGTCAACAATACGATATTCCAATATTACTCCCCTGTTTTTGTCCTCCTTAAATTTATTGAGCAAAAATTCATCGTACTCAAGTTGAGTCCTATCTCCCTTAAAAATACTGGGCATTGTCACAAACGCTAAATGAGTATTGAATTCTTTAAAAACAGAAGGGTCAGAAATATGTCTATATTTAATCTTCATAGAGTTCAATATCAGACTCTAAATCCAGTTCGTCTGACTCAGGAACATAATCCGCATCTTCTGGAAGTGGTAACCAATCCCAATGTTCCTTCAACCACTTGATGGCATCATCTCTGGTTTTTACACTATCCGGAACCGTTGTGGTTGCATAGCCATATGCTTCGTATGCTACGCCATATCTTACTTTTTTTGCCATAACTATTCTCCTTATTGTTTTTAAGTTTAAATATTCACACCATAATTGATGAAATTCTGCATCTTGCAGCGTATTATCAAATAGAGTTTTTTCTATTTTGAAATCATTGTTTGAAGATACACCGTCAATGATGCAAAACAGATTAAACACAATGGCTTGACAGCATTCTCTGACAAGTTCTTTGCCTGAATATCTGTCTTTGTAAGCATCAATCCAATATTGAACTTCCGTGGTCATATTCACCACATCAAATGCCTTTTTGTTATAAAGACACGGTTTGATAAGATCCATTGCTTCATATCCAAAATCAAACAGATGACTTACTAAATCCGAGTCTTCCGAAATGCAAATTTGAACCGTGGATTCAATTTCTCGAGATATCAACTCAAACAAAGATTCTAATAAACCATCGTATTTAGCTTCTGTTTCTGCAGGTGTTTTTCCGTCTAAAAGATCAGCTGCTCTGTCATACAAGCCTTGAACTTGATCGTACAGATCAGCAGGCAGATCCACCTCATCAAGAAGCTGACCAAGTGTTCCTGTAATTTCGTCTGCTGTGATAGTTTCAGGCAAATTTTCCGGAGCTACAATATAATCCGTTGCTATGAGTTGGGATTGTTCGTCATCAGCGACTCTTACCCAAAACTCGCCGTTTCCTTCATAACCGGTCGTTTCTGCTTCAATAAAAACTTTACTCATTTTTTTATCTCCTTTCTTCATTAACGGGCTCGATCAATGATTCGTAAACCCAATATCCAATGCTGTCCGGATCTCCGTTACGCATCAGTTCTGCATTCTTGTCTGCATCGGCATATTCTTCCGGAAGTAAAAACAATGATGTTTCGTCGTTTTCGTCTTTGAAATTACAATCGTCATTGTCAACATACCAAATGCAATTATTCCAGCGAACAAGTGTGCCAAGATATTTGCTGTGCTCACACATTATAAATCTCTCCTTTTTTTAAATCAAGTTCCAAATTACAAGCAGACTCTCAATGTTCTGCTTGAGTTCGTCATAATCATCGCCAGTGATCACAGCGTCCTTTTCAGGTGTATCCTTTTCTTTCGGATCTGCAAAGCAAACATTTCTCTCTTCCAGGAAGTCCTCGAAAAGATCAATAAACTGCCCGTACAGCTCTTCTTTGTCCGCCTGCGTCAGAGGCTCTTTCACGGCAGATTGATATGCGCACTTTTGCTCAGCACCACAAATGAGCCAATTTAGACCCATCAAGCACATGGCGGCTTTATTCAGATAAAAGTTACTCCCCATCTCGTTGAAGTCATCGGTGACTGACGTTTGCAGATTTTGCAGCAACTGTGCGTATAACTCGAACCGCGTAAACAGCTCGTTGGACAATTTGCTTGTCATAACTTCATGCCACCAATTCGTGAAATTCCAACTCGGATCATGTTTCATCGCTTCAATGCCGTCTCCAACTCCATATTTTGACAGCCAAACTGTATCGACCAATGTATTTTCTACAAGCACATACGCGCTCATTGTAGATATGATTTCTTTGCAAAGCAGTTTTTCCGCAAAGTCAACCAACTTCATCTGATTGATTTCTGTAGTAATGCCTGTAGGATACGGCCAAGCTTCCGGTTTAATATTCCGAAGAATCTGGCGGAACTCTTTGGAAGTCAACAAATAAGCAACAGCTGCATCGTAGTCTCCAAACTCTACGGTACCATCGTCACATTTTGTATCCAAATCGTCCAAGAAGCAGCTTTGATGGAAATCTTCGAAATTATCCAAGACCTGTTCCAGATTCTCAAAATGATATCCATCCGAGTCGTTATAGCCATATGTGTTCCCGTTTTCATAATCTCTGACGAGAAAGCAGCGCTTCCAGGCGGAAAGCCCCACCTTTTCCATCTCACCAGTTAGTTGTAAGCTCTCATCTTGCAATATTGTTGCCAGAGCATCAATGGCCTGAATTTTTGTCAAGTCCTGATTTAAAACGAAATAATTTTTCATATTTTTCTCCTTTCGTTTGCTCATACAATGAGCATATAATGTTTTTGTGTAAAAAAATTGCGGTCATCCGAAGATAACCGCTTCTAAACCACCTAACCTCAAACCTTCCCTGATCGTGGGAGATCTACTATTAGGTGATATTATTAACTATATTCTAATTATAACACATTTTTGCGATGAGACAAAACACTAAACTAATACTTTAAATATTCAGTAGAAAAGAAAAAAAGCTAACTTTTAGGATATAATTTCTGGTTAATGTTAGCTTGTTCTTCTAAATATAAATCCATTTTATTACAAAATTCGTCTTCAGATATTTGTTCTAATTTTCTTGAACTTCTTAATATTCTTTTTTCTTCTTCGATATCCATCAACCTTTGACGAAGATCTTGAAAACTATTATCTTGTTGTTTAATTTCTTGTCTCCACTTGTCCCATAATTTAAAATGAGCTTCGTTCCACTCGACTTCCGGAAGTTTAACAGTTAATTCGTCCTTAACCTTGTCATCACAATTCAAAGCAGGCTTTAACAAATTAATATAATATATTTCATATAAATTCATATCAGCCTCAGACTCGAACTCGACATATTCTATTTTGGAGATTTGATTTATATCTAATGTTCTATGCATCGGCCTTTTAAACAGATGCCCTCTTATTCGTGTCGAAAGAGGCTGATTTGTTCTTCCGACATATACTATAATGTCGCCGTAGTAGATACGATATAAAGTATGTATATTAGGCATATTACATCCTCCGAACTCTGACGCCAAGAATAAGTTTTAATTCTGGATTTATTGCATTTGGAGCATCGTGTATAACAAAAGAAATCTCCGAGCCAATCATTGCACCAATACAAGCTCTATACATTTGTTCTTTCACGTAATCACTTACAGAATTCCCATTTTCATTAATTACACCCTCAAGATTGTCTAAACAAAGTGTATCACTTGGAATCAAAACCTGATAACCCTCGTAATACCCAACAGCAAACCACTTTTGGTTAGGCTTTATCCCAGATGGATTCTCCAAACGACCAATAATTTTAAGTTTCAAAACCTCTTTATTTTTTTGTGCTTTGACGAGAGTTTTATACATCTTAAGTCCTTTCGACATTTCTTCAAGTATTGTTTCAAACCTGCTCTCTTTGCAGATCATAATTCCCGATTTACGATATTATTCAAACATTATTTGTAGTATCTTTTATCATTTACGTGGTACTCCCTGGCTGTTTCAAATGGCTGGAAGATGATGTCAGCCTTAATTTCGTTTGTAGCAGTCTGGAATGGAATTTTATCTGGAAAGTCTGTCCAAGCATTGACACATTTGTCATATAATGTTTGAACAGTGTCAAGCATTGCTTTGCTGTTCGAAATTGTTTCACAAATTTCGCAGAAACTGACAATGTGACCTGTAAGTGAATAGGTGAACTTGCCATGCCAGTCACAGCGTCTTGCAAAAATGCAATATCCAACAAGTTTTCCGAAACCATCATTGGAGTATTTTTCTTCGATGTCCCAGCCTTTTTCAATGAGTGAAATCTTGAGTTGATGGATTTGTTCAAAATCAGTCATATGTTTCACTTCCTTTATCATTTTTCTTAATTTCTCGATAAATGCTTATTTTTAAGACCTGTCGTATCTTTAAAACAGCATCATTAAAACAGGCACTACAATCATGGCGTACAGACCAACGCAGGTAATACCGGTTGCCCACATTTTAATATTCTTTACGACACGATGTCTATACCCTGCCCAGTCGATAACAGAACCGCACTCCACATCAGGCTCTGTGAACATGCATTCCTGAAAAGCGCTTTCGTATGCATTGTCACAATTTACTGTGCCGTCTTCAATTTCGGACTTCAATTCTTGCAGCTTTCGCATATATCGTTTTGTGACCCCTGCCATGATGTACGCATTAGACAGATTATCGGCCAAAGTCAATAAATATTCTTTTCAATTAGCATCTTGCAGATTTTTCAACACACTCGTAAACAAATCGCTACACTGCTTATAACCGGATTTTGTAAGAATAGTATGTTTTTGAAGTTCGTGAGACTTGATCTTTTTTAGCATTTTAACAAGTCCAACGCTCGGGATAAAGATGATTGCTGCAATAGCAGCCACATATAAAATCCCAATGCCAAGTACTAAAAACTCGTAACCAATTGTTTTAAAGCAATCGGTCCAGGTGGCATTAGAACCTCCAAGGCTCGTTAATGAATCTGTTGCCCGATGCAATAGGTCTAAGTATTGGTATAACATTTTGATTTTCCTTTCTATTTTCTAATACAGGATGCTTCGACCAGGCATTTGATATTACTACTTAAACACACATCCTAGAACAGGAATTGAGAAAAGGGCAATAAAAAATATAAGCCATAACATTTCCATCAAACTCTTTGATATTAACTTTTTGGATCGCAAATTTGCTATTATTGTACAAGATATAACTCCCGATGCAATTGTAGCTAAACAAAAAATCAGTGTACTTGTTGTATTCATTGAAAAACCTTTCCGTTTCTCTCGATTATTGAAATTGTACCAGAATCGATTTTTTGAGCGAAAGGAGTCAGAGATAAGTGAACACACCAAACGATTCTGGTACATAGTGTGTTATTATTCTCTGCTGACTATTAATACTGCAGTTTTTAAAAAGAGAAAAAATCAGACAATTATTTTAGACAAACAAAAAAACAGAGCAGAACCCAATGTTCTACCCTGTTTTATTTACTTTTAAGCCGTCATGTGTTTTTTAAGGAGTTGAATCATTTTTTGACAATCCTCTCGACGGTCCGGATTCTCGTCAGCATAGGACTGCAAGCACATGACTACACCTTTGCAATAATGTACGCTTTGCAGAAATTTTGCTTCTCTGGCAATTCGATCTTCGTCTGTCTCTCCAAGCTCACACATGTCCTCGTACTCATAAAAATCGATATCTTTCATAAACGCACGAAGTTTTTCGGCCAACAGCTCGTCGTATTTCAATACTTCCTTACACATTTTCGATCTCCTTTTTATTACTGTCAGGCTCATACCACCAATTTAGTGTCTCGATGATATGCTTCATTTGTTTTAAGATTTCAAATTGTGACTGCGTTGCATCAATCTCATAATCACAATCTTTTAGAAAATTCGTAAAAGCCTTTTTGTCGTGTCTCAATCGAGTACAAGCTTCCTTTTTTGTATCTCCCCTCTTAAGTATGCGTTCTTTGCATACACTTGCAGGGCAAGAAAAAGCAATGGCCACGATTTTCTTTGGACCGTCATAATGCTCTTTCAAATATCTAAGACCTGCCGGATCAACTACAAACAAATCGTTCTCTTCGATAAGATTACGTGTGACGCCGTAGAACGCCCCGGAAAAGGTCGTTTTCGTAATCAGGTCAAGTTTATCGAACTCGTCCTTAGAAACGAAAATATGGCCTTCCTCGCCCTCATAGCGAGGCTCTCTTGTGGTGTATGATTGAACAGAATGATAACCCTCTGCTTCTAACATTTCAGCAATCGTTGTTTTTCCACAGCCGCTGGGGCCTACCAAGCAATATAAGACATTACTCATCTCTCCAGCCTCCTGTCGTAAAGTTGCTTTCCTCACTTAGCATTTCTACAAGCGCATGATAGGCAGCTGTAAGTAGGAATCCAAAAAGGATGGTTAAAGCGGCAATACCAATGATTTTGATGATGAACATAATTTCTCCTTTCTATCTTGTTCGATGTACTGATAAAATATCTTGATGTTCAATAAGATACGTAACATAATAGTGGTGGTCATTTGGATTATCAGTTCCAAGACTCTTCAAGGCTGAAACTATGATCATTCAACAACTTTATCAGCAGACAATCTGAGAAGATCTTTATGTAAAATTCCTGCCTTTATTTCATTTATTACTTGTAGCAAAGCCAATTGACCGACTATAAAATTGCTATACTGAAGAGTTTTTGCCCAATCTTCCGCACGCAACTCATAATCTTGATAAAGTTGAATTAATTGATCTAAAGAATAGAAACCTGTTCTATATGTGAGTCTATAGTAGTTCTTCCATTTTTCTCTTTGAACGCCTTTCGTCATAATGTGATTTTCTCCTTTCAAAAAATTGATATTTTAGAAATAAGTACAAAAAAAAGAACAGTCATCGCAAAAGATAACTGTTCTTGAATTAACTTATAACATAATTATATCAGATTTTTCAATCTTTATGAAATGCTATACTTTGAGGACCTCCCGGTACCAGTAGTTGTCTGCTTCGTCTGATACATGCTCCAAAAACCAATCGGTAATTTCGACTTCTCCAATGCAAGCTGCTTCGAAATCGAGCACCGCCTGGTCATAAGCTTCCTGCGGGCTTTCTGCTGCAGCCGTGTAATACCACCTTCCATCTTTCAGATAGAACACCCCATCTGTTTCGACAAGACCATTACAGGTAAGCTCACCAATATCTCCGTCTTCAGCTTTCAGATAGCCCTGAACTACAAATGCAACCTCATATTGTGTTAAGTTTTGTTTTCTCATTTTTTCTCCTTTCAACTAAGTTCAAGGGATGTATTTCGTCTCAATAGTTCTTTTCGCCCTAACAACCAATTCGTCATCATCAAAACGAGTAAGACCGGCCTCTACAATGCTAATTGCATTTACACAATTGATTTTATAGTCATTTAAGTCCGGAGTGAAAATTTTTAGATATAGGACACCATTACTAAAAAAACACTCTCTATCTTTCAATGTCTCAAAAGACGTTTCGCCTTCTTCTTTATAGCTAATGACTATGCATTTTTTCCCTCGATTAGCTCTACTGATAAGTGTCATTAATTGTTTCTTTTCTTCCGTAGAAAGATTATCAACATTGACATTAAAATTTTCCATATAGACCTCCTGATTTTTACAACTTATTTGCTCTGAAAATTCCTTTTGCGAATATAACCATTGAAAAGGTTGTTGACATAAATTTTAAGAGCCTTCTTTTGTTCGGCATCAAATGTGTAATTATCTTCGTCGATAACATTTAAAACCTCATTCAAAGAATACTCCATAAGAATTTCCTGAATAGCAAACTTTTCGAATAATGCTTTACCTTCCTCAGAATTCAACAAATAATCCACCAAAGAAGAATAAAGGTTTGTATTATCACCTGTGTTAAATAACATTTTCAGCAATCTTCTTAAAAGCATTGTCAGATATTCATAATAAAACATAGAATTATCTCCTTTCTATTTCTCCCACAGCTTAATCCCGCGTAGTAAACATTCGTTTTCCAGAATGTCGGCTTTTATACAAAGAAATTTTTCAAATGCTTCTTGTTCTCGAATATCACTCATATCATAGCCCAATTCATACATTGCTTCAGTTTGGGAACCGAGACTATCATAAACCGCATTATAATATTCGGTTTCAAGTTCAGCGTCCGATAAGTCTTTGGTCCATTTGACAAAGGCATTTCTCTCCTTTTGTGTCATAATATGATTTTACTCCTTCGTTTTATTTTTTCTAATAAGTTTTTCGATTTGAATCATCAAATCTTCAAAAGTAATATCTTTATTTAACCCAATATTTGTGATTGGTAGAGCTTTGGCATAATCAACTTTTTCCCAAGTACCAGCACCAGCGTATTTGATATCATTGTTTTGCATATAAAAGACCACCTGTAACAACATCGCATCGTTTTCTGGGCAATTATTAGCCTCATCCATCCAATCGTTATAAAGTTCTTTTACATTACAACAATAACAGAACGGATATGGTTTGTAATCACTGACGGTCATAAAAAATACATCTGTATTTTCTGGATTAATGAATTCAATGTCTTTTAATAACATATTTGTATCTCCTTATTTTAATCAACAACCTCATAACCCATTTCTATCATTCGTTCGATATTGAACCTATAATATACAAGCTTTAGATTGCTATATTTTTTAGTAAGTTCTTGATCTTCGAATATGAAACAGCAAGCTTTAAGGTCTTTAAAAAGTTTTTTACTCAAAACCGGTACTGTATACGTCCAATCGCGGAAAGGACCGTTTTGAGTTATGAGCTGCACCGAAACGCCATTATCCATAAGGATATCATTGGTGCCGATGTTGTAAACCTTTCTTCCTATTTTTAATTTGATTTTCTTATCGGCCATAAATTTTTCCTCACACAAATAATCCCTTAGAACCGCAATCGCAAGAAACAATTATAGTATCACAATTGCCATTACCGTCTTCGAGAAATTTAACCAAATCAGGGCGGCAGTATTTACAAAAGACCGCCCCGCATTCTTCACACTCGAATATATCCCAAGATTTTTTACCGCAATTGGGACAAACAGCTCCGGAAAGCGGAGGATCAGGAAACTTATACTTAATCATCAAATACCATCCTCTTTTCCTCCAAAATCATATCAATAAGAATATCGGTAACAGAAGCATCGCAATGCAACCAAATACCATAAAGATAATCTAAAGGAAGATCCTTATTGTAAAGCCAGATATATGTGCTTAAATCAAAATTAGAATTTTCAAGAATTGTCAGCAATTCTTCTTTATATGTGCACTCATAAGCACAACAAAAAATGTCTTTGCCAATAAACTGTTTGAGTTTGGTTTTCTTCCAGTCATATAACTCAGTATAACAATTTCGAAGAAGTTCAGAATAGACAACATCAAAAAGATTATTTTCAATGTCGGAAAGAACTTCATCTGGATCATTATCGGGTCTCCACTCGCTCCATAATTCAATATCTCGATAAACGTCATTTACGAATTCTTTTACAAACTCGTGTCGTGAAGTTCGGACTTCTAGCGGATTCCCTTCTCGATACACGCGAACTTCATTAGGAGCAATTGAAAGAAACCATTCTGACCCTTCTTCATCCATTTCTACGGTAATTATTTTTGATTCATCAGTGCCAGTCAAAGCTTTACAAATATCTTTTACAGGATCTTGTATGTATGAACACACACCTTTAAACCCCTTAAAGTCAAAATCTGCCCAACCGTGCTTAATATTAGAAAACATAACTTTTCTCCTTTCAAAAAATTGATATTTTTAAAAACAAGTACAAAAAAGAACAGCCATCTCGAAAGATAACTGTTCTTAAATTAACTTATAACGTAATTATATCAGATTTATCAATTTTTATGAAATGCTTGTGAACTTAATCTCGTCAGAGTAATCCTCGTCATTTGGATTAGCCCAAATTACAGCTCGAAGGTTGTCACTTTCTAAAGGTTTTTCTACAAGCACTCTTGGAAAAGATAAAACGTCCTCTTGTGGCTCGTTTGGAACAAATTCAACATCTATGCCCGGATAATTTTCGTCCTGAGAAGCAGTTGCCCGAATATATCCGCCCTCTACCAACACATCAATTTCGTTTTTGCAAACTTTAGAAATGCTATCTTTAGGGCAACATAAAAGTCGTTCATTAGTTCAGAAATGTGTTCGTCTGTCCAAACAGGATTAGACTTATCTACCGAAGACTGATACCAGTCTTGCAAAAGCCCTCATCCGCACAATTGTTTTCAAACTAATCTTTAAAATTCATATTTTTTCTCATTTTCTTTTCTTCCTTTCAACTTCGCCACGGTTTGCTTATTTGCAAACGCAAGAAGAACATCCCAAGCTAAATATCCTCTAAACCTTGTTATTAGTTCTTCAATTGTAATATTAGTTTTGAGTTGAATTCCAAGTTGATCGTCAAAAACTGTTTCCTCAAAAGTATCAGAATAATTTCTGAACATTGCATTTGTACTTTCTCTTGAAAGAATTAAAACCGCCTTTTCACCTTTTGTGTTCAAAAAGTTTACTACTTCTGCACCATAGCTTTCTAATTCTTCATAAGAAACAAATCTTTTTGGTTCATCCTCTGACATCATCTCAATAAGCGCATTTGCAGCCAAATCCTCGATTCCTATTTTATACATATTTTATAACACCATTAAATGTTCTTGTTTATAATGTTAAACCGGCAACCACTCTGTTACCACTATTGTTTTTTCATATGTATTAGGAAATACCTCAACAGGTTCCAAATCATACGAGTTTTCCTGATATTCCGTAAGACCTAATTGCCAACGAAATGCGAAATATTTATCACGGATTTTAATTATTGTTTCTACATTTTGTGTCCAACGATTAATATCCGGATCTTTGTTTTCTTCTACTATTTCAGCCCGGCTATCACCGCAAACGAGTCGTTCAGACTCTTCTTTGGTCAAAAGTTCACCGTTACGAATCTTACTATAAACAATCTCTTCAAAATGATTTTCATAATATTTCTTCTCTGCCTCAGCTTTTGCCAAACGGGCCTTTTCTTTTTGTTCTTTCTCCTTTTTGTTCTTGATGTATTCAAGATCTCGTTGTTTTTGTGTGGGAAGTTCCTTAAGGACGAATATACTCATATCTCGCCAAGTACCCCCTTCATTTGAAATTGCGTTAATTACTCGATTAGTCGAACGGCAATCTTCCCAAAAGGCATCAATTTGTTTTTCAGTATATCCATTATCTTTAAGCCATTGTTTTTGTTCCTTAGTGGGTGTTTTTCTCCACATACCTTACCTCCTTAATTGCTAACATCTTGAGAGCATTTTTTACAATTGACAAAGCCAATTATTTTTTTGTATTCTCCGGTTTTGGTACAATATTTCTATTTTAGTAGCATCGCACTGTGTCATTAGAGAACATTCTCAATGTACTCTCTGTTTTGTGTGAAAATAGGTATTTCTGTATCTATTACCCACTTTTTCCTTGTAAAGCCTTCACCATCATAAAGAGGGTTTTTCTTTTTTATTTCATCTGCAGAAAAGAATACATCTTTTCTCACGCAGCACGAACCTCTTTTGAGTCGAGTAGGATAATTATTCCAATTAATGCCTTTTTCTTGGAAAAGCTTTTCTTGAAGTTCGTCACATGACAAATTATTAAGTTCGCCGTGTGAAAAATATGTATGTGCCACCTGTTGGATGCTGTTTCTTGTGGCATCTTGCTGTCTCCAGATAAGATTATTACATATTTCTTCTTTCGGAATATTAAACGCCCTACAATCGAACATAGCAGTATGAAGCTTAGGCTCATAATATTGTTCTAAACACCCCAAACAACCAATTTTGCAATTGATATTTTCAATATTATTACTTAAGCATTGCTTAGTCGCCCGGTCATACGCATCATTTTCATATAAAGCCTCATAATACTTTGCAGCAAATGTTAAGCGCTTATAATAGTCTTGGTAGGCTTTATAAAAAGCTTGATTGAACAACATCGTGGCCATTGAAGCAGTGATAGATTCAATTTTATTTTGACAAAAACCGAACCAAGGATCAGCTTGTGTGTTTTGATCCAAAATCACCAGAGTGATTTCATCGCTTTGCGTATATCCCAAGACACAACCCGGTATCATCTCACAAAGTGTTTTCATCGTTTGACGCATTGCTTTTAACAAAATTTCATCATCAAAAGGCTTTGTGAACCCCTTAGTAAAAGTATGAAACGCTCTGCCATCAATTCTTAGCATAACAGGTACTCTCGGTGTTAAATAGTGCCTGCTTGACTTTTCGTATCCTTTCATACGAGTTGCAATATCTTTAGTATTTTTCATATTTTTCTCCTTTCAAAAAATTGATATTTTTAAAAATAAGTACAAAAAAAGAACAGCTATCGCAAAAGATGACTGTTCTTGATTTAACTTATACAATAATTATATCAGATTCCTGATATAACACCAACTTTAAAACAATAATTATTAAAGATTGTTTTTACGAATTTTTGCCTCCTTAATTACTAACATCTTGAGAGCATTTTTTACAATTAATAAAGCCAATTATTCTTTTGTCTTCTCCGGTTTTGGTACAATACTCTCTATAAGATGAGTGGCCATTAGTTACATCATAATCGGTTTCAACAGCTTTATAAAAAACACAATCAGTATAGTCTTTACAATTTTTCATAATTCCTCCTTATCTATAATTGGGTTTTTTCTCTTACCTGTACCTTTTGCTCCAAAAACAACAATAATGTTTTCTTTTTGTTCACTTGTTATTACCTGGTAGTTGAAACCACACCCCCGATCAAATGGATAAAATATTGGTTTATGAAATGCTCTTTTAATTAAGAAGCCTTCTAATTTTACGCCATCATCATTATAAATAGCCCTATATATTTTCATGCTTTTATTTTCTCCTTTGTGTTTTATTAATAGGATCAGTTGCACTACGTGGTTCAATTTGTTTATAACCTTTCATTATATGAACAATGTCTCCATTTTCATTAACGCTATCTTCGAAATAAGGTTCTTCTTTAACAACTGTTTTATATGGAACAAAAGCTCCATTTCGTTTATCTCTTTCAGCATCACACTCGTAATAAACAAGTATCCTGCCAAATTTAATTTTGTCACGAAGCAATCTTTTTGCTTCTTCTGGTGTTTTTGCTCCTACTCGATAACAACCTCTTGTATTACGAAATAACGAAGGTCGTCGATAATAATCGACCAAGCAAATATAATTATTAATCTGTTTCATCTTTCTTTCTCCTTATAAATCAATATTAATTACTTATTTAACACCAACGAGCACTTACTTTTGCTTTATAACATCTTTTTTCCTTAAACTGAATTTAATATTCGATTCTTATGGAAATAGTAGTAATTTGGATCAATCTCAGCCGAAAATGTTTTTCTGTTAAGCACAAGTCCTGCTTTTGCCAAAGAAAAACTACCGGCAAATGGGTCAAATCCAAAATCGCCTTCGTTTGACGAATTTTCCATATAAAATTTAATAAGGTCCAACGGTTTTTCAGTCGGGTGTGTTTTATTGCCTATGATGTTATCAAAATGATGTATCCTTTTGCTACCACAATTGTTAATTGCCTTTGCTTTACCTTTATAAAGGAATAATACAAATTCTGAATTAGGCATATACCAGCGAG